>Ga0049084_10000741_pt1 | contig 12923 bp, 14 predicted proteins | sample GreLakmeON33MSRF_FD_66720 | JGI IMG/M metagenome (GOLD analysis project Ga0049084, IMG submission 66720) | Freshwater lentic microbial communities from great Laurentian Lakes, MI, USA - Great Lakes metaG ON33MSRF | ecosystem: Environmental > Aquatic > Freshwater > Lake | place: Great Lakes... | reverse complement strand
ACCGTGCCCCCGCCTTCGCGCCAAGCGGCCAAGGCTGTTAGCAATGGGTTTGCATTTAATGCGCCCACCAGATCGAGTGTGAAGCGTATCGTTTCAATGGCAGGCGCAAGTACACCGAAGTGCTCCATGCCGATGACCGAGGCTTTGGCGGCGTTGAAACTCAGTCGCCAGATCGGCGCGTCGTTGCTTTTCGCAGGGTCGACCTGATGAATTGAGAGCGCGCCAGACTCGATTGCAGCCAGCGACGGCGCATCGTTTGCGCCGCCGACACTCAGTTTGTTGATGTTCACGTCAAATGTGTCGATCTGCCCATCCAAGCTCAGCGCGGGTTGCAGATCAGCGCGATCAGCGGTGATGGTGAAGGGCAAATCGGACCACGCCCCAGAGAGCGTATGCGACCCGGCCAGATCAACGGTGAAACGACCGAGAGTCCAAGGTTGCGTCCACAGCCGCAACGATGATGTGCGCCACGTCCAGCCACCATCCGTGATGGGGGTGCTCATGGACCAATCAGACAAAGCAATTTGAACGCTACCCGGAAATCCGCTGATCTTTAGTTTACCATGCGTAACGTTACGGCCCGCTTGCTGCTGTGCGGCAATCCACCGCTCGGCTTGAGATTGCAGCACGTATGCGCCGCCACCCCAGGCCACCCCATAGAAACCAACCCCGACCACCAGAGCTGCGAAAGGGGAGGTCAGCAGTTTGTGGCGTGATGGTGGTTTAGGTTTTGTGATCATGCTTGAATCTTAACACGGATTGAACTGATCGCGACGGTGATTGACGCCACCCTCGACCCATGAGACATGCGAATGATGGACAAAGCTTTCCCATCTGTACCGCCGAGCGACCCTGCCATGGACCCCGAGAATGTCTGGGTATTCGGCTATGGCTCGCTGATGTGGCGTCCGGTGTTTGAGTACACTGATCGCAAACCTGTGCGTCTGGAAGGTTTCAGCCGCGACATGTGCCTGACCTCAATCCACTATCGCGGCACGCGCGATCAGCCAGGCATGGTGTGCGGACTTAGCCCCGGCGGCTCGTGTCTTGGTCGGGCGTTTCGCATCGCACCTGAGAACGTCAAGGGCGTCATTGCCTATCTCGATGAGCGCGAATTAATTTCCTATATTTATATCCCGCGCCATCTCCCCATCACATTTCATGATGGAACGACAGCCATTGCACGGGCCTATGTGCCCGATACGTCTCACGTACAGTTCGCCGGACATTGGTCGGTGGATGATAAGGCGCGTCATATTGCGCAAGGTGTTGGCAGCGAGGGCACAAGCCTCAATTACCTCGCCAATATCGTCACTTATTTGCAAGAGCTGGGCATCAGCGATGCCAAAATGGAATCGTTGTTGGAAAAAGCGCGGATACTTTCTTAATGAGTCACGGCCTTAGCGGCTGCCACTTGGCGTTTTAACAGCTCTGCGTCGGGCGAAGAAATCGCGCCGAATAATATTTTCCCATAGGCCACGCCGTTTACGTCCCAATTCAACGCGCGGTGTGATGCTCCCGCCATCGTGTCTGCAAATGCGATGGCGACGGGGTTGGAATCCGACACGCCATTGGCGCCCATGGCTTCGATCAATCGCGAAGCCGCACGTTTGGCCAGGGTCACCACATAGGCGCAGTTGCGTTTAATGCGCCCGATCTCGGCTGACGTCAGGTCGCCATTAGCTTGGGCTGTGGCGCGTAAGAAGGCCATGTCGGTATCATATAGTGCCTGTGCGGCATCGATCTCGGCAGAGGATTCGGCCACTCGCGCTTGCAGTGTTGGGTGGTCAGTGACTTTAGAGCCGTCCAACCCTGAGCGGCCCGTCATGCTCGCGATAAATCCCTCAAGCGCGCCGCGTGCGCAGCCCAATGTGGGGCCAGCGACCGAATAACCAAACACATCAAGCATCGGTAATTTATAGATCCAGCTTTCGTTCAGCTTCTGGCCGGGCGAGGCCTTGTTGTTCAGCTCGGCCACGCGCGTGGCGCGATACTTGGGCACAAAGAGGTCATCGACGATCACGTTGTTGCTGCCGGTGGCTTTCATGCCCGGCACATTCCAGACATCGTGTACCGTGTAGTCGCCACGCTTGAGCAGCACCATCACCAAGTCCGGCGGGCCGCTAGCTTGCGGGACTGGCGTCATTAACGAGCACCAGTCGCAATGATCAATGCCGCTGCACCACATCCATTCGCCGCTGACGCGGTATCCGCCGTCGACCGCCACGGCTTTGGTGCCGGGTTTGGAGGCAAAGGCGGCAGCCACCAGCGCATCGGCGTTGTTGTCCCACACCTCGTGCTGAGATTCGATTTGGTATTTGCCCAGCCACCAATTATGGCTGCCGATGATGCCCGCCACCCAGCCCGTGGAGCCGCAGGTTTTGGCCAGCTCCATAGCAACATCTGTATGTGTGCCGAAAGGCAACTCGTGGCCACCAAAGCGCGCGGGCATGCACGCCCTGAGGGCTGTGGTTGCGACCAGATCGGCCATGGTTTCATCGGGCAAGCGGCGCAAGCTTGCACCCTTGGCGCGGCGCTCAATCAGTTTGGGGGCCAATGTGCCAACACGTTTGATTAAGTCGGCAGCAGTGACGGTATGAAGTTTCTCGGGGGTGGCTGCCATATCATCTCTCCAAAACCTAGATCAAACCTTGATGCTCGATGCCGAGCAAAAATTTTCCGTACGGGACGCAGTTGGCGTCCCAGCCCATCGTCAGGTGCGCGCTCGCACCCTTCATATATGCTTGATTTAAATTTACTGCGCTATCCTTATTCAAGCCACCGGCGCCTGAGGCATCTACCAGGCGAGCAACAGCAGATTGGCAGATCTGACTGATATAGGCGTAGTCGCGTTGCAGTTTCAACAAGCTGGCCCGGTCTGAGCTCAGACCCGAGATCGCAGCGCCCTGCAACCCGGCGATATGATAATCGGCCACTAGTTGGGCGGCATCGATCTCGGCTGAAGATTCCGAAGCGCGCATCTGGATGTTTTGCAACTCGGGGATCTTCGATCCGAAGACGTTTCGTTGGTGCTTCATGCCATCGGTGAATGACGCTAACGCAGCGCCCTCAACGTTGGGACCAAAGCACCCGCGCGCCTGATCATCTCGGCCAGGTCAGGTGTTGTCTGTGGCGTGCCGCCCTCGGGCATGGGTTTCTCCGTTTCGGAGTATATCGTGCATCACCCTGTGGCTGGACGGAAAGCAAAAGCGATTTCACCGAGCGATGCGTAGGTTTGTTTTTAAGGGTTTCAGGTCGACTCAGGGCTTGCTGAGGCCTGCCAAAGTGCCGCCGTGAGCGTCCCAGTTCTGGCCATCGAAGGGCTCGATAGTGACGGTTTCGAATTGGCTGCGATCTAGAACCCGCAGATTGACGCTGTAACCGTCGGGGTTCGAGCGCGGCACATAAAACGATTTTACGCCGCAGACCTTACAGAATAGATGACGCGCAGCACCTGTATTGAATCGATACTCCGTCAGGCTGTCCGCGCCCGATAAGAGGCGAAAACGCGCAGCCGGAACAATCAGGTGAAGAAACCCGGTGGTCGCACACATCGAGCAGTTACAGTCTTGCACGGTGACGCGCGCCGGGGCCACGACCTCAAACCGCACCGCTCCACAATGGCAGCCACCACGATAGGTGCGTAAATCCGCCTCGGCCATCATTAGCCGGTGATGTTTTTTTCAAAAGCTTTGACGTCGTCGAGACCCAGCTTCGTGTTGGTTTCGGACAGCGAGGCCATGCGGTCGAGCCAGGGCCGTGAGTCACCCGTGGTTTTCAGGTGTTTCAGAAAGTCTGACACCTGCCGCACGGCAATGCGCGACGTGGTCGAGGGCCAGATCGTCAATTTAAAACCGATCTCTTCCAGTTCCTTCGCCGACAAAATCGGGGTCAGGCCGGTTTCGGACATGTTGGCCATTTGCGGGCCGATGTTGGCTTTACAGATTTGCTGCAATTCATCGAGCGATTTAGGCCCGTCGAAGAAAATCATGTCTGCGCCCTCATCCATGAACATCTTGGCCCGTACCATGGCTTCGTCCATGCCGTGGGGCCCGCGCGCATCGGTGCGCGCGATAATCAGCATGTCTTTATCGGTGCGCGCCGCCACCGCCGCTTTAATTTTGCGCACCGCGACGTCACGCGGCTCAACAAACTTGCCTTCCATGTGGCCGCATTTTTTAGGCCACACCTGGTCCTCAAGCTGAATGCCCGCAACACCCAATGACTCCATGCCTTGAACGACGCGTTTCACATTGGCGATGTCGCCATAGCCGGTGTCGCAATCAACAATCAGGGGAATGTCGCTCACCTGGCGCATGGCGCGTACGGTGTCTTCCAGCTCGCCGTTGCCCAGAAGGCCGATGTCGGGCACACCGTAGCGCACACACGCCGCGCCGTAGCCCGTCATATAGGCCACATCAAAGCCCGCCTGTTCGATCAGGCGAATATCAAGCGGTGTGCCGCCGCCGGGGGCCACGATCATGCCGGGCTTGGCCATCAGTTCGCGAAGTTTCTTGCGGTGTTTGTTCATGGCACTCTCCTAAGCGCTGGTAACCAGGAGTTTTTCCATGGCGGCACGCAGGCGCACTGGAATCGGTGTGGGGCGATTCTCGGGACGCTGCACAAACACATGCACAAAATGCCCGTGCGCGGCGCATATCGGATCGCCCGAAATAAAAATACCAACCTCGTAGCGGACCGAGGAGTTGCCCAGCTTGCCGATCCGCAAGCCGGCATCGACCACTTGTGGGAATTTGATCGGCTTATGGAACTTACATTGTGTCTCGATCGCTAAGCCTATAATGGCCCCGTTTTCGTAATCTAAGCCGCCTTCGCGGATCAGGTACTCATTAATCACGGTGTCGAAGTACGAGTAATATGCGGTGTTGTTAACGTGGCTGTAGACATCGTTGTCTTTCCAGCGCGTGGGAATCGCTAGGAAGTGTTTGTACGCAGCGCGGGCTTCGGTCGGGTCAGCCATGATTCTCTCAATTTAAGGGCGTGTGACCGTATAGCCAGCGTGGTCGTGTCCTGCAAGCCGATCTGCTGATGCGCCCGAATATCGGTGCAGCCGTCACAGCCCCATGATAAGATAAGCACGTTCCGGACCCGTTTATTGTTCATCATTCAGCTCGCCCCGCATGCCTGACCCCAGGCCCATCCTTCATATCAACGGACTGTTCCTCACGGCCTTGGCCGTGTTGATGTTGATCCCGGCCGCCGTTGACCTCAGCATCGGCAATGATGATTGGCTGGTGTTCTGGGCTTCGGCGGTTGTCACGGGCTTTTCTGGTATTGCCTTAGTGCTGGCCAATCGCCGCCCGAACATGGCGCTCGACGTCAAACAGGCTTTTTTGTTGACCACGGTTGCGTGGGTGTTGCTCAGCGTCTTCGCCGCGCTGCCATTCAAATTTGCCAAAGTCAGCCTCAGTTACGCGGGCAGCTTTTTTGAAGCTGCCTCGGGTTTAACCACGACGGGCTCAACGGTGCTGGTCGGGCTTGATACCATGGCGCCGGGCATTTTGCTGTGGCGCGGGCTGCTGCAATACGTCGGGGGTATCGGTATCGTCGTTGTGGCCATCGCGATCTTGCCGTTTCTGCGTGTTGGCGGCATGCAATTGCTGCGCACCGAATCCTCGGATCGAACTGACAAATTGTTGCCGCGCGCCCGTGAAATTTCAGTGGCCACAGGTTTGATTTATTTTGCCCTCAGCGTTTTGTGTGCCTTCGGCTATTGGTTCGGGGGGATGTCGGGGTTTGATGCCATCATCCACTCGATGGCCACGATCTCCACAGGCGGATTCTCGAATTCTGATGCCTCGATCTCGAAGTGGCCGAGCGAGATTGTGCTATGGAATGGCATTATTTTCATGAGCCTCGGCGGGTTGCCGTTCACGCTCTATCTGCGCGGGCTGAAGGGGAGTTGGGGCGAGCTGTGGCACGATGATCAGGTTCGGCTCTTCTGCGGCATCGTCGTGGCGTTATCACTCGCCAGCGCCGTCTGGCTGGCGGCGCAACAGGGCTTTGCGTTCTGGGACGGGTTTCAACATTCCATGTTCAATATCGTCTCGGTGATCACGACGACCGGGTTCATGAGTAAGGACTACGCGTTGTGGGGTTCGTTTCCGGTGGTGATGTTTGCCGTGATACTTTCTTTTGGCGGCTGCACGGGTTCGACGGCAGGCGGCATTAAAATGCTGCGCTTCGTTGTGCTGTGGGAAATGCTCAAAAGTTATATTCGCCAACTGGTCACACCCCACGGCGTCTTTCAGCAACGATTCAATGGCAGACCCGTTCCGGCTGATGTGCCGCTCTCGGTTGTTGCGTTTGTCGCAGCCTATCTGCTGGCGTTATTCGGCATGACCCTGATCTTATCGGCCTATGGCCTTGACCCCATGACCAGTTATTCGGCCGTTGCTGCGTGCTTGGGTAACGTGGGGCCGGGGTTAGGCGCAATCGTGGGCCCCGCCGGTAATTTTCGGTCCCTGCCCGATGGGGCTATCTGGGTTTTATCGTTTGCAATGATCCTCGGTCGTTTAGAACTATTCACCGTGTTGGTGCTGTTTACACGCCATTTCTGGCGCGCATAATTAAGTCGGGGGCACATCAATCACGTGCCGTTGGATTACGTATCTGGGCCAGCCCATCTATCTCGAGAAGCTCATTTATGAGCCCACCAACTCCCTCGTGCTCCAAAGCTTGTCAGCGCAATGCGCCCGCGTGCCCACCAACGGCGATGGCTCGGGCGTGGGGTGGTATGGTGCGCGGAACTTGCCGGGTCTGTAGTGGGAAACGCCCCCCTGGAGCGACCCCAACTTGCTCAGCCTGGCGCACCAAATCCAGTCGCGGCTGTTCTTCGCCCATGTGCGCGCCTCCACCGGCACGGCCACATCGGTTGCCAATTGCCATCCCTTTACGTTCAAAAAATGGATGTTCATGCATAACGGCCAGATTGGCGGCTATGAGAAAGTGCGCCGTCGCTTAGACGCCATGATTGGTGACGATGTCTATGGCGTGTGTGTTGGCACAACCGACAGCGAAGCGTTCTTCTATTTGCTGTTCGGCCATGGCCTTGAGACCGATCCGGTTGGCGCATTAGCAAGAACCATTGGCACCGTGCTGAAGACGATGTCCGAGGCCAAGGTCGACGAGCCGTTCCGTATGACTGCCGCATTGACCGATGGCGAGACGCTTTATGCGTTGCGCTATGCCACCGACCCTGAACCCCCCTCACTCTATTTCTCGAGAAGTGATGTGCAGATGATGGTGGTGTCCGAGCCGCTTGACGCCGAGGAAGGTTGGAACGCGGTCGAGAATGCTCACATTCTCGTCTCCAAGCCCGGCGTGAACCCTGTCGTGACGTCGTTTAATCCGAACTGAACTTGGATTAGGGCGCCAGGTCGACGTTCATGCCGTCGCCTTGTTGTTGAAGCGCGTCTAGCTCGTCTTGCACGCTTTTCAGAACACGCGCGATGTAGGCGGCGCGCCGTTCGGTGCGGATTTTATTGACCTCTTCGCTGAGCTCATAATTCTCAACGTCACCGATTTTGAACACGCCCTTTTTCTCGGCGAGGCGCTCGACGGTATCCAGACGGTCACGCATCACCGACAACTCACCCATCAACGTTAGCACCATCGACAGAAGTTTGTCTGTCGTGCTGTCAAAATAGATCGGCTTTTTGCCCTTAGCCGTGCGGGGCAGCTTTACGGGTTTCTTGTCGTCTTTTTTTTCTGCGGCCATGTGCGTCGGTCCTTATATCTTGGTGGCTACTTTTAGCGCTATTTCACAGCCACATAAACCGGGAAGGTGAAGTTTTCATTGGAATAGGGGGTCTGACCATCTTCCCACGAACTTGCGACCTGGTGAATTTTGAACTTCGCCGGATCAAAGCCCGCTTTCTTCGCGACTTCGGCAAGGTCAAGCTCGCGAAGCTGGCCATAGAAGTGTTCGTTATTATTGTAAATTTCCCATTCCCACAAAAAACCTTCGAGCGGGTTTTGCCCAAACACTTGCGGCAAGTCGAGGTGCATCATCACCCCACCTGGTTTCAACAGGCGATAGCATTCGTTGAAAATGCTTTGAATCGCTTGCACCGATGTTTCGTGAAGTAGGATGTGCGATGTCACGATGTCGAAACTGGCGTCTGGGAAATTGGTTTTCTCGGCGTTCTGCTGGCTGAAGTGCACATTGCCGCCCACTGCTTTGGCGCGTGCATGGCCGTAGCGCAGGCAGGGCGCACCCACGTCAATAGCGTGAAACTCTGTGCCGGTTTCTTTTGTCGACCAATATGTGACCGAGCCCCCGATGGTGCAGCCCATATCGAGCGCGCGCTCGACTTTTTTGTCGGGAAACTGCTTGCGGAAGAACTCGCGCAAGATTCGGCCCAAACCATCGTTGGCCGGCCCTAAGCCGCCCATGGAATAGATGTACGTGCCGCGATCATAAACCGCGCCCGCCGCCAAATCGTCGGTGATTGAGTCCGTATGATAAGCGCCGGGTTGCAAGTGAATGTCAGCGGCGTCGTGATATTTCGGAACTATGACGTTGGGGTTCAACGTCAACGACCCCTTGCCATTGAGGTCTTTTGCTTTTTCCAACAGGTCAGGAAGTTGCCGCTCAACGCTGTCGATGACCGAATCCCAAATCATCTCTTGGCTGTTGCGCTGCATAGCGCTCCACAGCTGATAATAGGAATCCTTGGTCATAACCTTGCGCACCTCGTGCCGGTCTTTGGGCTCGCGGCCTTGGGCTTTGATGAACGAGGGCAGCACGCGGTTGAAGTACGCTGGAAAAGCCCCTGGAAAAACCTTCGCAGCTAAGTGCACCCGGAAATCGTTGACGAAATCTTGGCGCGAGGCCTCGTCGTGATTGGGCTTGGCGAACATCGTGTGCATGTTTTGCGGTATCATGGCGATCTCCTAGAATTAGGCTCAAGGACTCCAGCGCTCGGATTCATAGAGAGTTCAGTTCATTCATTCTACTTGGTCATCGGCCCCAACCCCTGTGTGGTCTGTTGGGGTTGCGCGCTGTGGTAACCGATCCTCTGTTGGTCAGATATGATCGAGGTCAGATTATCTACGACGCTTTTTAGCTTTTGGTTTGGTCTTTGGTTTTGCTTTCGCTTTGCCAGCCGCTTTTGGTGCTTTGCTGACCACTGTTTTAGCGGGCTTTGTCGGCGCGGTGTTCTGATGCATGCGAAACACCCGTTTCAGGTAGGCATCCCGGCGCGCCATGCGCTCGGCTTCCACCGCATCGGGCGCGCGATAAGCCTCGATATCGGCCCGCGAGATGGTGCCTTTGGTATCGAGTAAGCGTTCAACCGTGTCGAGGCGGTCATAAACCACCGAGACCTCAGCCGATAACTCGATGATAAAGGTCATCATCTGGTCGATGGCGGGGTCGTCAAAAAATTGCGGGCGCTTGCCCTTGGATACGCGGGGCAGGCGAACTTGGGTCTCGGGCATGGCATATCCTTTTCTCTTACTTTGTGACTGTAGAGCTAAGGCTCTGCTATGCTCAAGCCAAGTTTAAACTGCGCCCGCTTCAAACGGCAACCGTGGCCGGGTTATAATTGAATAGCCCCAAGAATTCTTCGTTCTTATGCTCTGTCTTGGTGTAGGTGTCGGCTTTGCCGCCTTGCAGGCGTGCTTGGGCCTCGCGGGACGCCAGTTGTATAAAGGTCGCTCGCTCACGCCGCGCGCCCTCGTAGCGCTTGAGGGCCTCGTCAATCGATTGCGCGGCCTGAAATGCGCGCGCCAGCACGACGGCGTCCTCAATCCCACTGGCCGCCCCCATGCCCAAGAAGGGCAGCATCGGGTGCGCGGCGTCGCCGAGTAGCGTCACGCGGCCTTTGGTCCACTGTGGCAAGGGGTCGCGGTCATGGATCGCCCATTTGAAACACAACTCTGGTGGCGTCGCGGCAAGGAAGGCGTGAAACGACTCATGCCAGTCGGCGAATTCGGCCAACAGTTCCGAGACTTCCGAGCGTACCGCCCAGCTTTCCACCTCCCAGCCTGTTTTCTCGGCGAAGGCCACGTAATTGAGCATCGTGCCGTTGCGAACCAGGTAACGCGCCATGCTGTGTTTCACTCCCACGGCGGCGGCCGACGGAGGGTTAAGCTTGAACCCTTTGGGCAATCGCTCGACGGGCACAAGCCCGCGCCATGCGATGTTGCCCGTAAAGCGCGGCGCTACCTTGCCCCACAATATATCGCGCACCGCCGATTTAATGCCGTCGCAACCAATCACCACATCGGCTGTAATGGCGACGCCATTGGCAAACGTCACATCGACGGCGTTCGCGTTTTGTCTCAATCCCACGAAAGCATGATGGAGTTTGATGGCGTCGGGATCATACGCGCGCACCGCATCCGCCAGCATGGTGTGCAAATCAGCGCGGTGAATTTGATAATAATCCGCCCCGTATTTTTTCTTGGGTAAATCACCCCGCTCGAGGTCAACGAGGACTTGGCCCGTGCGATAGTGCAACACGGCTTGGCGCTCGGGGCGCGAGGCGACGCGGGCTAAGGTTGGGCCAAGACCGACCGATTCCAGCGCATGGGTGGCGTTGGGGCTCAGCGTTAAACCTGCGCCGACTTCGTCCAATTGCGGCGCCTGTTCGTAGACAGCAACTTTAAACCCGCGGGCCTGCAACGCCAACGCAGCTGTCAAGCCGCCGATCCCAGCGCCGATTAAAACAATTTTGACATCACGCATCAGTTTGCGAAACCCCAGTTTCAATTCTTCAGGCAGTGCCCCCACACCGCATCCGAAGATGATTTAAACCAGCACATAGTGACGCTTGACGACAACGCCAAGGGCGGGCGCAAACCAATGGGTGAACAGCCGTGTTTGGCCGCGGTAAAGGTGGCGAACCTAGTTCACGCGCCGCAAATTGCGCAGATAAGCTATGACTTCGTCCTTGCTTTTGACCTCGGCATACTTCGCCTGCAGGTCAAAAAGGTTGGCATCGTGCGGGGCTTGATGTCGATCTCCGACCGCTTCGCGGATAACAATGGGTATAAATCCGCTTTGGCAGCTATCAAGGGCCGAGGCTCGAACGCAGCCCGAGGTGCTCCAACCGGCGTGCAAAACTGTATCGATGCCTGCCGCTGTCAGCGTCGAGGCCAGATTGGTGCCGAAATAGGCGCTGGCATATTGCTTGGTGATCACAACTTCATTCGGTAAAGGCTCAAGGCCTGCAACAAACTCACCGAAGGGGCTGCCGCGCTCGAAGTTTTTAAGCGCAGGCACTTTGCGAAAAAAGATGCCACCGTCTGCCCCACCCGGCGTGAACTCGACGCGCGTATGCACAATCATGATGCCGGCCTTGCGCGCTTCGGCCAGAACCTCTTTGGCCGCTTCAGCCGACGCCTCCACACCCGCATACAGCCCGCACGATTTGTCGATGTAGGCGCGCGCAAAATCGATGTGTAACAGACAGGGAGTTTTACCGAAATCCAAGCGCCCGCCAAACCCGGCCTTGCCGTAATCTTGATTCAAGGCTTTATCGCTCATGGCTGATCTCCCGATGATCTCACCTCGGTTTTCGGCTAGCCACAGGCCAGAGTCAAGAAACGGTCTTAGGCGGTGCTCGGAAAGCCCGCACCAATATCGATCCATTCGGATGAGATAATTTCGCGCACAACAGACATGGAATTTCCTGCGGCAATCGATTCGCCAGACTGCGTGAAAGCCGCCAAGCAGCCCTGTCCGCTTTTGCAAAGCACGGGCAGGGTGACGGTACTGGCGGGGACGACCAGACCCGAGGTGGTCTTGACCAACCGCTCGGTCATTTGGCCGCAGGGCCTTTTCACCATCGTCACGCAGGCTTGGCCCACTTTTTTCCGAGATTCAGGCGCGTAGATGTCTAGCGCATTCGTTTTGGTTAATTCACGCCCCGTGAGTTGCACCAATCCTGTTCCCATGAGACGGATGCGCACATCGTCGATGGATATGACATCGAGCAGGACAACAAGTGGCTGAGTCTCAAGGGTGGGGGGATCGAGGAATTCTGAAAGGTTGGGAACCAACCCTTTTTTAATGAGAGCCAATGAGAGATAAAATTCTGGATTGCGACGGAAGGACTCATTGCGCTGCTCGACCTTAAACATTCTGAAGGGCCGTGCGCTGAACCTGCGGCGGCGGAACCTTAAGGAACCGATAGAGACTGCTTCGAGATAAAAGAAAAGGCCTGGTTAATAAAACCAGGCCTTTTCACGATCACATGTAGAAACGCGATTAGATAATCCCGCGCTCCTGGTACTCTTTCATGGTTTTTGAATCCATGCCGAGGATGCCGCCAAAAATCTCTTCGTTGTGCTCGCCAAGGTCAGGCCCAGTCCAACGCACCTTGCCCGGGGTTGCCGACAACTTGGGGAAGGTGTTTTGCATCTTCAGTTTACCAAGTGTTTTATCAGCCACTTCAACGATTGCCTCTCGCGCCTTGAAGTGCGCATCAGCCAACATTTCGGGTGCGCGGTAGATCAAGCCCGAAGGCACGCTGGCCTTGTCCATCAGACCTTCAAGTTCTTTGACGGTTTTGGTTTTGGTCCACGCCGCAATCACATCATCGAGTTCTTTTTGGCGTTGGCCGCGTGCGGTGTGGGTTGCATACCTCGCATCGGTCCCTAACTCAGGCTGGCCCATGGCCTCAGCGAGGCGACGAAACACGGTGTCTTGATTTGCAGCGATCAGGAAGTTGCCATCTTTAGCTGGATACACGTTCGAGGGTGCGACGTTGGGCAAGATCGAGCCCGTGCGTTCGCGGATGAAACCTACTTTGTCGTACTCGCTGATCAGCGATTCCATCAGTTGCAAAACGGATTCATAAATTGCCGAATCTACAACCTGCCCGCGGCCCGTCAGATGCCGGTGATGCAGCGCCATCAAAGCACCCATACACGCATATGTAGCAGCCGTT
>Ga0049084_10000740_pt1 | contig 12935 bp, 7 predicted proteins | sample GreLakmeON33MSRF_FD_66720 | JGI IMG/M metagenome (GOLD analysis project Ga0049084, IMG submission 66720) | Freshwater lentic microbial communities from great Laurentian Lakes, MI, USA - Great Lakes metaG ON33MSRF | ecosystem: Environmental > Aquatic > Freshwater > Lake | place: Great Lakes... | reverse complement strand
TTACAATTGCCACCACAATGGGTTCGTGATAAAACAAGGTGTCTGTCACATAAAAGTCGAAATTGTTTTCAATTAACACAGCTGTTAAGGCATCATTAATCTTATAAGGGTGAGATAGAACCATTTTTTGCTGAACAACCGGATTTTTTGTTTCTACATTTGGAATCGTAATAACATATTCTGTTTTAATACTGCCGGCAAATTGTTCGTATAACTCTTTCGGTATAATTTTATCGGACAGCGTAGTGTAATAATTGAGTTTGATAAAATTAGCCAAGCGATCTATCATCTCTTTTCTTTTGGCTTCATTTTTTATTATTACTGTAACAAGTCCTGGCTTTACTTCATATAAATCATCAAAGGATAGAAAGTAATTTTGGTACATATATTCAACCAATTTTTTATTGTTGTGCATAAAGGGAATAGAATGATTGTTTTGAAATTGTGCATTTGTATCCAATCCATTCCCTATCCAAGCCACTTCTTTGGGAAAGTTTATATTGTATTTGTTTTTTATCAATGCAAGCAGAGAAGGAGTCAAGTCAAGATGCGATGAAACAGCTTCTATTCTTTTACTCCTTTTTAGCATAGGGGAATAGATGATGAGTGGAATATGATATTTTTCTATCGATGGAAAATTATAATGTATTTCGGGCATTGCGTGATCGCCAAAAATAAAGAAAATGCTATTTTGGTATTCGGGCCTTTCTTGGTATTTTTTTAAGAAATCTCTTAACGCATTATCCGTATATAATATGCTTTCAAATTTATTAGCGTCTTTCCTATAGTTACCTTTTTTAACATTATCGAATTCCAGTACATTCATTTGCTTTTCAAAAATAGCATTGTAATACTTTTGATTTGGCGGTATAAAAGGGCCGTGCGAACTAATGGTCAAGTATATGTCAAAACGTTCTTCTTTTATGGGGTGTTTTCCCAAATCTTCCACCGACTTGCCATACAAGTCGCCATCGTGATAACCCCAGCTCCAGTTGTCTTTATCTTTGTTAGGGAGCATATATTTTTTATCCCAATTTTGCGCAATGTAATCTATGTTTTGCTCGTTCAAAAAACCATCCATATTATTAAAGTATGGTACACTTCCAACATAAAAGCGAGTATAATACCCTTGCTCTTTCAGTAATTGTATGGAGGTAAAATGGTATGGTAGTTTACGTTTTAGCCCTAGTTCCATAAATCCTTTTTGTGAGTAGGGAAGTGAACCCAATGAAGATGGCAGCACATTAAAGGTACGTTCGGCGGTACTTAAAAAATTGGGAAAATAAAGACTGTGTTGTGACAAGGAATCGAGAAAAGGTGTGAAACTTCCATACCTCGAATCTTTGCCCATAAAGGAGCGCGATAAACTTTCAACAATGATAAAAACAATGTTTGGTTTTTTAGTGTCGTTCAATTTAAAGAAAGGGCCTAGCACGTCTTCATTTGTTGTTTTGTGTAAAAACGGATAGGCTGTATTTGTGAATTCCCATTGCGAGTTGTACTGTTGGTATAGTTTTGTTTCCTTTGCAATATCAATGGGCTTTTCCAGTTGTTTAAAATCCTTGTAATATAAAAGGCTGTTGTGTAAAAAATAGGATAGTTTATTGTTGATGACAAAATTTTTGAATTGCCCGGGATGTCTTTCGTAATAAGACATTTTATAGAAAGGTAAAATGAGTATACTGCACAGCACAAAAGCATATATTGCCTTTTTATTTATGTTTCGATTACTTATTTTTTTCCAAATGAACAAGTACAGTATGAGCAGTAAAACAATGGGAATAAAGGTCGTCCATGTTTCGCTTGAGCTGGATGTTACTGCTAACCATAAATCGCTTATTGAATATGTGAAAATAACCTGGTCGACCGGGATCAATTGTATGATAAATACTTTTGAAAGTATTAGATAAAGCAAACAGAAAAGTAAATGGTAGGCAATGAGAAAGCCATTTGCAAAGGCAGATTTTATATAACTGAATGCGATATAGGGGAAAAGTGAAAGCGAGGAGAGTAGCAATACCGTTGGCGTATCGAATAAAATTCCGCGCAATTCATACACCAACAAACTTTGTTCAGAAGAATGTGTAAGCAATAATGTAATTGTCTCATACATTCTGATTGCAATAAATGCAATCCCAAAAACGAATGAGGCACTCACATACTTACTAAGAATAGCCGAGAGTTTGTTATTCATCTGTTGCTTGTACAGATTGTATTTTAGGATTTTATTGTTTCGCGACCAATGCTGCAATAGTAGTAACCCAATTCTTTCATTTGTTGTAATCCATATAGATTACGACCATCAAATATTGTTTTGTTTTTAAGCAAGGAGCCTACTTTTTCAAAATCGGGTGTGCGGAACAAACTCCATTCGGTTGCAATTACTAAGGCATCTGCACCTTTTAATACTTCATAATGATCGTTGGCATATTGTATTTTATCTCCTAACAATGATTTTACATTGTTCATCGCTTCAGGGTCGAATGCTGTAATTGTAGCGCCTTCTTTTAATAATTCATCAATGATGTAAAGTGCCGGAGCTTCACGTATATCATCGGTATCTGGTTTGAATGCCAATCCCCACAAAGCAATTTTTTTACCTTTTAATTGATTGTTAAAGTATGCTTTTAATTTTCGCACAATGATAGTTTTTTGTTTTGCATTTACATTCATCACTGCGTCCAATATCTTAAAATTATAATCCGCATCTTTTGCCGACTTAGCCAAAGCTTTTACATCTTTTGGAAAACAACTTCCGCCATAACCTATCCCAGGAAAAAGAAAACGTTTCCCGATTCTGTCGTCCGAGCCAATTCCAATTCGAACCATATCTACATCCGCACCTACTTTTTCACAGAGGTTGGCAATCTCATTCATAAAGGTAATTTTTGTCGCAAGAAAAGCATTTGCAGCATACTTGGTAAGTTCAGCTGAACGCTCATCCATAATAATGATGGGGTTCCCTTGACGAACAAATGGTTTATACAATTCCTCCATTATTTTCCCTGCTTTCTCTGAACTTGTTCCAATTACAACCCTGTCGGGCTTCATAAAATCATCCACAGCAAAACCTTCGCGTAAAAATTCGGGGTTGGAAACCACATCGAAATCTACTTTTGCATTTAGGGCAACTGCTTTGTGTACTTTGTCGGCAGTGCCAACAGGAACAGTACTTTTATCTACAATAACTTTATAATCGGTAATGAGTTTTCCTAATTGATCGGCTACCCCCAAAACATAACTCAAGTCTGCCGAACCATCCTCACCGGGAGGAGTAGGCAAAGCCAAGAAAATGATGGATGCATTTTTAATCGCATCAGTTATTTCAGTCGTAAATGTTAAGCGTCCTGCCTTAATGTTTCTATGAAAAAGTGCATCCAAATGCGGCTCGTAAATAGGGATAATGCCTTGCTGCATTTTTTTTACTTTTTCCTCGTGAATGTCAACGCACACCACATTATTGCCTGTTTCGGCCAAACAGGTTCCCGTTACAAGTCCTACGTATCCTGTTCCTATTACTGCTATGTTCATTTATTTTTCGAGTATTATATATTATGAGTTTTAATTATTTCAAAAACTCCAATACGTTTTCTGTAATGTACTTCAATGTTTCCTCATCCAATTCAGTATGCATAGGCAAGGATAGTACTGAAGCACAAAGCTTTTCAGTCACAGGGAAATCACCTTCTTTGTATCTTGGATCTAAATATGCTTTTTGCAAATGCAATGGAATAGGGTAGTATATCATTGCAGGAATATCTTTTGAAGCTAGAAATTCACGCATTTTTCCTCGATAGCTATAAGGGTTGTCAACTCCTACTAATTGCAAGGTATATTGATGAAAAACGTGCGTTGAATTTTTTACCCTTGCAGGTGTTTTTATTTTGGGATTATTTACAAATGCTTTATCGTAATAGTCGGCAGCTTTGTTACGGGCTGCAGCATAACTGTCCAGTTGTTTTAATTTAATTCCGAGTATGGCTGCTTGTATGCTATCCAAGCGGGAGTTTACACCAATTGAATCGTGCACATATTGTACCGATTGACCGTGGTTGGCAATCATTCTTATTTTTTTTGCCAACTCATCATCGTTTGTATACATAGCACCACCATCTCCATAGCAGCCTAAATTTTTAGAAGGGAAAAAGGATGTACAACCCACAGTTCCTATTGTTCCAGCTTTTTGTTTCGTACCGTTACTAAAAGTATAATCGGCACCAATGGCTTGCGCTACATCTTCTATTACAAATAAATTATGCTTTTTTGCAATTTCCATCACCGCTTCAATATTGGCACATTGTCCGAATAGGTGCACGGGAACAATTGCTTTTGTTTTGGGCGTAATCGCTTTTTCAATCGCTTTCACATCAATATCAAAGGTATCGGGAATAACATCCACCAAAACAGGTTTTAATCCCAACAATGCAATTACTTCGGCTGTAGCCACATAAGTAAAATCGGCAGTAATTACTTCATCACCCGGTTTTAAATCGAGTGCCATCATAGCAATTTGCAAAGCATCGGTTCCGTTGGCACAAGGAATAACGTGTTTTACATTTAGGTATTTCTCTAAATCGGCTTGAAAAGCTTTTACCTCAGGTCCATTTATGAATGTAGTATTGTCTATTACGTTATGAATGGCGGCATCAACGGCTGTTTTTATTTTTTCGTACTGACTTTTTAAGTCAACCATTTGTATTTTCTTCATAGTATAAATATTGGCTGTCAAATATAATTAAAAATGCCTTAATAGCGTTATGTAGTATGTAATGTTGAATTAGTATCTTAGCGTTTTATTTTACCTATGCGTAACTTATTTTTTAGTGTCTTGTTTGTTTTGCTTTCAATGTCGTATGCAAATGCGCAGTTAAATGTAAAAGATTCAATGGTTTCGGCTCCTTTACTTGGTCTTTCATACGCTCTCCAATTCCCCGGTGGCGATATGGTAAACCGCTATGCCTGGAACTCCAACATAGGAATTAATTTTATGTATAAAACAAAGCACAATTGGTTTTGGAGTGCTGATTTGAATTATCTTTTTGGTAGGACCATAAAAGAAGCGAATATTTTAGACGATTTAAAAACATCAAACGGGCAAATTGTAAATATCAATGGATTGTATGCCGATGTACGCGTATCAGAAAGAGGTTATTTCACAAGTGCTAAGGTGGGACATATTTTCCCTTTGTTATCTCCCAACAAAAATTGCGGATTTGTTTTTGCCCTTGGTCCCGGATTCTTACAACACAAAATTCGTTTTGATGATATTGGTAATACTACGCCACAACTTAGTAGGGAGTACAGAAAGGGGTATGACAGGCTTACGAATGGACCTGCTGTGACTGCATTTTTAGGATACTTATTTTTAGACAACCGTTATTTTATTAATTTTTTTGCAGGTGTTGAGTTCATACAAGCTTGGACTCAAAACCGCAGGGGGTATAATTTTGATACAATGCAATACGATACTGCAAAAAGAATTGATCAACTTACAGGATGCAAGGTGGGGATTATTATTCCCTTGTATAAAAAAGTTCCGAATGAATTTTACACCTACTAGCTTTATTTTGCCCAATGAATTTATTTTATAATCTAGCAATCTACCTTTACGGTTTTTTTATTCGTTGCGCATCCCTTTTTAATGTAAAAGCATCCTTATGGGTAAAAGGGAGAGAAGATTGGGAAGTTAAGTTAAGGACTGTTGTAAAAGGAATCAACTCTATTATTTGGTTTCATTGTGCATCTTTGGGTGAGTTTGAGCAGGGTAGACCTTTGATTGAAAAAATCAAGATAAAATACCCCAATTGTAAAATAGTATTGACTTTCTTTTCTCCTTCCGGCTATGAGGTTCGTAAAAATTATAGCGGTGCTGATGTTGTTTTTTATTTGCCTTTGGATACTCCATATAATGTGCGAACATTTATTGACATTCTAAAGCCTGAATATGTATTTTTTGTAAAGTATGAGTTTTGGTTTAACTATTTGCGTGAATTAAAAAACAGGAGCATTCCTACTTATTTAATTTCAGCTATTTTCAGAAGACAACAACACTTTTTTTCTGCTTTAGGAAAATGGTCACGGCAAGGTTTGGATACGTACAAGCATATTTTTGTGCAGGATGAAAATTCCTTATTGCTATTGAATGAATTTGGATACAACAATGTAATTGTTGCAGGGGATACTCGTTTTGACAGAGTAAATAAGCTAACTATTGTTGCAAAAAAATACGATTTGATTGAAGCATTTAAAGGGGAAGTTCCGCTTTTAGTTGCAGGTAGTACTTGGCAGGTTGACGAAGATATTCTTGTATCAGTGTCCTTAACAAATTTTAAACTACTAATTGCTCCACACGAAATCAGTGAGAGTAATATTGAATCAATAATGAGGAAATTCTCTTCTTATAATCCAATTCGGTATTCTTTAGCAAATGATATTTCTTGTAAAGATGCGCGTGTGTTAATTATTGATAATATTGGTATGTTATCTTCAGTGTATGGTTATGCTTCTATTGGGTATATTGGTGGTGGTTTTGGGAACGGCATACACAATGTGTTAGAGGCTGCAGGGTATGGAATGCCTGTGCTTTTCGGACCAAATTATAAAAAGTTTCAGGAGGCGACTGAACTCATTCAGCTGAAAGCTGCATATAGTATAAGTTCTGCAGATGAGTTACGTGAAAAATTAAATTTATTTTTAAACAACTCCATTTTGCTAAATGAAACAAGTCTTGTTTCTAAAAAATATGTACAGCTAAAAACAGGAGCAACTGATGTAATATTGAACTTGGTTTAAAGGAACATCAATTATTACGGTTGTCCCACGTCCAATAAATAGCGCTTATTAAAAATATATAAGCAGATGTTAGCAGTAGTAGTTTATTTTTCAACGTAATTTAAGTCTTTACCAAATGTTTCTTCCATTCCCCATAATGATAAAAAGGCAATTATTACTGAAATAATTCCTACAAAAAGTGCACTATATATAATCACATTGTTAGAATTGCTGAAAAGTGCGATTCCGGTATCGGGTAAATTATTTTTAAAAAAATTAAATAGCAGCAATAAGAAAACCAGTCCACCTCTCACAAAATTTGGAACTGTGGTAGTAACTGTTGAACGTAAGTTTGTTCCAAACTGTTCAGAGGCTATGGTTACAAATATAGCCCAATATCCGCCTGCCAATCCTAAAAATACACAAATAGCGTAAAAAGCAAATTGACTAATTCCATTTGTAAAAAGATAAAGTGGAATACCAATGCTCGTAAGTATTAAAAAGAAGAAAACAATTTTTTTTCGTGTTTTAAAAACTTGACTTAAGTATCCACTCATAAAATCGCCAAAAGAGGTTCCTGCGTAAAATACCATTACTGCTGTTGCAGCACTGATATTAGAAACACCTGTTGCTTTTGAAAATTCGGGTGAAAAGGTTATTAAAATACCTATTAAGAACCAAATAGGCAAACCAATAGTGATACATTGTAAATATTTTATAAAGCGTTTTTTATTATTAAAAAGCTGAAAAAAATTCCCTCTTGAAATCCCATTATTTTTGGTGGCTGTATACATTCCTGATTCAAATACACCAATACGCAATAAAAGTAAAACAAGTCCCATTACCCCTCCTAAATAATAGCAGGTTCGCCAATCAAACGATTGGCCGATTAATCCTGCAAATACACCGCCTAATACTCCAAAGGATACGACAGCCATTGTTCCCCAGCCACGTTTTTCTTTACTCATAGTTTCACTTACCAAGGTAATACCTGCACCTAGTTCACCTGCTAAACCTATGCCTGCAATAAGTCGCCACCATGAGTATGATTCAACATTATCTACCATTCCGTTGGCAATATTGGCAATTGAATAGAGTAGGATAGAGCCGAATAATACGGATAACCTTCCTTTTTTATCACCCAATATTCCCCATAAAACCCCACCAATAAGCATTCCCATCATTTGCATACTGATAAGGTGTTCACCTATGGAAAGACAGTCTGCTTCGGCAATACCGATTCCCATTAAACTTTTTTTACGAATAATACTAAAAAGAATTAGGTCGTATATGTCCACAAAATAGCCTAATGCAGCGACTATCACAATAATATTCTGTGGTGTTTTTAATTTTTTTAGTAAACTCATAAATAGTGCTATTATAAAAGCGAATATAACAATAGTCGATTTAAATAGAAGCATTATTCTCAATTATATTTACGAAAGGATATCTTTGCAGCAAATGAAGCATAGGTATTACCTGGCTGCACTTGCAGCTTTTGTTATATGGGGTTTTTTTAGCTTGGCTTTAAAGCCCTTGTCATCTTATCCTTCGCTCGATATATTATTTTACCGTGTTTTTCTTTCGGCAATCCTTATGTGTGTTATCATTTTGTCTATAGGAAGTATTCGTAAAAAAAATTTGCTCATCTTCCAGCAACTTTCGCTTTCTGAAAAGTGGCGAACCGTTTACCTTACTTTTATTGGAGGAGCTTTGCTAACAGGTAATTGGTACTTCTTTATTTATGCAATGAATAATATTAGTATAAAATCGGCATCGTATGCCTATTTGGTATGCCCAATTCTTACTACTGTGTTGGCTTATTTTATACTCAAAGAAAGATTAACTCGATTGCAATGGATATCAGTGTTGCTTAGTGTAATAAGTTGTGCAATATTATCCTTTCATAATTTATCGGATTTGTTTTACAGCCTGATAGTAGCTTTTTCATATGCATTTTACCTTATTTCACAGCGTGGAAATAACAAGATTGACAAATTAGTTATTTTGTGTTTTCAAATGATTTTTTCCGCATTCATATTGTTGCCTTTTTATCCAGTTTATTCAATTTATTCAGCAAGCCTTCCTGCAGAGTTTAATTTTTACTTTTATATTTCCTTAATAGCTATTTTATTTACAATACTGCCTTTGTTCTTGAATTTATACGCGATGACAGGGGTTAATTCTTCAACGATGGGTATATTACTATACATCAACCCCTTGATTAATTTTATAGTAGCGCGATTGTTTTTTAATGAGCCGACAACAGTAACACAAGTAGTTTCATATGTTTTTATAGCATTGTCAATTGTGCTGTTTAATTATGATTTATTGGTTTCCAGAAAAAATACGGTATACTGATAAACTTAGCAAATCTTAGCCCTATCGCTTTTTTTATACATCTTATCCCCTTGTTGTATCCCAAAGGAATTCGTAAAACTTCGACATATTTGTTGGCGGACCATTATAAAGGTGGGGGCGGGTGAATGTAGACATGTAAGCACTTGTTGCTTTAATGATTCATCTCGATATAGAAATAGTTGTTCTAATTTTGAAACAATATTAATTTATTTTTTCCAATTTTTGCTCTTCTGTATAGAGTATGTATTTTTCAACTTGACTATATCCCATTTGCTCCAAAATAGTTCCATATTTATTTAGTTGTGCAGCATACTTTTCATTTTCTTTTCCTGTTTTATAATCAAGTATAATGGCATGTTTTTCTTTTAGTATTACTCTGTCAGGACGGTATGTTTCACCGTTTGGGAGCAGTATATCTCTTTCGTTTTTACTGTTTAATTCTTCAGTAAAAAATGGTTGAATGTCTTTATTACTTATCAGGGTTACAATTATTGTATTTAGTTTTTTGCTCTCTTCTAAGTTAATCAGTCCCTTTTGCAACATATTTGACAAGGATGCTTCAACATCATCTAAATTTTTAATTTTAGAGAGAGCAGTGTGGAGGAGATTTCCGTATTTTTTGTGATTTTTATTATCAAAATTTTGGTCTACGCTTTCGTAGTCTGTACTAATTCTTAGTTTATCCTGCCAAGGCTCTGAAATGATTTTAGTGAGTGTAATTGGCTTTTCAATTTTTTTTTTATTATTGTGTACATACTTTTTGAACAGTCCAAAATGGTAGCTAGTTTTATCATTGTCCCATTCACCTATTTCCGTTAAATAATTTTGATAGTAGTTAGCTATTTTTTTTTGTCCGTAGGCTTTATCTGTTATAATGTATAATCTTTCCATTGGTCGTGTTAAAGAAACATACAATAGATTTAGGTTGTCCATATTTTCTTTACTTTTTTCTATTTCCAGAAGTGTGGCATAGTCGGTATCATCAAAATTCTTGTTTTTTTGAATGAGTGCCGACTTTAATTTGGGTATTTTGTCGTTTTCTACCGATACCCATATAGCATCGTTATTTACTGCTTGCCAGTTGGCAAAGGCAAATATAACAGCGGGAAATTCTAGCCCCTTTGATTTGTGTATGGTTAATATGTTGACTGCATTCATACCTTCTGGAATGTTTACCGAAAGTTTATTTTTTTTATTTTCCCACCATTCTAAAAAGCCCCCTATACCTGTGTTGTTTTTTATCGAGAATTTGTAGGCAGCATCTAAAAAAAACTGAATATATGGGTTTGCCCTTTCATTCAAACCCGTATTTCTGATAATTTCTTCACACAATTCGTAAATTGGCAAGGAGCTGAAATAACTTAAATTAAAGGCGATTTTATGTTTCTCCATAAACTCGGAGATGTTGGCTGACATTAATTCTTCACAGCTGTTTTTTTCTTTATTTTTTAGTTTACAGATGAATTGAATAATGTTTGCTTTTGCAACATTGTTTGATCTGTTGTGAATGTATTCGAGTGTCGACAGTATAAAGTTTACATAAGGTGAGCTAGACAGCAAAAGCGATTCTTTTGAAAGAATAGGAATACCATTTTCAATAAGGTAATTAGCTACTATATTTGCTTTTGAATTAATACGGCAAATGATCGCTATGTCGCGCAGTTCAAAATTATCTTCTTGCAGTTGATGAATTGTTTGAAGTATTTTAAAACAGCTTTGTTCATCGTATGTAAATTCATTTTCTTCATCTTTTTTGATGAACTCAATGCTTACACCTCCACCTATGTTTTTCGGATCACACAATTGCTCCCCCTTTTCGTATACGGTTGTAATTAAGCCGTTGTTAGATTGTTTTGCGCAGCTTTTAAAAAAGTTGTTATTAAACTCTACAACCTCCGCTTTGCTGCGATAATTTTGCTGTAATATTTTTCCACAATAATAACGTTTCAATGCTGCTTCTCTTTCTTGTACAATTGAATTGCTCGACATTTTCATTTCGGGTAATGCGGTAAATTGCTCTACATCACCACCACGCCAACGGTAAATAGATTGTTTTCCATCGCCTACCAACATATTGAAATTTCCGTTGGCGAGTGAATTGTCGATAAGTGGCAACAAATTATGCCATTGTAATACTGAGGTATCTTGAAATTCATCAATCAGGAAATGCTTGTATTTTTCGCCTAGTCTTTCGTAAATAAAAGGAGCCGACTCATACATTACGATGTTCGCAATTCGCTTGTTGAATTCTGAAATGTGTAAAATATTATCCTCGTTTTTGATTTGAACAATTGCTTTTTCTATTTCATTGAGTGTTATTAAACTATAAATGTTTTTGTTTATACTTCTAAACAAGGTTATTTCTTTTATGTTTGAATCTATTGTCTGTATTGCCTTATTGTATATTTCCAATAAGCGTACTTTGATACTTTCAATGTTTTGTTTATCGCTAACAGATGCTTTTGCCGCAAACCATTTATCATCAGCAATTGCCTTTTGAATGGTATTTGAAGGTTTTAGTTTATTGAATTTGAGTGTTCCTAAATATTCAAAATACTTTGGTAATCCATTTGCGCCACCTGCAAAAGAAGCTTTGTCAACACCTAAAGATTCAATTAATGCCAATCCTTTTTTTCCAAATGTGGATATCGTTTTTTCGAAATCGCGAATAGTATTTTGCAGCGTTTTTTTTATTTCATTAAATTCATCAATGCTTATTTCTTTTATTTTGTCGATGTGTGAAATTCCTTCGTCCTTCAATAAGCTTTTTGAAAAATTAAACAAGTCAGCTTCTATCGACCAGTTTTTTTCATCTTCAGCTTTACTCACTGTAAATTCTTTAAGAACCTCTGTGAGTTTAACATCTTCACCAATTTTACTCAACACCATATCAATTGCCTTTTCCAACATCTCTTTTTCATCGGTCTCTACCGAAAAATTCATTTTAATGTGCAGGTCGTAAGCAAATGTTCGAATAATTCTATGGGTGAATTTATCAATGGTGCTAATGCCTATGTCGGAATAATTGTGAAGCATTGAGCTGATTACTTTTTCAGCTTTCGCACGAATTTCGTGTTGAGGAAGCTTTAGTTCTTTTTCCAATTCAAGAAGTAAAAATAGTGGTGTTCCTTCCAGTTTTTCTTTGCTCGAAAAACTTTTAAGTGCCAAGAGCACTCTTTCTTTCATTTCGGCCGCAGCCTTGTTGGTAAACGTAATCGCTAAAATAGATTTGTATTCCTTAACGTTATCACCTTTTAAAGCAAGTTTGAGATACTCCTTTACAAGGGTGAATGTTTTCCCCGATCCTGCCGATGATTTATATACGGTGAAGTTCAATCGCTAAATGGTGTCAAATTGTAATCTGCTCAAACTTTTATATAAACCGCTGTCAAGTTTAATAAGTTCATCGTGTGTGCCGCTTTCTTTTACTTTACCATTCTCTATCACAATTATTTTATCGGCATTCCGTATGGTGGATAAGCGGTGTGCAATAACAAAAGAAGTTCTTCCTTGCATCAATTTGTCTAAGGCTTCTTGCACCAAGTGTTCCGATTCAGAATCGAGCGAGCTAGTAGCCTCATCTAAAATTAAGATGGCCGGATTTTTCAACACAGCCCTTGCTATGGCAATTCGTTGGCGTTGTCCACCCGAAAGTTGAATACCGCGATCTCCTACCATTGTGTTAAACTTATCAGGGAAGCTTTCAATGAAACTCAATGCATTCGCTTTTCTTGCAGCCTCAATAATTTCTTCCATAGTAGCATCGGGTTTACCATATGCAATGTTTTCTTTTATGTTTCCAC
>Ga0049084_10000738_pt1 | contig 12938 bp, 13 predicted proteins | sample GreLakmeON33MSRF_FD_66720 | JGI IMG/M metagenome (GOLD analysis project Ga0049084, IMG submission 66720) | Freshwater lentic microbial communities from great Laurentian Lakes, MI, USA - Great Lakes metaG ON33MSRF | ecosystem: Environmental > Aquatic > Freshwater > Lake | place: Great Lakes... | reverse complement strand
GAGTGAAAACATCCACCCATCCTATCGTTGCAAAAGTGATAAAGTAAATTCCTTCCGGTTCGGAAATTCTGTATTTGCCATCCATGTTTAGTTAGTTAGGAAAACGAAAATAGAAAAAAAATAATTTAAGCCAAAGGCTTTGGGAGTGTAAGAATCGCTTAGCGAAAAGAAAATGCACGCTAAGCGAAGCGGGCGCAAAGCGAGGCGTTAGTAAAACCAATGCTACTATACCATTCAGAAAGAACAGATTTTAATTTACGTAATTCATCTCCCCTCTTGTTCAAAACAATTGAAAACCAATTTCGCATAATTTTTTAGTGCTTTTTATTTTAGCAGCACTAAACTAAAGAGGACTTCCTCTATATATTTTATTAAACCTAAATAATATGGAATTACAAGTAATTCAGCACAAAATTTATGAAGTACGCGGACTAAAAATTATGCTTGATTTTGATTTGGCAGAAATTTATGAAACAGAGACCAGAATTTTAAAACAATCGGTAAAACGTAATCTCAAAAGATTCCCGGAAGACTTTATGTTTCAACTATCTCAGAAGGAGTGGGATATTCTAAGGTCACAAATTGTGACCTTAGAAAAAGGTAAAGGAAAGTATCCAAAATACCTACCCGCCGCCTTTACCGAACAAGGTGTTGCAATGCTAAGTGGCATATTGAATTCCGACAAAGCCATTAATGTAAACATTGCTATTATGCGTGCCTTTGTGTGTATTCGACAATATGCCCTAAATTATAAAGACCTCGCTGAAAAGATTGCTGAACTAGAACAAAAACACAATAGACAATTCTCGGATGTTTACGAAGCACTTAATTTACTACTGGGTGAAAAAGAAAAAGAAGTAGATTGGGAAAACAGAAAGAAGATTGGGTATAAATAAATGGTATCACAAATTGTGATACCAAAAAAAATCCCCCGCCTCGATTAAGCGGCATTTTCTTTTGCCTAATCCTTTAGGCGGTGTAATCTAAAATTGAATTAATAATCCTGGTTGCAGCGAACCATTTAATAATGTTGAATGAAATGAAATATTATACTTCTTGTTATAATTTAAACGAAAAGTCCTACCTGTTGTTAAACCAATTGCGGTGCCCATCAGCCCACCAGCAACAGCATCGGAAAACCAATGTCCAGTTCCATTCTCAACAAGAGCAACATGAGATGTAATAAATAATGCCCAAGCGATTCCTAAGACTTGAATTACTGGAGAGCCTTTATAATATGATGCCAAAGCTGTCCCTATTGCCGTATTTATCGCAGCATGAGCTGATGGCCAGCCATTATGAACACCTCCCCTTAAAAATCCAAACCTCCATGTCCTGCTCATTTGGTAAGAATCTGTACCATCTAGTTGCGGGTTAATCCTTCCTGTAAAAGCCTTCAACACGGTATTAGTTGCAGATGCAATTACAGCGGCTTGCATCACTGCAAATGATCCATATCTTGTTTTTTTATTCTTGGTAAACAAGTACATAGACAAAGGCAAGGCAAATGGCATAATCGCCCCTCCATTATATACCGCAAATCCCATAACATCATTGGGCTCAGTTTGTCGGGCATAATCAAAAATCTTAGCGTCTATTTTCGATTCAACTATGAAATAAGTTAAACCAACGGCAGCACCGTGATAAATAAGATTTATTCCTGAGTAAATTTTTGCAATATTAGATTTAAGTTAAGAATATGGCATTACCTTGCTTGAATCGATTCCCTGTGATAACATACGGTTAGTGCTGAAAACGGAAGTTAGTAAAACAATGATATACAATAACTAAATACGCATTTTATTCATAGAATTTATTTTAAGCACTCAATATACAAAACTGTTTAGATTTTATTCAACAATAATTTTAAGATAGCTTCAAGCAGTCACTACGAATACCGCGCCTCGATTAAGCGGCATTCGTCAAAAGCCGAACAGGTTTTCTTTTCTCTACAACAAATAGAAATAGCGAAAAATTCTACTCAGCAATAGCCTTCCTTTTACTTACATAATAAACAAAAATCCCAGCGGTGATAAACATAATCAAACTATATACAGCTGCTGGTATCGCCATTGTAGTGTTGTTTAGCATTAAAGGACTACTTGCAATGGCAATGGCCAAAGTTCCATTTTGAATACTTGTTTCTATGCTAATCGTTACTTGTTGTTTAACAGGTAAATGGAAAATTTTAGGCAAATAATATCCTATTGTCATTCCGGCCAAATTAAGTAAAAGTGCAGCCGGACCGGCAATCATAATATATTCAGCAATATTTGCCCTTTCTTTGTGCACAGCCACTACAATAACCAACACAAGAAAAATTGCGGATAATATTTTTACCGGTTTTTGTGCCCGCTCTGCAAATTTTTCCGATCTCGCTTTTACAAACATGCCCAGAAAAGCCGGAACAATCATAATACCTAATATTTTAATAATAGAGTCTATTACATTCAATTGCGCTTGCGCAAAATCAGGGAAGTACTGCTGAATGGCTATATTGACCATGATAGGAATCGTAAAAACTTTAATTGTACTTGAAATTACAGTCAAGGAAATACATAAAGCGGTATCTCCATTTCCTAAATGGGTTAGCAGATTGGATGTTGGACCGCCGGGACACATGGCCAAAATAATCAATCCTATGGCCAGTTCAGGACTGTCGTGTAAAAGAAGTGCAGCAATTGAAAAACCTAAAATTGGCAATAGCACTAATTGTGTTAAGGAACCTACAAAAATTGCTTTTGGAGATGCCAGTATGCGCTTGAAATCATTGAGCGTTAGAGAGAGTCCCAATCCGAACATAATGATAAACAAGGCTATCGGAAGACCTACTGTAGCAAACACATTTGATTCCATAATGAAGGGTTTGAGTTATTCGTCGAATATACATTAATTTAAACATGATATTTCAAAAACGTTTCAGGAACGGGCAAAAACAATGGACCGCCTCGCTTATAAAAATTGAGCGCCAAGGCGCTGCTATGCTGCGTGGGATATTAATTGCTGGGCGAAACGGAAAAAAAGTTGATTGGGGAAACGGAAAGAATTTGGATAGAAATAAACGAAATAACAAAGCGTGATACCCGCAACCTTTACACTACATTTCCAATCAACTAATCCTCCTGCCACGAAAAAAAAGACTCTAAATCTCTACGCTCTTTGCTGGTAGGTTTGCCTGTGCCATTGTTTCTATATTGCGCTTGGGCCTGCTGATACAATTTACTTTTCTCTATTTCTTCTGCTGATGTAACATCAACCAAATAATCGCTCACCAATTTAGCACCAACTCGATGCTCTATCAGCGCTTTGATTTTGTATTCGAACAATGCCGAATTTTTTGAAATAGAAATAATATCACCCACCTTAACTTCTTTAGAGGCCTTAACACTTAAAGTATTAAGCTTAATTTTCGACTTCGCAACCAACTCCGATGCCTGTGAACGCGTTTTAGCCAAACGCACACACCAAATATATTTATCTATTCTAAGAGACATCGCGCCAAACTTTCCTATCAACGATCAACATATCCTGCATTATTTCGCTCTCATTTTATTGCCTCTCGCTTCATGTGTCACTTCAGCCAAGCCGAGTTTCTCCATCAATGGCGGAACATACATACCAAAACGACCACGCAAACCTTTCTTTAAGCCGTACCAACCTCCAACAGGATTTTTCTCTGAACGCCCCCACGCTTCCACCGTTCCTTCTTTGGCTGGTTTCTGTTCATCGGCACTCCCCAACTCCATCCAATCGCCGTGTTTTTTAAGCATGGCATTCAAATCTTTGTACATTTCGTAATCAGATGTTTGAGGAGGTGTTTTCAATTTCCACGGATTATCTTTTGTTCCTTCAGTTGACCTAATGAAATGAATTTAGCTTGTGAATAAAACTAAATGAAAAAACACGAACAAAAAAATTCATCTTATGATTTGAAAAAAGGATTTAAAATGTCCCACATTGCTTCCACTTTACATTGAAATTGAGCTCTTTTAGCTTTGCAATCTCTATATCTATCATTAGTTAATATTTTAAAATAATATCAATTAAAGCAATTATCAATATGAAAACACTTAAATTTAAAACGAGTATTAACAGTCTAGGAAAAACACTAAGCGTTGACGCTACTGAAAACGATAGTAAAAAAATAATTGAAGCTGCAGAAAAAGCAGGATTTAAAATAGAAATAGCAAAAAATAATTAAAAAATAAAAATCATGAAATCATTACTTAATATCTTAATCAGCGCTCCCGTATTGTTATTTACAATGGCTTGCAATGCATCGATGAAAAACAGCAAGTCGGTAAGCGTGAAAATAAGTGGAAATTGCGAAATGTGCGAGCAAACCATTGAAACTGCCGCCAATGTAAAAGATGAAGTTTCTTTAGATTGGAACAAAGACAATAAAATTGCTATTGTGTCATACGACAGCACGAAAACAAATACAAATGAGATTTTAAAACGCGTTGCACTTGCCGGATATGACAACGAAAAATTCTTGGCGCCAGATGACGCCTATCAAAAATTAGCAGCTTGCTGTAAATACGAAAGAAGCACAAAAAAAGCAACACAAGAGCCTGGTGACGCTCAAACAAACAACATTGAAACAAAACAAGATTCTGTAAAGCAAACAGTAGAAGTAAATCAATTGATTCTTGTTTCAAACTACTATTTTGATTTAAAAAATGCCTTGATTAAAGCAAACACAGCTAGCGCAGCCGAAAAAGCAAAGGACTTATCTCAGGCTCTGTCTTCCGTTAAAATGGAAAAGCTGCAAGATGCGCAACATATCGTTTGGATGAAGGTTTACAAAAGCCTAATTGCCGCATCGGAAAGCATTACCAAATCGAAAAACGTTGAAGCGCAAAGAGCACAATTCATCACCTTATCAGAAAACATGTACGGGTTAATGAAAGTAGCACAACTAGAAACTCCGGTATACTATCAAAACTGTCCGATGTACAACGATGGCAAAGGTGCAAATTGGCTAAGTTTAGAGAACAATGTAAAAAATCCATATTACGGTTCTCAAATGCTTACTTGTGGTAAAACAATAGAGACCATTAAATAGTATTTCTCCCATTGAATATGTTAAAAATCACAATTGTAAGTACTCTACTTTTCTTAAGCAATGTAACACTTGCTCAAAAAAAAGTACGTTATGATTTATTTGTAAGAGATACTATTGTAAACTATGCTGGTAAAGAAAAGCATGCTTATGCGGTGAACGGCCAAATACCAATGCCCGAGCTGCATTTTAACGAAGGGGATACCGCTGAAATTTATGTGCACAACGAATTGAATACAGAAACTTCTATTCATTGGCATGGATTAATTTTACCCAACGAACAAGATGGTGTGCCATACTTAACTACAGCGCCTATTAGAGCGCACAGCACACATTTATACTACTTTCCTATTGTGCAAAATGGTACCTACTGGTATCACTCCCATACAAAGCTTCAAGAACAAATAGGTATGTATGGCGCTTTCATCATTCACAAAAGAGAAGAACAGAAAATTGCTGAATACACTATGATTCTGAGCGACTGGACCAACATGAAGCCTTTTGAAGTGCATAGAAGATTGCATAGCGCCAATGATTGGTCGGCAATAAAAAAAGCCGAAACACAAAAAGGCGCTGTTCAAAGTTATAGCGATGCCATTGCCGATGGAAGTTTAAACATCAAATTAAAAAACGAGTGGAAACGCATGCTGGCAATGGATGTAAGTGATGTGTATTACGATAAATTTTTAACCAATGGAAAAGAAGAAGATGCAGCACCACAATTTAAAGCAGGAGACAAAGTGCGTTTACGTATCATCAACGGTAGCTCTTCCACCTACTTTTGGTTAAAGTATGCTGGGGGTAAAATAGAAGTTGTTGCAAGCGACGGAATAGATGTTGAACCCGTTGTGGTAGACCGAATGATTATTGCCGTAGCCGAGATTTACGATGTTATTGTTACCATTCCATCTGACAGTGCTTCTTTTGAATTTTTAGCCACCTCCGAAGACCGAATCAAAAGCACCTCCCTTTGGTTAGGCTCAGGCATAAAACAACTTGCTTCACCATTGAAACCTTTAAAATATTTTGAAGGCATGAGCATGATGAACGACATGATAAAAATGGATGGGAATTTAGATGACATGGGCATGAACATGAGTCTGCAACAAATGGATATGAATGTGGTGATGTATCCCGAAATCACAGGCGCAAAAGAAGACATAAAGAACAACTCTTCAAACGCCGATAATAGATACAATAGCAATGCTCTCTCTGATATTGTAACGCTAAATTATTCTATGCTAAAATCTCCCGTTAAAACTACTTTACCCAACGCACCAACCCAGGTTCTCAACTTCGAACTCACCGGAAATATGAACCGCTATGTATGGAGTATCAACAATAAAACAGTATCTGAAACAGATAAAATTCTCATCAAAAAAGGAGAAAATATTCGTATTATTCTTTACAACAATTCGATGATGCGACACCCTATGCATTTGCACGGCCATTTCTTTAGAGTGGTAAACGGACAAGGTGATTATTCGCCACTAAAAAATGTATTGGATATTATGCCCATGGAAACCGACACCATTGAATTTGCTGCCACAGAAAGCGGAGACTGGTTTTTTCATTGCCACATTTTATACCACATGATGAGTGGAATGGGAAGAATATTTAGTTACGAAAATTCTCCTCCAAATACCCAATTGCCCGATGCTAAAAAAGCATTACAAAAACTTTACAAAGACGATAGAGAATTTCATTTTATGTTTCAAAACGATTTTGCCACTAATGGAAATGATGGCGAATTGATGTTCATGAATACGCGCTGGAATTTTCAAGCAGAATGGCGCCTAGGGTATCACGATATGCACGGCTACGAAGTTGAAACTCATTTTGGAAGATACATAGGGAAAATGCAATGGCTATTTCCTTATGTAGGAATAGACTACCGTTATAGAAAAATGGACATGAATGAAGTTGAAAAAAATATTTTCAATCAAACAAACACAAAGGATAAAAGACAAACCATTTGTATTGGTATTCAATACACTTTACCAATGCTAATTGTTGCCGATGCTCGTTTAGATAGTGATGGAGAATTCAGATTACAATTTATGCGCGAAGATATTCCGCTTTCAAAAAGATTTAGAATGAATTTGATGTACAATTCAGATTATGAATATATGGCGTCATTAAAGTACATTTTAACAAATAAATTTTCACTGTCAACACATTACGATTCAGATATGGGCTTTGGAGGAGGGTTTACCTTCAGCTACTAAAAGTTGGGGCGAGCTATTAAATATATTTTTGTTTTAACCTCTCACAAATGATTTAGCCATTCGATTGTAAGTGGCATGCATTGTAAATAGTGAATCAATTATAAAGCTCTACAGTATTTGCACTGAATCATAAAATTATAAGCAGCCCTTGATCCGCCATTAGGGATAATTAAATGCTTGTAAGCAAGTGTAGGCAAAGTCAATAAATTGCATTTTCTGCAACAATACTTTTTTTCTTATTAAATATCGATTCAACTCTCCTTGTATCAAAATCTACTTTTGAAAAAAATAAAAATATGAAAACAATCTATTCTAAACTACTTCTATCACTAACAACGGCTGTAAGCATCGCAAGTTGCGGTCCTCAGTATTATTCTGCAAACATGCACAACACTCCCCTATTTAAAGAAAAAGGAGACCTTAAATTTAATGCTGCCGTCTCTGAGAGCGAAGATGTCGACACCCCCTGTGTGGAAATGCAGGGAGCCTATGCTTTTTCGAATCACTGGGCCCTAATTGGCGACTACCATAGAGTAGAAGTTAAATACAACGACGGCAGCATTAACAAAGGCTATTCGGGAGCATTGGGCATTGGTTATTTTACACCAATAAAAAACACTGACTGGATTTTTGAAACCTACGGTAGAATTGGGACAGGACAATCTACTGCGGCATTTGAAGCTCGAGAAGACAATGTTGGCCCCTATCTAAACTACTCTCAAAAACACAACTTTTCTATTCTTTCTTTACAATCGAACATAGGCTATAAACGCAAAAATTTTGAAGCCGCAATAAGCGCTAAAATAAGTAGTTTAGGATATTACCAAAGAACTTTACTTTACAATGGTATAGAAAGTAATTATCCTCAAGATAAACACGATCCGCACCTTAAATCATACTTGCTTTTTGAGCCAGGAATAATGTTTGCGGCAGGATTTAAAAACATCAAAATTCAAAGTGGATTGTCTTGCGACTTACTCACTAACAAATTACCTGCCCAACAGCTCAACTTTTCATTGGGATTAAGCTTCGCTTTAAACTCAAAGAATTTAATAGAAGAAAAATAGAAAATCAGAAATCAAAAAGAGAGAGCGACTAAAAATGGTCGCTCTTTCTTTTTAAAAAAGTTCATTTGTCAGTATTTTGTCAGTAGCGCCAAGTCATTATCCCGCCTATTTTTGCTGAAGCATTAATCCTAAATTATACAGCATGAAAGCTACAAATAGTAAAAGTTCCATTCTACGTTTTTTCAAAATCGCAACTCTTAGTTTAGCAAGTTTGTTCTTTCTATCACTTACGCCCGATAGACCCTTATTTACCATTACAGGAATCTGTTCAGAAAATGCTAAGCCAGTAGAAGGCGTTCTTGTTTCTATTTTAATTGATGGTGGTGCAATTGCGAAATGCACAACGGGCGCCGACGGCAAATACAAATTGATGCTTAATTTTGGGAAGTTGGTAAAAGTTGGTTTTGAAAAAAAAGGATACCTCACTCAAACAGTTAAATTAAGAACAGTACTTAACGGAATTCCAGAAACAGAAATGAAGTACAACTATAATTTTGAGATGCTGGCTTTGCCAAATGACAGCTCAAATATCAGTTTCGACAGATCGGTAGATGAGATTCTTTTCGACAACAGCACCAATAGTTTTACTTCCAATGCAGATTATAAGGATGGAGTAAAAGCCGAGTTTGAGGCTTTGAAGAAAATGATTGAGGAACAGAAAAAATAAACTTGGCTTACCAAACCTTCCACAAATTTTTATTGTCTTCTTGAGCTTTAGTGTTGATAGGCACAAAATGAAAATTGATGTTATCACCTTGCCTAGAAAAAGTAGGTTTAAGTTCAATTCCTTCCTTTGTGAAATATGTTTTTCCATTGGCGAATGAAAAAATATCCCATTTTCTCAAGCTATTTTCAATTTGCCCCACGTAATTTCTAAAGCCCTCTTGTTTCTTTTCCAATGTATTGGGAACAGTCACCATTGTATCTTGCGGAAAAGTATTAGAAACAAAACCATACATAGCCTGAATAATAATATCGAAATACCAAGGATTCGTTACATCGGCCGCTTCAACAGAAAAATTATCAATGAAGGCCATCATTGGATGTCGGAAATTCGTTTTACTATCCAATAGAAATCTAACCCCCGTTGACTTTGTCCACTCGGCTTTTTCGCCATTATCGTCATTTTTACTTACCCCATAAAAAGCGATAAGATATTCTAGTGTTTCGTCAATATTTTCTTCTTGATAGTCAATTGAATTGTTCAACATTTCTTGAGAAACATGGCTCAGCAATTTATCAAATACTGTTGAATCATTGGTGAAACTCATACCACCTATTCCAACTTGCGGAACACCACCGCAACCTTGTCGGCACACTATACCATTCTTATAAACTTTCATATTCAAGGCCTCTTCCTCACCTAATTTCACCCTAATTAAAATTTGTTCTACTTCGCTTTTGTCCATAATCAATTTCTTTTTAGTGAAAGTATTAAATAGCCGAAAGCCATACTCTATCTTGTATATTAAATTATGGTTATTAGAAATCGGCCACAAAGCACGCAATTGTTTATTTCGGCTGTCTAACTAAACAAAAAAAAACATGAAAACATCGAATGAATATATGCTTACAGATGAACTGCTCGTGAACAAAACACATTACTCAACGGCATTAAAAATGCCTGAAATAGAGATTTCAGATTACGCAAGCTAAATCTGAAGGTGCTGTAGTCGGCAATTGAAAATAAAGGGAATTAAATATTGGGCGAAAAATTTTTCGCCCCTACGAATAAAATTTGTCCTGCGGCCATTTTGCAGGATTGGTCATGATATATTCGCGAATGGTATCGAATGAATCTTCGTTGCGGATGATGTGTTCGAAATAATTGCGTTGCCAAACATCCGTAACACCTGTGTTTTGACGCATCCATTTCGTAACGCCAATTTTAAAACCACGAACAACAGAACCAATAGTTTTGGAAGTCCCGAGTAGGGGCGAAAAATTTTTCGCCCTATTATGGTTTTCAATATTGCGGTTTTCTGTTGAATGGGCAATTGAGTTATCGGGCGAAAAATTTTTCGCCCCTACGAATTCAATAATTCCATGCAAATGATTGGGCATGATGACAAACTCATGCAGATGCACGTGCAGAAAATGTTGCGGTATCGCCAACCAACATTCTTGGGCGATTTTCCCCGCCTCATTTAATTGCATTTCATCGTTTATCACATCGCCAAAAAAATGTGCTTTGTTATGGCAACAAATCGTAATGAAATACAATCCATCTTGAGCATAATCATAATCTTGCAAACGAATGCTTCTTCGCCGATGGACGATAGGGTCAAAGGTATTCATACAACAGAAATAAAAAAGACAATAAATTTGTTTAGTTAGAACAAAAATAAAATAAATGAATTGGGTTGCCGTAGGGGGCGAAAAATATTTCGCCGAAAAAACATTATGTATCATGCATAAAAAAAGGGCGAAAGATTTTTCGCCCCTACAAAAAAACCGATTCTGTTTCCAGAATCGGTTTTCATATTAAAATTGTGAATTGAATTACGCTTTCACATTTGCTCTAATGATATTTAAAGCACCACCAGCCTTGAACCACTCAATTTGTTGTTCATTGTAAGTGTGGTTTACTTTAATCTCTTGTTTGCTTCCGTCTTTGTGGGTAAGAACCAAAGTAAGAGGAGTATTTGGAGCGAAAGAAGTTAAACCAGCTATAGAAATAGTATCGTCTTCTTGAATTTTTTCATAGTCGGCTTTATCATTGAAAGTTAACGCCAACATACCTTGTTTTTTCAAGTTGGTTTCGTGAATACGAGCGAATGATTTCACCAATACTGCGCGAACACCTAAGTGACGAGGCTCCATAGCAGCATGCTCTCTTGAAGAACCTTCACCATAGTTTTCATCACCTACTACGATTGAACCTAAACCAGCAGCTTTGTAAGCTCTTTGAGTTGCAGGAACAGCGCCGTAAGCACCTGTTAATTGATTTTTAACCTCATCGGTTTTTTCGTTGAAGAAGTTTACAGCACCAATCAACATATTGTTAGAGATGTTGTCTAAGTGACCTCTGTATTTCAACCACGGTCCGGCCATTGAGATATGATCTGTAGTACATTTTCCTTTTGCTTTGATCAACAATTTCAAGCCAGATAAGTCGGTACCTTCCCAAGCAGCGAAAGGATCTAACAATTGTAAACGATCAGAAATTGGAGAAACAGCAATAGTAACACCGCTACCATCGGCAGCCGGAGCTTGGAAACCTGCATCTTCAACAGCGAATCCTTTTGCAGGAAGCTCGTCTCCGTGAGGACCATCTAATTTAACTTGCTCACCTTTATCGTTGGTTAAAGTATCTGTTAAAGGATTGAAACCTAAGTCACCAGCGATTGCTATAGCAGCAACCATTTCTGGTGAAGCTACGAAAGCGTAAGTATTTGGATTACCATCGGCACGTTTAGCGAAGTTACGGTTGAACGAGTGAACGATAGTATTTTTTTCTTTTTTCTCAGCACCAACACGATCCCACATACCAATACATGGTCCGCAAGCGTTGGTAAACACCGTTGTATTCATTGCTTTGAAATCTTCTAACAAACCATCTCTTTCTGCAGTGTAGCGCACTTGCTCAGAACCCGGATTGATACCGAACTCAGCCTTTTTAACTAAACCTTTAGCAGCAGCTTGTTTCACGATAGAAGCAGCACGCGCTAAATCTTCGTAAGAAGAGTTGGTACAAGAACCAATCAATCCCCATTCTACTTTAGAAGGCCATCCATTCTTTTGCATCTCCTCTTTCATTTTAGAAACAGGAGTAGCTAAGTCTGGAGTAAACGGACCGTTCAAATGAGGCTCTAAAGTATTTAAGTCGATTTCAATAACTTGATCGAAATATTTTTCTGGATTAGCATACACTTCAGAATCTGCATTCAAGTGTTCTTTCACTGCATTTGCAGCATCAGCAACGTCGTTACGACCAGTAGAACGCAAGTAACGCTCCATTGATTCATCGTACCCGAAAGTAGAAGTAGTAGCACCAATCTCAGCACCCATATTACAAATGGTTCCTTTACCAGTACATGATAAAGAAATAGCACCTTCACCAAAATATTCAACGATAGCACCAGTTCCACCTTTTACAGTAAGGATACCAGCCACTTTCAAAATAACGTCTTTAGGGGCAGTCCAACCGTTTAATTTACCAGTTAACTTAACACCAATCAATTTAGGAAACTTCAATTCCCAAGGCAAACCAGCCATTACATCACAAGCATCGGCACCACCAACACCAATTGCCAACATACCCAAACCACCAGCGTTAACTGTGTGAGAGTCGGTACCAATCATCATTCCGCCAGGGAAAGCATAATTTTCTAAAACCACTTGGTGAATGATACCAGCACCTGGTTTCCAGAAACCGATACCGTATTTATTTGAAACAGAACCTAAGAAATCGTAAACCTCTTTTGATTCTTTGTTAGCGAAAGCTAAATCGTCTTTAGCACCAACTTTAGCAGTAATTAAGTGATCGCAGTGAACTGTAGAAGGAACAGCTACTTTAGGGCGACCAGCTTGCATAAACTGCAACAAAGCCATTTGCGCTGTAGCATCTTGCATAGC
>Ga0049084_10000735_pt1 | contig 12958 bp, 9 predicted proteins | sample GreLakmeON33MSRF_FD_66720 | JGI IMG/M metagenome (GOLD analysis project Ga0049084, IMG submission 66720) | Freshwater lentic microbial communities from great Laurentian Lakes, MI, USA - Great Lakes metaG ON33MSRF | ecosystem: Environmental > Aquatic > Freshwater > Lake | place: Great Lakes... | reverse complement strand
GCCTTCGGTCGGGCGGGGCGAGTCCCGCATCCTCGACCTGATCTCCAGGTGGCGCTTCACAGAAGGAAATAAAGAGAACGAAGGTGTGCGGTCGGGAGGAGCCGCGGTGGAAAGGTTCCGCCGCGGGCAGTCTCCGTTCCTTCCCGCTTCGTTCCCTTCGTTTTCTGCTGTCAGCCGGCTTCGGTTTCCGAGTTTAATCGCGGCATGAACCTAATGTCTCGAGCCCAAACCGTCTCACTCTTGATCCTGCTCACGGCCGGTCTCTCCGCCGGTGCGGCGACCGACGACGACTTGAACCTCGTCCCGTGGCCCAAGTCCCTGGAGCGCGCCGCCGGCGCCATGACGGTCGGCGTCAGAAGCAGGATTGTCTTCGCCGATGCGTCTTTGGAAACGCTGGCCAAGGTGGTCTCGGATGAAATTTTCCTGATGAGCGGCGTTCGGCTGGAAACCGCCAAAGGCACGGCGGCGGCGGGCGACATCGAACTGCGGCTCAACCCGCAACTGAAAGGTGAATCTCACCAGTTGGAGATCAGCGATCGCGCGGTGGTGAGCGGCGGGAACTATGCGGCCGTCGCGCTCGGCACCGCCACCCTTGAGCAGGCGCTGCAACCGGCCGGCGCGAGCTTATCCCTGCCACACCTCAAGGTGAGCGATCAGCCGGACCACCGGATGCGCGCCCTCCAGATGTGCATCAAGCATCAGGTTCATGCGATTTCGAAAATCAAGCAGGGTGTGGATCTGTGCCACCAATACAAGCTGAACACGCTCGCCCTCCATGCGAGCAACTATCAAATGCTCTGGATGATGAGCCCGGAGTTCCGCGAGAAGCCGCTGCCGAGAGGACACAATGACGCCGGGCAGACGTATTCGAAGGAGGAGATGAAGGACCTCGTCGAGTACGCCCGCCAGCGCGGCGTGGTGATCCTCCCGGAATGGGGGCCGGCGGATTTTGCCATGCCCGGTGAAATGATGCCGTGGTTCTACAAAGCCCGCCAGTTTGGCGATTACCAGAGCTTCGATCCCGCCAAGGAAACGCTTCTGGACAATCCGAAATTCTGGGAGGCCATTGATGATTTGAGCCGGCAGATGGCGGAGATTTTTTCCACCACCGAATACATCCACGTCGGAGCCATTGACGGCGAGACGGGCCAGTGGAATTCCAAACCGGACCGGGAATTCATGAAGGTCCACAACCTGCGCGGCTCGGGTGACGTGTGGGCCTGGCTGCTCAAGCGGTTTTATGAGATCAACAAAAAGCACGGCAAGGAGACGATGGCGTTTGAGGGCATCAGCCGGAGCGCCGCCGCGCACGTCAAGCTCCCGAAGGAGGTCGCCTTCTTCGCATATCAAACCTGGTATTATCCGTCCGACCAGATGATGGCCGACGGCTATCGGGTGCTGAACGCCGCCTGGCGTCCGCTCTACACCGTCGGTGGTTATCCCGCCCGCGAGATTTACGGATGGAGCCCGAACATCGTCCGGCACAACATCGATTCCAAAATCAACATCTCCCTGCCCAAGAGCGAACTCTTCCTTGGCCCGCTGCTGTCCACCTGGGAGGGCGGCGAGATTGGGCACATGGAATTGTTGACCGAGCGCGGTGCTGCGATGGCCGAGCGCTGTTGGAACGAGAATGCCGGCAAAACATGGGAGGATTTCAGCCGCCGCTTCCTGCCGACCCAGTCGCGACTGGCGGCAGTCCAGTTTCCGATGGGCCTCACCGTGGATGGAGTGCTCAAGGATACCGCCTTCCTGCCCATGGATCACCGTTGGGCGGCGGGCACGGCCTGCTTCGCGGACAAATTGAAAATCACCATGCAGCCGCGCCTGCCGGATGTGAAAATTTACTACACGTTGCAGGATCCTTATTTCATCTGGGGCCCGGACCGTCCGGGGCCGGCCAATCCCCGGAGCAAGCTTTACGCAGGCCCGATCACTTTCACCGGCACTCCCGGGATTTTTCGCGCGCAATGTTTTAATGCCGCCGGCCAGCCGGTCGGCGGCGAATACGTGAAAATTTTTCAACACCAACCGATTTCGATCCAAGTGGAAGGTGCCAACGAAAGTTACGACGCCCTGGGTCGGGCCCAGGGGCGGCCGTTCCATCTCAAGGCAATGGTGACCTTCACCGGGCCGGCCGGGAAAAAACTGCGCTACCGCACCACCCCGCCCGGCGCCAAGCCGGACATGGAATACACCGGCCCAATCACTATTCAGAAAACAACCCCGTTCTGGGTGGGCATCGTCGGCTCGGAAGGCTACCCACTGCACACCACCGTGGGTGATGACGGCTACAAGGCGAACTTTCTCACCATGGATCGCGTGAAGATCACCACCGAAGCGAAGAATCAAATCGGCGATCCCGGTCTGGTCTGCGACGGCTTTGCCAATAATCCTGACAAACACTGGAACGGCCTCGGCGAGGCCACGCTCACCATCGAGATGGCCGTGCCCCGCAAGGTGAATGAACTCCAGGTGTTTTGCTGGTGGGGCGACGGCCGCGCGTATCGCTACACCGTGGAGGCGTCCGAGGACGGTCAAACCTGGAAGCAGATTGTGGACTGGAGCAAGAACGCCAAGCCATCTGGACCGGAGGGATACCACCACCAATTCGAACCGCAAAGCGTCCGCTACCTTCGCTACCGGGCCATGGGCAACAGCGTGAACAATCACGGGCACCTCACCGAAATCTGCGCCTATGATACAACCGCCACTTCGCCGTAACCGCCGCCGCTGGCTGGCGGTGCATTTACCACAGAGCGCCGATTTTTTATGAGCCACTCGATCACCTCAAAAGCCTTGGCTCTTTTTATTCTGCTCACGGCCGGTCTGGCCGCCCGGCCATCCGTGGCCGACGTGCGGCTGCCCAAAAGTTTCAGCGATCACATGGTAATCCAGCGGGATCAGCCGGTGCGGGTCTGGGGCTGGGCCAGCCCGGGTGAGAGTGTGACGGTGACGTTCGCCGGTCAAAGTCTGAACGGAGTAGCCGGCAAGGACGGTGCATGGTCCGTGCAACTCACCCCGATGAAAGGCAGTGGGGTTCCGCAGGAACTGGTGGTGAGCGGCCAGACCACAGTGAAATTCTCCGACGTGCTGGTGGGCGACGTGTGGCTGATCAGCGGCCAGTCGAACGCCGCCTTCAGTCTGGGCGGATGCAAAGCTCCCGAGGACATCGCCGCGGCCAATTTTCCCCTGATCCGTTTCTCCGGTTACTGGGAGCACTTCGCCAGCTTTCCGCAGCGCGATGGCGGCGCAAGCTGGCGCGTGCTGTCTCCGGCCACGGCCGCGAGTTGCACCGGGATCGGATTTTATTTCGCGCGCAAAGTGCAGCCGGAAGCCGGCGTGCCCATCGGGCTTTTGACCTGCGCCGTGGGCGGCACGGAGATCGAAAACTGGATGTCACCCGAGGCGATCAACAACTACCCGGAAAACGTCCGCGTGGCGAAAATCTATCGCGAGACCATCGCGAAATGGGAAAGCGAACTACCCTCCTCCAGGGCCACCCCCGGCAAACGCCCCGCCTGGCTCCCCGTGGACGAACCGATCGGCCTGGACCTGGCCGTCGCGTGGCTGGCGCAGGTGCGCGCGGAGTTGAAAACTGCCGGCGCTTCGGTTGATCCGAGTTTCACCGAGCTGGAGTCCTGGGTAACCGCCGCTCGCGCCGCTCTCAACGCGCACCTGCCCGTTCCGGCCCAGCCCGAGTTCGACGCGGTTGGCCGCTGGCTCCAGACCAACGCTCTGCCCGCGAATCTCAAGCGCATTCCGATCCTGCCCCATCCGAACGACCGTCACGAAGTGGGGGGACACGGCTGGTTCCGGACGCAGTCGCTCTACAACGGCATGATCCATCCGCTCGTTCCCTTCAACATCAAAGGCATGTTGTGGTACCAGGGCGAAAACGGCAGCGGGAACGAGTATTTCCATCGCATCCGCAGCCTGATCGAGACGATGCGCAAGGAGAAGGGGCGGGACTTTCCGGTCTATGTCGTGCAACTGCCCAACTTCGGCGGCCCGCCACTCGATCCCAAGGGGGAGATCACCCACAATTTTCCGACCACGCGCGAGCAGCAACTCAAGTGTCTGCAAATTACCAGGACCGGCGTGGCGGTGACGATTGACGTGGGCGATGCCACGGACCTGCATCCGAAAAATAAATCCGACGTGGGCGAACGTCTCGCGCTCTGGGCCCTAGCCAAAGATTACGGCAAAAACATGGTTTACAGCAGCCCGCTTTTCAAAGCCGCGCAAACCGGCAACGGCAAAATCAAAATCATTTTCGACAGCGTCGGCGGCGGCCTGATGATCGGCCGCAAGGACGGACGGAACCCGGTCGTGGAAGACAAGACCGGCCAGCTCCAGCGCTTCGCCATCGCGGGCGCGGACAAGAAATGGTTTTGGGCTGAGGCATTGATTGACGGCTCCACTGTGGTGGTGAGTTCTCCCGATGTTCCCGCGCCCGTCGCGGTGCGCTATGCCTTTTCGATGAACCCGGAAGGCTGCAATCTTTACAACAAGGAGGGACTGCCGGCCTCACCGTTCCGAACGGATGAGTGGTGATCGGACGGGCTGCCGCCGCATGGTTCCGCTGGTGGCCCGTGCTCGCCTCACGGAGTGCTCTTGACGGCCATCGTGAACGTATTGAAACTCGCGCCATGAAAAAATACGCCCCGCGCCACGGCGGGAACCATGCAGCCGTTCTGGGTACAGCAGTCTTCTTGCTGGCCTTCGGCCTCGCCATCGGCGCCGAGCCGGCTCTGGTGCGCGGCCTCAAGGAAGTGAATCATGCCCAGGTGGAATTGCGCGGCGGCTTCTGGGGACCACGCCTGAAGACCCAGCATGAGGTGACCGTTCCCCACGCGCTCGACGAACTGCAGAAGGACGGCCACGTCACCAACTTCGACAAGGCCGCCGGCAAATTCGACGGCCCGCTCAAGGGCCACCACGCCTTTGACTCGGACCTGCACAAGGCGCTCGAAGGCGCGGTGATCTCCCTGCAACACTTTGAGGACCGCCCGTTGCGCCAGCGCGTCGATGGCATCCTCGACCGCATTCTCGCGGCGCAACAGAAGGACGGATTCCTCATCTCGTATTTCATCGTGCAACAACAGGACCAGCGCTGGGAGGATCTCCGGTTGGAACACCAGATGTACAACGCCGGACATTTCTTCGAGATGGCCGTCGCGCATCAGCAACTGACCGGCGATCCCAAAGTCCTCAACGCCGCCAAACGGTTCGCCGATCACATCGATGGCATCTTCGGCCCCGGCAAACGCCACGACGTGGACGGGCATCAGGAGGTCGAGTTGGCCCTGGTCAAACTTTACCGCGCCACGGCCGAGCGCCGCTATCTGGACCTCGCGAAGTTCTTCCTCGATGAACGCGGTTACGTCCACGGCAAGGAACGAAAACTGTTCGATCCCAAAACTGCGGTCATGCCGGTCCGGCCCGAAGGGCAACTGACGCCGGAGCAGCGCCGCGCGCATTTCCGCGCCACCTTGCGCGTGCGCAACGGCCGGATGCAGGACCACAAGCCGGTCGTGGACCAGCACGAGGCCGTCGGCCATGCCGTGCGCGCCGGCTACATGTACGCGGCGATGGCCGACATCGTGCGGTTCATGGAGGCGCCGGGTTACGAGACGGCACTGGACGATCTATGGACCGACGTGGTGGGCCGCAAGATGTATGTCACCGGCGCCATCGGCACGGGCCAATATGGCGACGAAGGTTTCGGCGATCCCTACAAGCTGCCCAACGGCTCCGCTTACTGCGAATCCTGCGCGTCCATCGCCCATGTGCTCTGGCAGCACCGGATGAATTTGCTCAAGGGCCAGGCCAAGTATGCGGATATGATGGAACTAGCCCTCTACAACGGCACGCTCTCAGGCATCGCGCTGGCCGGAAATAAATTCTGCTATGAGAACCCGCTGACCAGCCAAGGCAAGCAGCGCAGTTCGTGGATCGGACTTTCCTGCTGTCCGGCCAATCTGGCGCGCATCTTTCCGCAAGTGGGCGGCCTGGCCTACGCGGTGGGCGGACGGCGAGTCTATGTGAATCTTTATGCCGCCGGCGAGGCTTCGCTGCAGTTGGATCAGGGTATCTCCGTCAAACTAGCCCAGCAAACCGACTACCCATGGAGCGGTCAGGTCCGGCTGACGGTCACGCCAAAGGAGGCGGCCGATTTCACCGTGGCTCTGCGCATCCCCGGCTGGGCCTTGGGCCAGCCGGTGCCCAGCGATCTCTACCGCGCTGGGGACAAGAAAGTTCCGGCCTTCGGATTGAAGATCAACGGCACCACCACCGACGGCCAGGTGGGCGCGGACGGTTACGTCCATCTGCGGCGCAACTGGAAGGCGGGCGAGGTGGTGGAACTGGATTTGCCCATGCCGGTGCAGCGCATTTACGCGCACGAAAAAGTAAAGGACGACGAGGGCCGGGTCGCACTGATGCGCGGCCCGCTCGTTTACTGCGTGGAGGCGGCCGACAATCCGGGCGTGGACTTCGGACGCGTGGTCCTGCCCCCGGATGCAAAACTCAGCAGCGAACATCGCGCGGCACTGCTCGGCGGCGTGACGGTGCTCGAGGGCAAGGGTCACGACGAAAAACAAGCACCGGTCACGCTCACCGCCATTCCCTACTACACCTGGATGAATCGCGAAAAGGGACCGATGACCGTCTGGATCAAGCAGCCGGCCAAACCGTGAAGCCGCCCAAACCGGAAACTGCACGGCCTCGCGCCTCAGGGCGGCGGCGGGAAATTCTCCCGACCCGAGCCTGCAATTTCTGGACGGCCTGCGCGGGTTGGCCGCGCTCTACGTGGTGGTGGGCCACGCGCGCTGGCTGTTGTGGGAAGGATTGAACGAAGGTTACCGGCTGCATCCGCAGGATTATTCCGCGTTCAGCAAAGTTCTGATGTATTTCTTTTCCTGCTTCCGATATGGCCATGAAGCAATCCTGTTTTTCTTCGTCCTCTCCGGCTTCATCATTCACCTGCGCTCCGCCCGGCAACTCGCCGCGCAGGGCGCGGCGGCGCGGTTCGATCTTGTGCCCTTCGTGTGGCGGCGCGCGCGGCGATTGTATCCTCCGCTGCTCGCAGCCATCGGGCTGGCGCTGATGTTGGACACCGTTGGTGCCAGTCAGGGCTGGTCGATTTACCGACAGGCCACGCCCTATCCGCTCATCAACTCGAACTGATTTCCCACCACGATGCCGGGACCTTGCTGGGCAATCTCGCATTTCTGATGAACACCTACGGGCCGGTCTTCGGCTGCAACGGCCCGCTCTAGTCGCTCAAGTTCGAGTGCTGGTTTTACGTGATCTACCCGGCCTTCTGGTGGTTGAGCCCCGCTCGCTGGCGCTGGCGACGGGCCTGATGATCGCGCTCTTCGCCGCCAGTTTTTTCGCCCACTGGCCGGTGCAACTGCTCCGCGATGTCTTCTCCGCCATGCTCGCGTAGTGGCTCGGCGCGCTGCTGGCGGAAGTCCTGGGCGGCCGGCTCAAATGGCGCTGGGAACTGGTGGCGGGCTTCGGACCGCTCGCCGACACCGCCGCCCTGTTCTTCCCCGGCCCGATGTACGATCTCGGTATGGCACTGCTCGTCTCGGCGCTGCTCGCCTTCGCCTTCTGGCTGCAAGCGCGGAATTTCAAGCTGACCTGGCTCGAGCGGTTGAAGCCGCTGGGCGACATGTCCTACACGCTCTACGTCACCCATTTTCCAATCATGATGCTGGCCAGCGGTTGGCTGATGAGCCCTTCAGAAAAGGGCTTGCTGCCGCAACATTTCGGCTGGGTGTGTGCAGGCATCGCCATCACGGTGCCGATCGCCTCCACGCTGCACTTTGTGGTGGAGCGTCCCTTCCTCAGTCGCGCCGCCCGCGCCCCAAAGTCTCCAACGCCCGCAAACTGACCGGGGAATAACCACGCCGCCTCTCCCTGAATCGTTACCGCGCCCCACGCCGGTGTGAGATCAAATATCGCACCAGCGGCCAAAGGCCCGCGAAGCGATACGTCGGGTCGACATACCGTTCGAGCACGTAAAACGCAAAATAGTAAAACCGGCAGAAGCACCAGACGGCGATGGCCAGCAAGACCGCCGTCCTCGCCTCCCAATGTTCCAATAGCAACCACGCGGAGGACAGGAGGCCGACGACGAGAAACAAAATACCCTTAAACTTGATCCAGACGGGATTGGTAAGGTCTTTCATGGACGCAGCGTCGTATCGCCTCGCGGCCTTTGCCAGCTTCCAAAACCCTGAATTTCCTTGCCGAGCGCGCAGACGAACCACTACGTTTTCGCGACTGTATGGCTGCCAAAACCAAACCAAAAATTCGCGCCAAACCTCTTCATCGCCCCGCCCCCGGCCGCAGCCCAAAGATCAAGCCGACGCGTGCGGTCCGGCCCGCCACCAATTCGCGGCCCGGACGCCCCCGGACGGACGCCCCAAAAGTGGTCAAGATCGAGGAGCGTCCGCTGGTGCCGCGCGATCCCGAGGCCAGCGCCCCACCGCCCGAACGCGAGCGCAGCCGCTATGACGGCGACACGGCTATCAAGCTTTACCTCCGCGAGATCGGCCAGGTGAAGCTCCTGACCCGCGAAGAAGAGGTCGTCCTCGCCGCCCGCATCAAGAAAGGCGACAAGAAGGCCCGCGAACACATGATCAAGGCCAACCTCCGCCTCGTCGTAAAGATCGCGCATGACTACGAGAATTACGGACTGCCGCTGCTTGATCTCATCAGCGAGGGCAACATCGGATTGATGAAGGCCGTCGAGCGGTTCGATCCGGCCAAGGGCGGCAAGCTTTCCACCTACGGCTCATGGTGGATCAAGCAGTCCATCAAACGCGCGCTGGCCAACCAGTCGAAAACCATCCGCCTGCCGGTCCATCTGGTGGACAAGATTTCCAAAATGCGCCGCGTGGCCCTGAAGCTCCAGGAGATGTTCGGACGCGAGCCGACCGACGAGGAACTGGGCGAGGAGATGGGCATGACCGCCTCGCGTGTCGCCCAGATGCGCACCGCCGCCATCCGCCCCGCCTCGCTGGACGCCCCCATCGGCGAGGATGATTCCAACAGTTTCTCCGAGATCATCGCCGACGAAAACGCCGACACGCCCTACGAGAAGCTCGAGGAGCAGACCGTCACCCGGATGCTGCAGGAGATGGTCAAGACGCTCGACCCGCGCGAGGCCACCATCCTCCGCTACCGTTTCGGACTCGATGGCGGCAACGAGAAGACCCTCGAGGAGGTCGGCGAAAAATTCGGCGTGACCCGCGAGCGTGTCCGGCAGATTCAGAACATTGCCCTCAACAAAATGCGCAAGATGATCGAGAAGCTCGAAGCGCGTAAAAAATAATCCACCCCGCATGAGTCAAGCCAAACTCGGCGCCGCCGAACTGGAGGCCGCCATCCGTAACGTCCCGGATTTCCCGAAGCCCGGCATCCAGTTCAAGGATATCACGCCCATTCTCAGCAGCCCGCAGCTTTTCGCCGCCAGCATCGAGCAGCTCACCGGACATTTCAAACCGGGCGAGGTGGACGTGGTGGTCGGCATTGACGCGCGCGGCTTCATCTTCGCGGGCGCGGCGGCGCTTAAGCTGGGCGCGGCCTTCGTGCCGATCCGCAAAAAAGGCAAGCTGCCGTGGTTCGTCCACGAGCAGGGCTACGACCTCGAATACGGCTCCAACACCCTGGCCATCCACATCGACGCCATCCAACCGGGCACGCGCGTGATCCTGGTTGATGACCTACTGGCGACCGGCGGCACGGCGGCGGCGGCGGCGGCGCTCATCCACAAGCTGGGCGGTCATCTGCTCGAGATCAACTTCCTCATCGAACTCAGTTTCCTGAAGGGCCGCGAAAAGTTGAAAGACCTGCCGGTGCGCTCGGTGGTGGTTTACTGAAACAGACGATGTACTCGATTCCCATTCCTTCCGGCAGAAACAATCCCGCAATTGGCGGGATTGAACTCCAACGAAAACGCCCGCGCGTGGCGTTGGAGTTCACACTTCAGCGTGTCCGCTGGATCAAGGGGTATCCAGTGCATCGCCCTATGCTAAATCTCCAGTTCAAGGTTCAATCCGCTTTGTTCGCTCGGCGTTCCGCCGGCGACCGGTAAATCATGGCCTGGTTGCAATCAATCGACACCGCGCTGTTCCGCTTCGTCAACCAGACGTTGAGCAATCCGTGCTTCGACTGGCTGATGCCCATGCTCTCCGGCTTCGCCCTCTTCATCCCCGCGTTGATTTTGCTGGGCGTCCTCTTTGTCTGGAAAGGCGGCGCGCGCGCGCGGCTCTGCGTTTTCTTTCTCCTCCTCGTCACCGCGCTGGGCGACGGGGTGATCTGCCGGACGCTCAAGCAGGCCACCGCGCGTCCGCGCCCCTGCCTCACGCTACCCGGCGTGCGCCTGCCGATGACGTTCCGGGCGGACCGCGCCGCCACCGCGCCTCCCGCCGCCGCCAAACCCGCCGAACCTGGCCGACGGATGCGCGGTTGCAGTCTGAGCGGCAGCATGCCCTCAGCCCATGCGGCGAACTGTTTCGCCGCCGCGACCGTCGCGTTCATTTTCTTTCGCCGCACCGCGCGCCTGCTCTACCCGCTCGCGGCGGCAGTGGCGTTTTCCCGCGTGTACAACGGCGTGCATTATCCCAGCGACGTGCTGGCCGGCGCGGTGCTGGGCGCGGGCTACGCCTTCGCCTTCGTCTGGGCGACGAACAACCTCTGGCGTTGGGCCGGGCAAAAATGGTTCCCGCTCTGGTGGGATAAATTGCCCTCGCTCGCCCTCACGCCCCACGCCCCACGCTCCACGCCCCACGCCTCTTCCCCCGACCAGCACTGGCTCCGCCTCGGCTACGTTCTCATCGCCCTGATTTTTTTCGCCAAGCTCGCCTACCTCGCTGGCGGCGTGATCGAGCTGAGCGAGGACGAGGCCTACCAATGGCTCTGGTCGAAGCACCCGGCGCTTTCCTATTTCAGCAAGCCGCCGCTCATCGCCTGGACGCAATGGCTCGGCACGCAGTTGTGGGGCGACACCGAGCTGGGCGTGCGCTTTTTTTCGCCGGTCATCGCCGCCACGCTGGGGATTTTACTCCTCCGCTTCTTCGCGCGCGAGGTGAACGTCCGCGCCGGCCTCGCGCTCGTGCTCATCATCAACGTCACGCCGCTGCTCGCCGTGGGCGGGACGCTGCTGACGGTCGATCCGCTACTCATCCTGTTCTGGACCGCCGCGCTGCTCGCCGGCTGGCGCGCGGTTCAGCCCGGCGGCACCACGCGCCACTGGCTCTGGACCGGCCTCTGGATGGGCCTCGCCTTTCTCGCCAAATACTCCGCGCTCTACCAATGGCTTTGCTGGGCGGTCTTCTTCGCGCTCTGGCCGCCGGCCCGCGCGCACCTGCGCCGGCCCGGCCCGTGGCTCGCGCTGGGCATCAACCTGCTCTGCATGCTGCCAGTGCTGGTCTGGAATCAGCAGCACGACTGGATCACGCTCGCGCACGTCGCCTCGAACGGAAAACTCAACAGCGCGTGGCATCCGCAATGGAAATTCCCCGCCGAATTTCTCGGCCTAACCATCGGCCTGCTGCACCCCGTCTTCTTCGTCGCGGCGGCCTGGGCGGCGATTACTTTCTGGCGGCGCGACCGCCGCGCGGCGCAGCTTGACACGACGGAGCGCCGATCTCCGATCCGGCGCGGTGGTGACGCAAACTTGGAACCCGCCGGGTCGGAGACCGGCGCTCCGGCCCGCCGCCGCGCGTTGCTGCTCTTTTTTTTCTGCATGGGCGCGCCGGTCTATTTGTTTCACCTGCTCTACACGATTCATTCGCGCGTGTTTCCGAATTGGATCGCGCCCGCCGTGCTGCCGCTCTTCTGCCTGATGGTCGTTTATTGGGAACAACGCTGGCGTGAAGGCGCGCGCGCGGTCCGCACTTGGCTGGTGGCCGGCGTGGCTTCCGGCCTCGCCGTGGTGGTGCTTTTGCACGACACCGATCTCATCCAAAAAATCACCCGGCTCCAACTTCCTGCGCGGGCCGAGCCGCTGCGCCGGGTGCGCGGCTGGAAGGAAGTGGCCGCCACCGTCGAGACGCAGCGGCAAAAGCTGCTCGGGGAAGGTCAGCCGATTTTCATCATCGGCGGCCATTACGGCATCACCAGCGAGCTTTCGTTTTATCTGCCCGCAGCGAAGGCGGCGGTGCGCGACGTGCCACTCGTCTATTTTCTCACCACCGACCATCCGCAAAACCAGTTCTACTTCTGGCCCGGCTATCGCGGATTACCGCGCGGGCAGAACGCCCTTTTCGTGTCGAAGAACCAAGAAATCAGAAAGCCGCCGACGGTGTTGGCCAGGGAATTTGCCGAAGTGCGCGACCTGGGACTGTTTCCCGTGCTGCATGAAGGGCGCGTGCTGCACACCGTGCAAATCTTTTTCTGCCGCGACCTGCGTTAATCATGTCCGCCCTCACGCGCCAGATTTTCCTGCCCGTCCGGGACTACGACCTCGCGGCCACGCTCGCGTCCGGTCAGGCGTTTCGCTGGCAGGCGCGCGACGGCGGCTGGGAGGGAATCATCGGGCCACACTGGGTGCGGCTCCAGCCGCGCGACGGTGGAATTTTCGCCGAGACCGCCGCGCCGGTCGCCGACTGGGCGTGGCTGGGAAATTATCTGCAAACCGGAGCGGACCTCGGCGCGGTGCTAAAAACTTTTCCCGACGACGAGCCGATGCGTGCCGCCGTCGCGCATTGCCGCGGCCTGCGCCTGCTCCGCCAAGACCCGTGGGAATGTCTCGCCTCATTCATCCTCTCCTCGACCAAGCAGATCGTGCAAATCCAGCAGATCGTCGCGCTGCTGTGCGAGCGGTTCGGGGAACGTGTGGCCACGCCGCCAGACCGCGCCGCTGCCTTCGCGTTTCCTGGATGCGATACCATCGCGCGCTGCAGTGAACGCGAACTGCGCGACTGCAAGATGGGCTTTC
>Ga0049084_10000733_pt1 | contig 12972 bp, 6 predicted proteins | sample GreLakmeON33MSRF_FD_66720 | JGI IMG/M metagenome (GOLD analysis project Ga0049084, IMG submission 66720) | Freshwater lentic microbial communities from great Laurentian Lakes, MI, USA - Great Lakes metaG ON33MSRF | ecosystem: Environmental > Aquatic > Freshwater > Lake | place: Great Lakes... | reverse complement strand
AGCCAGTCCGACTTGAGACGGCGCGCGACCCGGCGGGCGAAGCCGGGCTGCTTCTGCAGGACGCTGCCGGTCAGAACAAACTCGACCGGGCGACCGGGCGGCGCGAGGCGGCGGGCGCAGGCGATGGCGTTGCGCGCGATCAGCCCAGCGGACTCGTCCAGGATTTCCCGCGCGATCGGGTCGCGCCTTTGCGCGGCGGGAAAAATCTCGACGGCCAGCGCCGCCAGCGCGAGCTTCTCCGCCGCGCCGGCTTCGAGGCCGAGGAACAAGGAATCTTTTCGCGGCGGCTTCAAGACGGGAGGTGGTTCTACTTCGTCTCGTCCACGATGAGTTCGACGATGTGGACGGAGGGATTGGCGCTGTTCTTGAGCATGTTGATCCGCACGTAGCGGGCTTCGGTCTTCGGAAACTTGCCGGAGTAGCCCTTGGCGGTGGCGGGCGTTTTGTTGTCCGAGAAATCCAAAACTTTTTTCCAGGCCTGGCCGTCCACGGAAATCTCGGCGGTCCATTGATAGTAGCGACCGCCGTCCCAGTAGGTGATGAGGTTGATGAAGTCGATGGGGCGGGCTTTTTCCAAATCCACCTGCAACCACTGCGGCGCGGGGCCGTCCGACGCCCAATGCCCGCCGGCGTCATCGGAGAGGCCATCGACGGCGATCTTCGCAAACCAGCCGTCCTTGCGATCAGGCGCGGGGCCGACGGTCACGGGCTTGCCGGTGGCGAGATTCGGCTTCGGCACAATCTTGCTGCGAAACCAGCTTCCCACGAGCCGGCCCTGCTGCCGGCCCTGGTCGTCGAACATTCCGGCGCGCAGATGGGCGGATTTTTCCAGGGTGATCGGCCCGGTGTAGGGCAGCCAGCGGTCGTTGGGCAGGGAGTTGTCGAGGGTGTACTTCAGCGTGCCGCCGGGATGTTTGGCGGTGAGCGTCACGGTGAGCGGCTCGGTGAAGGTGTTCTCGTCGCGGATGAATTTTCCCGCCGCCTGAATGGTGATGGGGTGGACGAGCTTTTCGAGAATGGCGTCCGTGTGCGCGTGCCGCGCCTTGAACCCGGCGAAGGTTCCGCCCGCCTGCGGATTCCAGGCGCGTTCGCCGACGAGCGCGAGGCGGTCACGCATGCTTTGAATCTCGATGGACTCGGAATTTTCCCAGGAGCAGAGCTGCGTGCCCAGGAGCTTCGTCGTGTCGGTGAGCGTGGTGAAGTTGGTCGAGCCTTCGCGGCCGAACTTGGGCAGTTCCCAATTCGAGAGAAACTCGAGCGACTTCTTGTTGTCGCGCACGATGTAGAGCGGCGTCCAGGTAGCGTTGACGACGGAGTAGCCGTTTTTCACGATGTCGTTCGGGTTGCGGCCCTGCGACCAGACCATGACGAGCGAGTCCTTGGGCAGCGGATACGCGCCACCGGGATTGTAGGCCTCCTCCCAGACGATGGTCTTCTTGCCGCGTTTGGTGACGACGGCGTGCATCTCGGTGATGAATTTGCAGTAGAGATCGTGGACGCTCTTGATGCCGTATTTCGCCTGGGCCTCCTTGTACTCCGCCGTCTTGTCGAGACCGCCGAGGCCCACTTCATCCGCGCCCAGATGGACGTAGGGCGTGCTCTGAAAAACATCCATCACCTCGTTCATCAGCGTGGTCAGCGCTTTGAGGGTTTGCGGGCTGGCGATATTAACAGTCGAGCTGTTGCCGGGAAGGCCGAAGATGGCCTGGGCGTCGGCGATGAGCCGGCCGGAGTGGCCGGGGAGGTCCAACTCCGGCACGAGATAGACGCCGCGTTCCTGCGCGAATTTTTCCAAAGCCCGCAACTCGTCGAGCGTGTAAGGCGCGATCTTGGGTTTCGACGGCGGCTCGAAGCGGGCGAACTCGTAGTTGCTTTTGCCGAGCTGCGGAAACTTCGTGGAGGGAAACATGAACAACTGGTCGTCCGTGAGGTGCAGGTGCAGGTAACGAATCTTGTACTGCCGGCACAACTCGATCACCTGCTCGATGCCGCCGGGCGAATGATATTTGCGGCCCAGATCAATGAGCGCGCCGCGATACGGGTAGGCCGGCTCGTCGGCGATGGTGAGCTGGGGAATGGTGAGCACGCCGTTGGCCGTCCGCAGGAGTTGCAGCAGCGTCATGGTGCCGGAGGCGACGCTCGGATAGTTGCCGCCGGCCACCGTGACGGAGGCCCGTGAACTGGCGGGGGTGACGACATCGGCGGCATGGAGCGTGTAGGCCTCGCCCTTCAGCGCCGGATCCAGCTTCAAGTAGATGTCGGTGGGGTAGCGATAGCCAAAGGGCCGCGCCGCGCCGGTGGGCTTCCTCTCTTCGGTCGAGAGCGTCACGCCGGTGGCGCGCTGAATTTCATCGGCCAGGACTTTGGCCAACGGCGCGAGTTCCTTGTCGAGCGCGAGGAGGCGCGTGTCCGGGCCGAAGGTCAGCACGCCCTTCCCCATCGTCAGAGTTTTCGGCTGCGGCACCAACTGCGGAGCGCCTTCTGCTGCGGCCGCCGCCGGAGCGGCGGCTGAACTTTTCCAGACGGGCGTCACCGCCGCGGCGACTTCCTTCAGCGTCAGTCCGTCTTTTTTCCAGTCGATCTTGCCGAGGGCGGCGCGGGTTTCATCTTCAATCGGCAGCTTCCATTCACCGGCGAACACCGGGCTGAGATCCTTCTGCGCCGCCACGCTCGAGGCCAGCAGCCAGTTCCAGCCCTGGTTCAGCGCGCCTTCCTTGGTGCCCGGCTTGGACTGCGAAGCGCCGGCCAGCTCGCGGAAAAATTTCTTAATCCAGACGTCGCCGCCGTTCTCCCGGCGCAGCCGCAGCATGGCCGAGGCATAACGCACCGGCTGGTCGGAGGGACTGACCGTCCGGCCGCTGGCGTCCTTGATGCGGCTCACCTTTTCACCCACGCCGGTGGCCATAGTGAACAGATCGAGAAAACTCAACCCGCTCGTGGCCAGCAAGGGCTCCACGCTCTCGATCACCTGGCGCGTGGGCGCGTCGTAGTCCTCGCATTGCAGCGCGTCCATGCACACGTAGCGCATGAAGACCGCGAAGCCGGTGATGAAGCAGGAATGGCGGTCGCCGAACGTGTAATAATTGCGGCCCATCTCGTAAAAGACGTAATGCGGCATCGCCTTGGGCTGGGTTTTGAACCGGGGATAATTCTGGTCGTAGAACATCGCCAACTCGATCCCCGTGGCGCCGACGTAGCCGCAGCCCGCCCCACAAGTCAGGTCGCCGGCGGGCACGGCGGCGATGGTGACCTTGCCCTCGAACTGACGAAACGGAGCCGGCTTCCGGCCCGTCAGGTCGGCGTACAACTGCCAGCCGGCGTCGAGCCGGGAAACCCATTGCCCCATCAGACCCGGATCGAACTTGTCGTCCTTCGTCAGAAAAATGACGTTCGATCCCGTCCAGGGAATCAATTGGAAGCTGAGGCTTTTTTTCTCCCACGACTTCGGCTGGAAGGCGAATTTGGAATAATCGAACGGCGCGCCCGGCTTGAGCGGGGCGGCCTCGGCGGCGGGCGACGGAGCGGCGGCCAGGGTCAGAAGCAACGGCAGGAGTTGGCGGAGTCTTTTCATAATTTGCCTGTTCATTTTTTTGCAAAAACCAAACACCGCCTCCCACCAGGCTGGCACCCGGGAGGCGGGGAAAACTCCAGCGCGGCCCGGGCTGAACGGACCGGCGAAACCTTGCGCGACCGGGAGGAACGGCCTCGGACGTTAGGCCGCCCGCCGCCGTGAAGTAAAGTGTTTCGTCCGCGCCATAAAGCCGCCCGCGCGCAGGCTCGTGTTCTGATCTGAATGGAGCGCGGCTGTGTCGTCCGCGATCAACCGCCGCCCGCCTACGAGCACTGACGCGCTCAATCATCCACAACCATTCCTGCTCTCCACGCGCTCCGGCGAAATGCCGGCAAATGCGCCGCTTGCCTCGCGCCGCCGTTTCAGGGAAAGTGCTGCCGCAAAATGAAAACGAAGAAACATTCCATTCGTCCTTTTTCAAGTGTGTTGGTTGACGGCCCGGAACGCGCCGCCGCCCGCGCCATGCTTTATCCCGTCGGCTTCACCGCGGCGGATTTTAAGAAACCGATCATCGGCATCGCATCCACCTGGAGCAATGTCACGCCGTGCAACATGCACATTGATAAACTCGCGCTTGAAGCCGAGAAGGGCGCGAACGCCGGCGGCGGCAAGGCGATTGTCTTTAACACCATCACCATCTCCGACGGCATCTCGATGGGCAGCGAAGGCATGAAGTATTCGCTCGTCTCGCGCGAAGTGATCGCCGACTCGATTGAAACCGTCGTCGGCTGCGCGGCCATGGACGGCTACGTGGCCATCGGCGGCTGCGACAAGAACATGCCCGGCGCGATGATCTGCATCGCCCGCATGAACCGCGCGGCCGTGTTCGTCTATGGCGGCACGATTCTCCCCGGCTGCATCACCGGCGACAAACTTCAACGCAAGCTCGACGTCGTCTCCGTGTTTGAAGCCATCGGCCAGCACGCGGCGGGCAAGCTCGACGACAAAGGTCTGCACGAAATCGAATCCTGCGCCATTCCCGGCGCGGGTTCATGCGGCGGCATGTACACGGCGAACACCATGGCCAGCGCGATTGAAGCGCTCGGCATGAGCCTGCCGAACAGCTCCGCGCAAAACGCCATTTCGCCAGCGAAGATGGACGATTGCCGCCGCGCCGGCGCGGCCGTCGTGAACATGTTGAAGCAAGGCATCAAGCCCCTCGACATCCTCACGAAGAAAGCGTTTGAGAACGCCATCACCGTCGTCATCGCGCTGGGCGGTTCAACGAATGCCGTGCTGCACCTGCTCGCCATCGCGCATGCCGCGAAGGTGAAGTTGTCCATTGACGACTTCACGCGCGTCGGCAAACGCGTGCCCGTGCTCGCCGACCTCAAGCCCAGCGGCAAACATCTCATGTCCGAACTCGTCGCCATCGGCGGCATCCGTCCGCTCATGAAAACGCTGCTCGACGCCGGCCTGCTCCACGGCGATTGCCTCACCGTCACCGGCGAGACGATGGCTGAAGCGCTCGCTAGTGTGCCGCCGTATCCCGCGTGGCAGGCGATCATTCGTCCGCTCGACAACCCCATCAAGAAGGACAGCCACCTCGTTGTCTTTTATGGCAACCTCGCCCCCGAAGGCGCGGTCGGAAAAATTTCCGGCAAGGAAGGTCTGCGCTTCGAAGGCCGAGCCATCGTGTTCGAGTCCGAAGAAAAGGCGCTCAAAGCCATCCTCAACGGCACGGTGAAGAAAGGCCACGTCATCGTCATTCGCAGCGAAGGACCGAAAGGCGGACCGGGCATGAGGGAAATGCTGTCGCCCACCAGCGCGATCATGGGCAAGGGCCTCGGCAAGGACGTCGCACTCATCACCGACGGACGCTTCAGCGGCGGCAGCCACGGCTTCGTGGTCGGCCACGTCACGCCCGAAGCCTACGTCGGCGGCGTGCTCGCCCTCGTGAAGAACGCCGATCCCATCATCATTGACGCTGAGAAACGCGAACTGACGCTGGGCGTCTCCGCCGCCGAATTGAAGAAGCGCAAGCAAGCGTGGAAGAAACCCGCGCCGCGCTACACCCGCGGCGTGCTCGCGAAATACGCCGCCCACGTCACGAGCGCGTCGCTCGGCGCGGTCACGGATGCGGATTTGAAGTTGTGAGCTTGGCGCGAAGGCAGAAATGTGAAAGTCTTTTCCGCCCTGAATCCAGACTTGACCGTGATTTTCGCGCTGGGTAATTTTTCCCCAATGACAGCAATCGTTCAACCAGCAGTTTCACGGGTCGTCGTCGTAGGAGACGACGCCGTGGCGGCTGGTCGAGCGTAAGAACGATTTCGACCAACACCCACGGCTGGCAACGGTCGTGGTTTTTTTGTTGGCCCGCGACCGCCGGCCCCAACACCAGAAAGTTATGAGCAAAACATCGCAGACCGCCGAAACGAAAAAGTCCGCCGCCCCCGCGCCCGCCCGCGCCGAGGTCGGCCGCGTCATGCAGGGCAGCGAAATCCTCGTCGAGGCGCTGGAACGCGAAGGCGTGGACGTCATCTTCGCCTACCCCGGCGGCGCGAGCATGGAGCTGCACCAGGCGCTCACCCGCTCCACGAAGATTCGCACCATTCTGCCGCGCCACGAACAGGGCGGCTCCTTCGCCGCCGAGGGCTACGCGCGCGCGACCGGCCGGGCCGGCGTCTGCATGGCCACCAGCGGCCCCGGCGCGACGAACCTCATCAGCGCCATCGCCGACGCCTACATGGATTCGATTCCGCTCGTCTCCATCACCGGCCAGGTGCCGCAGGCGATGATCGGCAAGGGCGCGTTTCAGGAGACTGATTTCTTCGGCATGACCCTGCCCATCGTCAAGCACAGCTATCTCATCACGGACATCAACGACATTCCGCGCATTGTGAAAGAGGCCTTTTACATCGCGCAGTCCGGGCGGCCCGGTCCGGTGGTGATCGATTTCCCGAAGAACATTCAGCAGCAGAAAACCCAGCCGGTCTGGCCCAAGGAAATCAACCTGCGCGGCTATCCCGGCCCGAAAAAAGCCGACGATCTCTCACTCAACGAAATCATCGGGCTGATCGAGAAGGCCGAGCGGCCCGTGCTCTATTGCGGCGGCGGCATCATCAGCGGCAACGCCAGCGAGGAATTGTTCGCGTTCGCCGAGGCCACGGGCATTCCGGTGACCACCACGATCATGGGCTGCGGCGCGTTCCCCGAGACGCACACGCTCTCGCTCCGCTGGCTCGGCATGCACGGCACCGCTTACGCGAACTGGGCGGTGAGCGGCGAGTTGAAAAAGGAAAAACTTCCCGACGGCACCGAGAAAATCACCAAGCTCGCGGACGGCGCGGATTTGCTGCTCGCCTTCGGCGTGCGTTTTGACGACCGCGTGACCGGCAAGGTGGAAAAGTTTTGCGAGACGGGAACCATCGTCCACATCGACGTGGATCCCTCCGAGCACAACAAAAACCGCAAGGTGCACCTCGCCATTGAGAGCGACATCAAATACGCGCTGGGCCGCCTCGCCGCGATGGTGAAGGAACGGCCCGTCCAGAAAAAATTCACCGCCTGGCACAAGCAGATTGCCGTGTGGAAGGAAAAAGGCCCGCTCACCTACCGCGTCACCGATGAAGTCATCAAGTCCGACCACATGAAGGACCACCTGACCGGCAAGGAAAACGAAGTCATCCTGCCGCAGCACGTCATCGAACTGCTCTACGAACTGACCAAGGGCGACGCCATCATCACCACCGGCGTGGGCCAGCATCAGATGTGGGCCGGGCAATGGTACAAATACAAATTCCCGCGCCAGTTGCTCACCAGCGCCGGACTGGGCGCGATGGGTTACGGCTATCCCGCCGCACTTGGCGCGAAAGTGGGCCGGCCCGACAAACAGGTCATCGACATCGACGGCGACGGTTCGTTCCTGATGAACGTGCAGGAGCTGGCCACCGCGCACATCGAAAAGATCGCGGCCAAGGTCATCATCCTGAACAACCAGCACCTCGGCATGGTCGTGCAATGGGAAGATAACTTTTACGCCGGCAACCGCGGCCACACCTACCTCGGCGACCCGGAGCATCGGAAATCTATTTACCCGGACTACATCACGATGTCGAAGGCGTTTAACGTCCCGGCCGAGCGCGTGATGTTCAAAAAAGATTTGCGCGCCGCCCTCCAGCGGATGCTCGACTCCGACCAACCCTACCTGCTGGACGTGATCACGCCCTACACCGAGCACGTCCTGCCCTTCATCAAGGCTGGCGGCACCGTGGCGGACATGATCTGGAAGTTGTGATGGTTCGTTCCGCGCACCTTGCCAACATGGTGCGGAGCCTACTTTAATTTCCCCTCGTCCAGCAGCAGCTTGCCATCGCGGTACATGCCGCGGTTGCTCTGGTTGAACTCGGATTTCAAATCCACTTCGAGGTCTTGCAGGGTGAGCAGTTTCCAGTGCGCCGGAACAAACAAGGTCTCGCCTTGGCGCGTCACCTTCTGCAACTCGTAGGCCAGCAGGAAATGCAGCCCGTCATGGGTGATCTTCGGCTTGGCCGATGGCGAGTAGTAAAACGAGCGCTGCGTGGTGTCGGCGGTGGTGGCGTGGTAGGTCTTCAACTCCAGATAACACGGCGTCGCACCCGTGATCTCGATGTCCGGATAGCCGGTCACTTGCGCGTGGCCGGCGGTGGTCAAGGGGATGCGCGCCTCCAGCCCGGCGTCGCGCAGTGCGGCCCGGACAAACGGCTCGAGATGATTGCCCGCCTCGTTCGCACGCACCGAGCTGATGCCTTCCTGGCGCGCACGTTCGCCAGCGAGGGCGGCGGCCTTCAAAATTTTTCCGCGCAGTGCGACGTGCGCCGGATTGTTCGTGTCGAGATCGAGCACGCGAAAGCCCGTGGTCGCATGGATGACGGTCTTGAAGAGAATTTTTTTGGATGGTTTGGTCAATTCGGCCAGGGCCGGTTCGCTCAACGCGTTCGTCTCGGCGGCGCGGGTAAACGTGGGATGGAGCAGCGTGAAAATGAAAACGAGCGCGGGAATGGTTTTCATGGCTTTTGAAAAACGACGATGCGGTTGGTGTTGGTGCCTTTGGCGTTGTTGTCCACGCCCCAGCAGTTGGCGGTCTTGGTGAATTCCTGGTCGTTGATCAGCACGAGCACCGGCCTCAGTCCGGCCTCGATGCCGCAGGGCAGCACGGCCTCCTCCAGTTTGATTTTGCCGCCGCGCACCTCGCCAACTTCAAACGCGACGTGTCCGCCGGACTTCAGCACACGATGCAGCTCGCGAAAAATATCCGTCATCGCCGCCTGCCAATGCTCTAGTTTTCGCGGCACGGTCAACTTCACGTCCGCCGGGTCGAGGCCGAGAAACCAGCAGCGCAGCCAGTTGTCGCCCGCGTAATTTACGATGTCGAGAAACGGCGGCGAGGTGACGACGAGGCTGACGGAGTTCGAGGCGATCTGCGGCGTGGCCGAGGAAATCTGCGTGAGCAACTGCGCGCGTCCGGCGACGCCCGCGAGCGTTCGTCGTGTTTGCCCGTCGCAGTCGCGAAGCAGGACGCGCGACTTTTTCAGGATGATTTGCTTCACGTCACGCGGCGGCGGTGTGAGGTTGAGCCGCTCGTTGATCTTGCGCTGCACCTTGACCGAGACGGCCTGGTTCGGCGGCATGGTTCGTCCGGAAAAAAATCCCGGCGAATGTCCCGTCAGGCGGTTGAGCGAGACGAGGCAAAGCCAGTCGTCCACACTATCGAGCGTGCCGGCCTGGCGGCGCAGGAGAAAATATTTCTTCAACGAACTAATGGCACGAAGCGTTTCGGGATGAAAGAACGCCAGCAGATCTTCGGGCAATTCGTCGTGGTCGGCGAGGCTGATGGCGTCGAGCCGTTCGGAAATTTTCTCAAGCGTGGGCGGGTGCAGTCGCGGGCGCGTGAGCACGGCGCTGAGCGGATTCACATCGCATCCCGCCGGGACGCGGCCCAGCAGCGCGGCTTCGAGCGGCGTCGTGCCCCGCCCCATGAACGGGTCAAAAACGATTTCGCCCGGCGCGGTCAGGCGCTCGATGAAGAAGCGGGGTAACTGCGGCTTGAAGCAGGCGCGGTATGAAATCTCGTGCATCGAATGGGCCTGCCGCTGGCGGGCGGTCCAAAACTCGTTCACGAACGCCGGCACGGCGAGCGGTTCGCCGGAAAAGGTTTTCGAGGTCGTGACGATCGGGCGCGTGGCCTCGCCGAATTCGCGGAAGGAGGCGAGCTGCGCCGCGAGTCCGGTTTCGCGTGGGCCGCAGATTACGGCAGGTGCTTCGAGCGGCAGCTCTAAAAATTCAGCGGGCATGACTGAGCGAATCACCGAACGGCGGCGGCGGCAAGAGTTGGTTGACGATGCGAACAGCCCGCTCAGGCGGAGCGGCCCGCCCCGTCCGAACCGCGTGCCGCGCCGTTTTTTTGGAATTCGTCTTTGACACTGCCAGCGCCGGTTGGCAGTGTTCCGGCTCGATTTTTTAACGAACAAAATTATGTCAGAACTAGTCGGCAATTTGCTGGTCGCCCAATCTGGCGGCCCCACGGCGGTCATCAACGCCAGCGTCGCGGGCGTCATCCAGGAGGCGGGACGCCATGAGTGCATCGAGGAGATTTACGGCGGCCTCAACGGCATTCTCGGCATCCTCAACGAGGAGTTGATCGACCTGAACGACGAGAAGGCCAGATCCATCGAGGGCCTCAAGTACACGCCCGCCGCCGCGCTGGGCACCTGCCGCTACAAAATTGATTTCAAGAAAAAGGCCGGGCAGGCCGCGCAGGACATGAACCGTTTGTTCGAAGTTTTTGCCGCGCACAACATCCGTTTCTTCTTCTATGCGGGCGGCAACGACTCGCAGGACACCGCCCACAAAATCCACGAGGAGGCGATCAAGCGCGGCTACGAGCTGCGGGTCATCGGCGTGCCCAAAACCATCGACAACGATCTCCCGCACACCGACCACTGCCCCGGCTTCGGCTCGGTCATCAAATACAACGGCGCGACCGTCATGGAAATCGCCAACGATGTCAGCAGCATGGCCACCGATGACGGCGCGTGCTGCATCATCGAGGTGATGGGCCGTTCCGCCGGCTGGATCGCCGCCGGCTCGGTGCTGGCCAAGCGCTCGCCCGACGACGCGCCGCACATCGTCCTCATCCCCGAAATCCCGCTCGACGAGGAAGCTTTCTTCAACAAAGTCAAGGAGACCATCACCAAGTTGAAATACTGCGTGGTTGTCGTGGGTGAAGGCTTGAAGGACAAAACCGGCAAGGAAATCGCCGCTGACGCCTCCCGTCTCGATTCGTTTGGCCATGCGGTTCTTTCCGGCGCGGCCGAGCATCTCGAGGAAATGGTCACGAAGAAGCTCGGCCTCAAGACCCGCAGCGTGAAGCTCGGCTACGCCCAGCGCGCCGCAGCCCATTACGCGAGCCTGACCGACGCCACCGAGGCCGCCGCCTGCGGTGAGGCCGCCGTGCGCGCCGCCATCCAGGGCGAGAGCGGTTTCATGGTTAAGATCGTCCGCACGCAGAACAATCCCTACCGCTGGACCACCGCGCTGCAACCGCTCGGAGACATTGCCAACGTCGAGCATTTTGTCCCGCGCGACTGGGTGAGCGAGGACGGCTTTCTGCCGAACGAAAAATTTATCGAGTACGCCCGTCCGCTGATCGAAGGCGAAGTGAAAGTGCCGGTCGAGGGCGGACTGCCGAAATACGTCGTGCTGGAAAAGAGCCGTGTTGAGAAGAAGCTTCCGGCCCGCAACTGATCCGCCGCCATCACATTGTTTTAGGCAACTCGGGCGGCCTTTTTTAAGGCCGCCCTTTTTGCGAACCGCACCGCATGAACGCTGAACTGTTAGCCAAAGCCAAGTCGCTCGGATTTTCCGACCGGCAGATCGCCCATTTGACCGGTACGACCGAAGACGCCATCCGTGCCGAGCGGAAAAAACTTGGCCTCGTGCCGAGCTACCGCCTCGTGGACACCTGCGCCGCCGAGTTCGAAGCCTACACGCCATATTATTATTCGACCTACGATCGCGGCGACGACGAAGTGAAGGGCAACACCGCAAAAAAAGTGATGATTCTGGGGGGCGGCCCGAACCGCATCGGGCAGGGCATCGAATTCGATTACTGCTGTGTCCACGCGGCCTTCGCTTTGAAGGAGGATGGGTTTGAAACCATCATGGTGAACTCGAATCCCGAAACCGTCTCGACGGACTACGACACGAGCGACAAACTTTTCTTCGAACCGCTCACGCTCGAGGATGTGCTGCACATTTACGAGCGGGAGAAATGCTGGGGCGCCATCGCGCAGTTCGGCGGGCAGACGCCGCTCAACCTCGCGCTCGGCCTGCAAAAGAACGGCGTCAACATCATCGGCACCTCGCCGCAAAGCATCGAGGTGGCCGAAGACCGCAAGCTGTTCGCGGCGATGCTCGACAAGCTCAAGATTCCCCAACCGCCGAACGGCACCGCGACCAACGTGGAGGAAGCCGTCACGGTGGCCGCCCGACTCACCTACCCCGCGCTGATCCGGCCGTCCTTCGTGCTCGGCGGACGCGCCATGCAGATCGTGTTTTCCGAGGCGGAACTGCGCGACTACTTCCACCACAACGCGGCGCTGGAAATTTCCGCCGGCCGACCGGTGCTGGTGGACAAGTTTCTCGAGGACGCCACCGAGGTGGATGTCGATTGCATTACCGACGTAGGCCAGTTTCAGAATCCCGACGAAGGCACCATCGTCATCGGCGGGATGCTCGAGCACATCGAGTTTGCCGGCGTCCACTCCGGCGACGCCGCGATGGTGCTGCCGCCGCACACGCTGACCAAGGGCGTCATCGACACCATCCGCCAATACACGCATGCGATGGCCTGCGAGTTGAAGGTCATCGGCCTGATGAATGTGCAGTACGCGGTCAAGGGCGACACCGTCTATGTGCTCGAGGTGAATCCGCGCGCCTCGCGCACCGTGCCGTTTGTCAGCAAGGCCATCGGCCAACCGCTCGCCAAGCTCGCTGCGAAAGTGATGGCCGGAAAAACGCTCCAGCAACTCGGCTTCACCGAAGAAATCTGGACGAAATATTGGGCGGTAAAGGAATCCGTGTTCCCGTTCAACCGCTTTCATGGCCAGGACATTTTGCTCTCGCCCGAGATGCGCTCGACCGGCGAGGTGATGGGCCTCGACGCCGACCTGGGCATCGCCTACGCGAAGTCGCAGATGGCCGCGAACTCGCCGCTGCCGATGAGCGGGAGCGTGTTCATCAGCGTGAGTGACGCGCACAAACAGGAAGTCGCGAGCGTGGGAAAATCATTTGCCGACCTTGGTTTTGAACTCATCGCCACCAGCGGCACGGCGGCGGTTTTGGAAAAGGCCGGCTTGAAGGTGCGGAAAATTTTTAAGCTGACCGAGGGCCGGCCCCACGCGCTCGACCTGCTCAAGAAC
>Ga0049084_10000729_pt1 | contig 13009 bp, 19 predicted proteins | sample GreLakmeON33MSRF_FD_66720 | JGI IMG/M metagenome (GOLD analysis project Ga0049084, IMG submission 66720) | Freshwater lentic microbial communities from great Laurentian Lakes, MI, USA - Great Lakes metaG ON33MSRF | ecosystem: Environmental > Aquatic > Freshwater > Lake | place: Great Lakes... | reverse complement strand
TTTGAGTCTGCCGCTAACGAAGAAAAGGCTTGGGCCTCATATCTATTTAAAAACGGCTCTATTATTGGCCTAAACGATAAGGTAATGATCGAATATGTAGATTGGCTATGTATGACAAGACGAAAAACTATTGGACTGCCATATACTAAAGGGTGTAAAAATCCAATCGCTGGATGGACTGACCCTTGGATGAATTCAGAGTCTGTCCAAGTAGCCCCACAAGAACATGAAATAACATCTTATAAGATTGGTGCTAGTAAAAATGACTTAGAAGATATTGATCTTGGAGGACTTGATATATGATACATGTACAATTATTAGATGTCAACGCTCAAGTTCCAACACGGACATATGTCACAGATGCTGGGTGGGATTTATACTCAATTGAAAATTGCTCAATAACAACAAAACAACGCAAGACTGTTAAAACAGGGATAGCATTATCCATTCCAGAAAATATGGTGGGTTTAATATGGCCAAGATCTGGCCTATCAGTTAAACACGGCATAGACATTCTAGCTGGAGTTGTGGATTCTGGGTACAGAGGGGAAATTATGGTATGTTTATATAACACTTCGGATGATGATGTTGTAATTCATACTGGGGATAGAATCGCTCAGATTATATTCCAAGAGTTACCTCGCGTAATGATGATTAGTCAAGAAACGTTAGGTTTCTCGCAACGAGGAGTACATGGCTTTGGGAGCAGCAACAAATAAATACGACAACTCGCATAACAATAACAGTAAAAAAAATATCAAACCAGTAAAAAAACCACAGTCGAATACATTAGTAGCTAAAACAGATAACCAAAGAGAGTATATCAGATCTATTATTGAGAATGATATAACTTTTTGTACTGGCCCATCAGGAACTGGAAAATCTTTTATTGCGGCTGGTGTCGCAGCGGAAGCTATTTTAAGAGATAAAATAGACACAATCATAGTCACTAGACCTCTAGTGTGTACCGGCAAAGACATTGGATCACTACCGGGAGAACTAAGCGATAAGATTAAGCCATATCTACAACCCATGGAAGAAAATTTAAAATATTTCCTTGGAAGAGACAAGTTTGCTCTGTATTATAACACTAGAAGAATTAGGTTTGAGCCACTTGAAACTATGCGTGGGGCAACCTTTCATAATTCTTATATGATATTAGATGAGGCTCAAAATTGTACAGCAGATCAAATTAAAATGTTTATCACTAGAATGGGTGAACATGCTAAAGTGATGATTAACGGAGACACAAAACAAACAGATCTATATAATACGAATGGCTTAAATTTCTGCTTAGATAGATTGCAGAATATTGAAAGTATTGGTATTTGTAGGTTAGATTACTGTGATATTCAAAGAAATGGAATTTTGGCAGCAGTTTTACGCGCATTAGAAGCTTGAGGTATATATGTTATATGATTATAATTGTGATAATTGCTCACATGAAATGAGAGATGTCTGTCAGTCTATGAAGGACGCAGAATTAATTACTTGTCCTAGCTGTGGAAAAGATGGCCTAAGTAGAGTAATATATGGTGGCATAGGTTATTTTGTTAAGGGCGTAAGCACCATCGGTCAACTTGCAGATAAAAATTGGGCCAGCATGGGTAGCTATAAAAGATCTGAAATTGAGCAAGAATCAAAGGACAAAGCAAAAGAGGAAACTTCTTTTTTCTCCACTTTTGGAAATGCTAATAAAAAGCAAATCAACACCATGACAGAGCCACAAAAGGAAAAATATATCATGACAGGTGAAAAATGAAATTTATTGAATCATATTCTAAAGCTAATATGAGTAAAGATAGTGAGAAATCTTTTTACGATAGGTCTGGTAGTGTTGTTGAGGAAAGTGTAGACAAGATATTTGCTCAAGTTATAGACGTAGACCTTGGTGGTAATCAACGTCAAAAGAAATTCTTTATCAGAACTTATAATAATTTACCATTTGACCCACTAGGGCCAGACAGTAGAAGAGAAATTTGGAGCAGAACATTACTCAAGGTAGTATCACAAAGTACATTTGATTATTATATCATGTATTTAAAAAGTAACAACTCATTATATATGACAAGAACACAAAGGAGCTTTATAAATGGCTAATAAAAAGGGACCACTAAGTAAGTCAGAAACGTTTTATATTGACGAGCATGTTAAAAGTGGTAAAAGTATTAATGATATTGCTTCAGATTTAGATAGGGCGATTTCATCAATTGAAAAAAGAGTTGTAAAGGCCAAGAAAGATAATAATATTAAAACTCCAACGTGTGGAGATCAGTTTGCTAGGCGGGCTGGCGTAACGATTATGACAGAAAATGCTTCCTCTATGGGCGACGTTAAGAGAAAAACTGGACAAATGTCAGCTAAAATTAGTAAGTGCGTGACAACAATTAAACAAGATGAATAAGGCTTTAGTTAGTTTTGCGATGGGGGAGCAATATGAACAGATGCTGAGTGTGTCATGCCCCACACTATATAAATATGCCAAACAACACAATTACGACGTTATTATTCCGTGCTATAAAACTATAAAAGATGCTTGCAAAAGGTACGGTTGGAACTATCAAGCTAGACCAAATCAATGGTTAAAACTCCCTGCTATTAAGTGCGTATTAGAGTCTTATGACATGGTGCAGTGGGTAGATAGCGACATTGTAATAAATAAATTTGATATTGATATTAATGAAGATTTTCAACATGCCACACAAACTCAAGCATTTGTTATTCACCAAGACAAATATGAGGGACAAGTTCCAAATATGGGAGTGTGGAGCATGAAACATTCAGCTTTACAGGCGCTGGACAATATATGGAATCAAACAGACTGCATACATCATAGATGGTGGGAGCAGGGAGCAAACATCAAATTAATGACATTAGACACAGGATATAAAGATAGTTGCTACGCTTTACCATTTACATATAATATTCATAAAAATGATGTTAGATATACTGGCAATGACTCAAATAGAGATGGGGCCATACTACACGCAACCATGTATGTAGACAGAGTTGGTCAAATGAAAAAATGGGTTAATAATGATTACACGTAGAGATCAACTAGGCTTATTCATGTCTGACAGCGGATTTACCACATGTGCTGAAATAGGTGTTCAGTGTGGAGTTTTCTCAAAAACAATATTATCAACATGGGACAGTGGACATATATATTTAATAGACGCTTGGCAACACTTTAACCATGATGACTATCTTGATATATCCAATCTGTCCAATGATGAGCAAAACAATAATATGTTGACAACAATAAAAAATGTGTCACCCTTTGCTGGTAGATATACTGTATTACAAGCATTATCACATGAAGCATGTCATAAATTTGATGATAAATATTTTGATCTAATATATCTTGATGCCAATCACAGTTATAAACATGTATATGAAGATATTAGTTGTTGGATAAATAAAGTAAAAATCGGTGGATATATAAGTGGGCATGATTATTTAGATGGTAATTTGGCAGAAGGTGTTTTTGGAGTTAAGAGTGCGGTGTGTGATTTTTTTGGCAAAGATCCAGATTTTGTAACACAAGAAAAATGGCCATCATGGTTTATAAGGGTAGGAGCATAATATGTTGAATTTTATTACAACTCATGAGCGGTGGTTAGAAGAATATCGTAAAGATAAATATAAAGTGTGGATACGGGCCACCCTATCTGACGATACAGAATATTACTTGCCAAGCCATGAACACTGGGTAGCTTTAAAACCCATATGTGAAAATCAACAATTATATGTTGTGAAAATAGGACTTCAGTATAGATCTCATTTTGTTGAGGTTGACACGCATGATACTGATGGTGTATACTTGGTGAGGTCAGTCATTGGCATGATGGGAGAAAATAGCAAACAGACTATAACTATTGGTAAGGTCTATGGTGGAATAGTTAAAAAGACTATGTGGGTAACTCCAGAACTGGTGTCAGAAATGTCCACTGAAGATAAAATTGAAGATTGTTTTAGGGAAGCATTGATATTACATTATGGCAGAGAAAATACCAAAACCAGAATTGTTCAGTAAAAGTTATCAAAAAGAATGGTCAGAAAGTCATAAATATAAGCATATTCATACTGGTGAGTATTGCACATTTGAAGCCTATGTTGCAGAATATATTGTGTTGCGTAGATCTGATAGGCTCAATCTAGGTAAGCCATCCTATAAGTTTTGGACCAAGGGAGATCCCCTACACTGGATATGGAAAAAACAATACGGCGCAGCACTGCAATTAAAAAAGAAATATAGTGAAGAGGCTATACTAAAGGCAATACAATCTAAAGATTTTGATAGATTATTAGTGATTGGTATTCAAAATGGTAGAGGATATAAGGTTAATCCTCCAGCAGAAGCCGTTATAATGAAACACCAAAAAGCATTAGACACAAAAAATACGCCAGCACCTGTTAATATTGATGCTAGTGTAGAAAATTCTACACTTGAAACACGGGCCACTCAAAGCTATAATACAAAAAGACCAACCATGAACCAACTGAGGAATCTATGAGTAAGAAGAAAACATCTAAGTTTGTCGAAGACGTTATTAGCAGTGCTATTATTTCCACATATGGAGATGTCGTTCGCAGTGGAACAGAAGTATTAGACAATATACATAATTTAGAGATTATTGGTATTTCTCCAGCATTAGATATTGCTCTTGGGGGAGGCATCAGAGAGGGAACATGCGTTGCAATGACCGGAGATCCCAAGTCTGGTAAAACCACAACTTCATTACATTTTGCAGCAAAGTGTCAGAAGCGTAATAAAAAAGTAATTTATATGAATACAGAGGGCAGATTATCTGCTCAAAATTTTGAAGGCATTAAAGATTTAGACATTGCAAAGCTATTAATTATTGAGTCTACAGAAGATAAGATGTTATGTGCTGAAGACTTTTTAAATATTATTGAATATTATGTCAACAATGACCCAAGTTGCGTGATTATTATTGATTCAGTATCTAATATGGTTCCCAAGCAAGAGCTAGATGGTGAAATTAGAACTGGGGTTAGAAATGCTCTACCAAGATTATTGTCAATGTTTTTTAAACGTATTGGTGGGTCAATTACTAAGAATAAAACTATTGTCGTATGTATAACGCACAACATAGCAAATAGTGGAGGATCTCCCTACGCCCCAGCTAAAATGGCAGACTGTGGAAACATGCTACAATATCAAGCGGGAACAAATATGATCATCACACACAGAGGCAAGTGGCAAGTTCCAAAAGATACGGGAACGCACGTAGGACAAATTGTAAATTGGAATATTAAAACATCTAACGCTGGCGGCAAACCCAACAGCACTGCGGAGGGGTGGATACGTTACGGTATAGGCGTTGATGAAGTGCAAGAGATTATTCATATAGCTTGCGAGTTTAGATTAATTAAAACGGCTGGAGCGTGGTACACGCTATCTTGCGTCATGGAAGAACCAGATCATGATATTGTGAGCAAATATATTACAGATAACAATATTGGCAGAACGCCAGAAGAACTAGAAAAAGCATTTAAGTTTCAAGGCATTAATGCTGTAGCGGATTTTCTAAATAATAATAGTTCGATGGCAGATTTTATATATTTGAAAATTAAAGAGTTACACTAATGAAGGTGTGCGGCATCAATGGTAAAGAATACGTTTGGAATTTAACAAAGTATGATGTACTGTGCAACGACACTAGAAAGCGTTCCAAGTATCACATGCGGGCTAGAGCATTATTAAAAGAGATATATAATAGTTATAGAATCCTAGAAGAAGTCAAACTACCGGGAAGTACTGCCTTGAATAGAAAATCAGTACTATATCTAGATTTTTATATTCCAACTATTAAACAAGCATTTGAAATCCATGGACAGCAACACTATTCTTATATACCGTTTTTTCATAAAAATAAGGCAGATTTTTTAAAGTCAAAAGCCAAAGACGAAGATAAGATATACTGGTGCGAACTAAATAACATAGACATAATAACCCTTAAATATTCAGAAAGTGACGATGAGTGGCGAAAACACATTAAAGGCATCTGAAAAGCTAGCAGCGCATATTGCCCAAATTGATGATTATATAAATTTAACTAATGTCAAATTCTCTACATTTAAAGAAGAATACTTATTAGCCGCTAATTTATCTCTAGATGACCTTAAAAAAATTAGCCAACAAGAAGTATTTGATACAGCATATGTATTATATAGTTATGCCACATATATTCAAGATGAAATAAATAAAAATAAAATTGTATTTAACTGGTGCAATGATCAGCTAGAAAAATTAATAGTTGCGCATAATGAAGATTTTAATCAGTACACTAAGCATGAAGTCAAGCGTCAGATGATTATACAAGATAATACTTACGCTGCCAAAATTGATCAAATGAGAGGTATTGCTGAAGGTAGACTGCAAGCCTTAGAAGGCAAGGCGTATGAACTCAAGAGGAAAGCCGACATATTACTAGAGAAAGGTAAAAGACTATGAGTGATTTTGATAATTTTCTTTCATCATTGTCTGATGAGCAAAAACAAAAACTACTTGCGGCCCTGACCGTGAAGGCTGTAGAGCCAGAACCAGAACCGCCCAAGCAGAACCGTACAAACAAACCGTCCACTCAATCTGTCACGGTGGATGAAAATTTTATAGTAAAAAAGACAGACACAACAAATAGCAGGAGAAGAGAACCAGTGAGAGGTAGATTTAAAAACGAGTGGACTGACAATGGCGACATCAGTAGAGATATTGAAACTCCCCATTTTGAAAAAACACCCAGACACAGGGAAGCATCTAAGAAGGTAGACCTAGACTGTCATGTGTGTGGTAAGAGTTTTAAGGCAGATCCAAAGTTTGTTTATGGAGAATATCACCGATGTAATCGCTGCACCGGAAAATAAATATGGAAGTTAAATTAACTGACATTGGCTCAGAACGCGCTGTGCTTGCTGGTATTTTACAACACGGTATTGATGGGTACGTCATAGTATCAAATCTTATAGCTAGCGATACATTTGGACATATTAATAATCAAATATTATATCAATGTATTGAAAAGGTGGTGGCTAATGACCAGAAAATAGATATACCAACCCTACTATCGGCAGCGTCACAGCTTAACTTATCTGATAGCCTTAATACTCCGCAAGAAATTAAATATATCAAATCCCTATTTGACTTTCCTATTAGTAAAGAGAATATTTTTAGTTTTGCTGTTCAGATTAAAAAATTTGAATTTGCTCGTAAAATTAAAAAACTCACATCTAAAATCCATAAAGATGTAGATTCAGTAAATGGCTCAGAATCTATTAATGAAATTATACAAATATTAGAAAATCCGGTTACAGATTTTTTACGAGAAGATGATGGTGGAGATACCCCAGAAAAAATTGGCAAAGATATTCAAACCTACGTTCAGTTTTTAGGTGACAATAAATGTGATATTATAGGAATACCAACTGGTTTTAATAGATATGACGCTGCTATTGGTGGTGGATTAAGGAGAAAGTGCGTTGATCTAGTGTCGGCTAGACCCAAGGTTGGCAAGAGCGTATTTGCTGATAACGTGGCTCTTAACGTGGCTAATAAAAATGTTCCAGTATTAATGCTAGATACTGAAATGTCAAAAGAAGATCACCTCAATAGGTTAATAGCTAACATTAGTGGGGTTCCAATTAATGATGTCGCAACTGGAAAGTTTGTGGATGACGCAGATAAACATCAGCAAGTATTAGATGCGGTCAAGCAATTAGAATTAATTCCATATAGTTATATTAGCGTAGCTGGTAAACCATTTGATCAGATATTAAATTTAATTAAACGCTGGGTCATGCAAGATGTTAAGTATGATGAAACTGGCAAAACTAATGATTGTCTTATTATATATGATTATCTCAAGTTAATGTCCTCTAGCTCAATAACTAATAATATACAAGAATATCAAGCTTTAGGATTTCAAATTACATCACTACATAATCTATGTGTGAAATTAGATGTTCCCTGTTTATCTTTTGTGCAATTAAATAGAGATGGCATCACCAAAGAAAGTACAGACGCTGTTAGCGGTTCAGATAGATTGATTTGGCTATGTACTTCATTTTCTATTTTTAAGATTAAGTCACCAGAAGAATTAGCAGAAGATGGGCCAAACGCTGGCAATAGAAAGTTAGTGCCTATTGTGTCTAGGCACGGTGCTGGTTTAGATGATGGTAATTATATTAACATGGTAATGGATGGATCTCATGCTAAATTAAGAGAATTAAAAACACGTAATGAACTTAAAAATCAACCAGTAGGTGATACTGGCCTAGCCAATAAAGACTCCCTTAATAAGATAAAAGAAGATGGACTTGCAGATAATAAAGAAAAAGCTTAATTCTCAAGCTGAAGCAATATTTACTAAACTAGACATGAAATATGAAGTCTTTGGTGACAATATTTATTCAACATGTCCAGTACATGGATCTAGTGATAATCCGAGAGCATTTTCTTTCTCTATAGATAAAGGCATATGGAAGTGCTGGACGAGAGATTGTCAACATCAATATCGCAATGATATGTTTGGTTTAATACGAGGGGCTTTATCCAATGTCAATGGTGAAGATGTTGGATTCAACAAGGCTCTAGAATGGGCCTGTGATTTAATTAAAATTAAACGTGGAACTATACAGCCTTTAGATCCAGTTGACGATGTGGACGATTTTAGCAGGCTTGTAGCCATGCTTAATGAGGTTGGTAGCCCAGCACAATATAAAGCTATAACACTAGAAAATTATACATGCCCCTCTAATTACTTTATGAGCAGAGGGTTCAAAGCAGAAACGTTAGAATATTTTGAGGTTGGCGATTGTGTGAATACTAATTCAAAAATGTATGATAGATCCATCATCCCCATTCATGACGATGCTGGAAAACACGTTGTGGCACTGATTGGTAGATCAACAAAAGAATATAAAATCCCCAAATTTTTATTTTATCCAAAAGGTTTCATTAAAACTGGACTGTTGTATAATTACCACAGAGCAATTAAAAGTGTTTATAGTACCCAATGCTTGTTTTTAGTGGAGGGACAAGGAGATGTCTGGAAAATGCACGAAGCTGGCATTTTTAATGTTATGGGAATCTTTGGCAAAAGCCTAAGTAAAGATCAAGAAATTAAATTAAGTAAAATGCCACTGACCCATGTTGTTATATTAACAGACAATGATCAAGCTGGCAGAGAGTCTAAGACACAAATTCAAAGACAGTTAAATAGAACATATAGGTTGACATTTCCCAAGATATCAACTAAAGATGTTGGAGACATGACTGTTGAACAAATCAAAAATATTATATTACCACAAATAAAAGGATAGATCTATGAAAATTATTGGTATTTCTGGAAGAAAACAAGCTGGCAAAAATACAGTTGCTAATTATATTAATGGTGATATTTTAAAACGCAAGGAAATGATTACAGAATTTTATATTGATGATGAAGGTAAGCTCATAGTCCAAACTGTGAATAGTGATGGAGAGTCTGGATATGGAGAATTTGACGTTACTAGAAAAGACAATGCCTTCCTAGAGTATGCCCGCAAAGAATTGTGGCCATATATTAAAGTCTACCATTTCGCAGACCCACTAAAAGATATGGCTATTAATTTATTTGGATTAAATCCTGACCATGTGTACGGCACTGATGAAGAGAAAAATATGCCAACAGATTTAAAATGGAAAGATATGCCACTTAGTACTAAAAAGTCTGGCAATCCCACAGTAAGAGAATTTCTAGAACATTTTGGTACAGGTATAGTTAGAAAAATTAAAAATAACGCATGGTCTAAATACTCCATGAAGAAATTAACAATGGAAGATCCAGAGATAGCAGTTATTCCAGACGTAAGATTTCCTAATGAGGTAGAGGCGATACAAGCTGAAGGTGGAGTAGTAATACGATTAAGTAGAGATGTTTTTAATAGTCAGGCTCAACCAGAAATGGCTTTAGATAAAGATAATTTTGATTGGAGCAAGTTTAATTTAGTTATAGACAATGATAATATTACTATAGAAACACTATGCGAGTTGCTAAAAGCTAATGATCAAATGTGGAGAATATAATGCTTATTACATATGTCAGGTCTTCGTCGTACAACAATTATTCTTATTGTCAAATGCAATATTTTATAACGTATGTATTAGGCCATCAAGCGGAGAGTGGTAAAAAGGCTATTCTTGGAACCATAGTTCATAAAGTATTAGAAATATTGGCGAGACTAAAGAAATATCAGCAAGATAATATTACAAAATCTACCCTGCTTGTAGAAGACGATGCTCTAGGTCAGGTATTAATCAAGAAATTAGACCTCTTTACAGCAGGCACTATTGAGGATATTCTACAGCGTAGTTTTGCGTTTTACACAAAGAACACCTCACATGCCTTTACCAAGGGGGATAATGCCACTTGCTTAAAATTAACATGGGATACTGTGCTATATAACGATGGACAGTTTGATCCAAGGCGTAGAAATATAGTGGCAGCAGAGCCACACTTTGACATACCAATTGATGAAGATTGGGCGCATTTTGAATATGAGGTTAATGGAGAAGTTATTAAGGGTCAACTAGCCATTAAGGGAACTATTGATTTGGTGACAGAATCCTCAGAAGGGGTTATAGAAGTTATAGATTGGAAAACCGGCAGAAGAATAGATTGGGCTACGGGGGAAGAAAAAACATACGAAAAGCTATGTTCAGACCCACAGTTATTGCTATATAATTATGCTATAGCCAAACTATTTCCCCAATATAAGCAGTCAATTATGTCTATTTTCTTTGTTAAGGATGGTGGCCCCTTCTCAATGTGCTTTGATAAAGATGATCAAGCGAGATTTTTAGACATGTTAAAGGCTAAATTCCAAGATATTAAAAAGAATGAACATCCACAGCCCATATCTAAGAATAGAGATAATTGGAAATGTACCAAATTATGCCATTATTGTAAGACAAAGTGGAAAGATACAGACCAAAACATGTGTATATATATAGAGAATAGCCTCAAATCCAATGGGATGGAGCAAACTATTAAGGATTGCAGTAAAGAAGGATTTAATATAGGATATTATTCTGCTCCCGGTTAATATATGAATAAGCTATTAACTATTGGCATGGCTACATATGATGATTATGATGGGGTGTTTTTCTCCATACAAGCATTGCGTATGTATCACCCAATATGTAATACTGACAATGTGGAATTTGTTATTTTAGATAGTAACCCAAAAGGCCCACACGGTTTAGCTTGTTTAAATTTTGCTGGTTCTAGTAGCAATAATATTAAATATATAGAGTATGGCGGTTTATCTAGTTCATTTAATAAATATAATATAGTAGATCATGCCACTGGGCAATATATCTTGATTATAGACTGTCATGTTCTAATAGCTCAAAATGGAATCTCTCACCTACTTTCATATTTTCAACAAAATCCAGAATGTAAAAATTTAGTACAGGGGCCATTATTATACGATGATTTAAAAAACATATCCACGCATTTTAATCCACAATGGAGTGGTGACATGTATGGTGTGTGGTCTACAAACAGCGAAGCTTACAATAATGGGCATCCCTTTGAAATTCCCATGCAAGGAATGGGGTTATTGTCTTTTGAAAGATCGGCTTGGAAAGGTATTAATAAAAACTTTAAAGGGTTTGGTGGAGAAGAAGGTTATATAGCAGAAAAATTTAGACAATGGGGAGGCAAGAACATATGCCTTCCACAACTAGGATGGAATCATCGTTTTGGTCGCCCCAGCGGTGTTAAATATCCGCTAGCACTAGAAGATAGAATTTGGAATTATTTTATTGGGTGGTTAGAAATTACACAAGATCCAGACCATCAAATGATTAAAGACATTTATGAATACTTTAAACACAAAATAACACAAACAAGTATTGACCACATATTTAATAAAGCTAAACAATTAATTTTACACTAGATTAGGAGATTGACGTGCCAATGCCAGCCAGAAAAAATGATGAAGATAAAACCCAGTTTGTTGCAAGATGCATGGGCAATAAAGCTATGATAGCAGACTATCCAGACAGTAAGCAGCGTGTGGCTATTTGTCTAGATCAAGCTACTTCTGAATGTAACTGTGTGGAAGCGGCAGATTTTAGAATGACTTTTAACACACTTGGATATGAAGAAGAAATTAATGAAGACAACTTTCATATACCATTAGAAGCTGAATATGTTGACTTTGCAGAAAATGTAGAAGAGTGGGATATTGCTGGTGAAAAACCGGGACTATGGGACAACATTCGCAAGAAAAAAGAAAGAGAGGGTAAGAAGTATAGGCCAGCCAAGGTTGGCGATCCAGACAGACCATCAAAAGACTCTTGGAAAAAGGCTCAGTCTGAAGATGACCCAAGTGAAGAAGTTGACATGTTGAAATCTCAAGTAAACAAAATTATGAATCAAGCTAGTCAAATACTTGCATTATTAAATACAATGGGAGATATAGAGATTCCACCGTGGGTACAAGACAGTGTGTCGAAATCAGAAACACACATAGAAACAGCATATGATTATATGTTGTATAGTGGTGAAAAAGAGAATGAAAGTGCTGACGCTTCAGAAAACCCAAAGGTTAAATTAAATAAACCATTCAGAACACCAAGTGGTCCTAAGAAATTTTCTGTATATGTAAGAAATGATAAAGGTAACGTTGTCAAGGTAAACTTTGGGAGTCCAGAGAAAGATATGGATATCAAGCGGGACGATCCAGAAAGAAAAAAATCTTTTAGAGCTAGACATAAGTGCGACGAACAAAAGGACAGAACTAGTCCTGCATACTGGAGTTGCAAATTCTGGAGTAATACAAAAGTTTCAGACTTAGTTTAATTTGGTGATTCAGGTAAAAGGATTGTATTATAATGAGAAGAAAAAGTCAATGCAGGGCTAACTACTGGTCGTGTAAAATGTGGTCCCAGACCAATGTTTCAGACTTAACCTAGAATTAACACATAAACAGAATA
>Ga0049084_10000728_pt1 | contig 13031 bp, 8 predicted proteins | sample GreLakmeON33MSRF_FD_66720 | JGI IMG/M metagenome (GOLD analysis project Ga0049084, IMG submission 66720) | Freshwater lentic microbial communities from great Laurentian Lakes, MI, USA - Great Lakes metaG ON33MSRF | ecosystem: Environmental > Aquatic > Freshwater > Lake | place: Great Lakes... | reverse complement strand
GCGCCGCCGTAGCCCGATTTAATCGTGCCTGTGCCGCTGAGGCGATTGACGCGAACGTTGGCTTCAACGCCATTAAAGACGGCCCCAGCCGCGACGTTCAGGTCGGAGAGATTGGTGGTCCAGTTCTCGTTAGCGTGGGAACCACCAGTGAAGACACCTTCTTGGATATCGATGAGAGCACCGGCGCCCAAACTGAAGGTCGCCGACCCTCCCCCCCATAGGATAGTCCCTGCCCCCGTCTTACGGAGCGTCCCCACGCCACTGAAGGAGGTCGTACCAGAATCACGATAAGCGGCGAAATTCAGTTCCAAGATCGCCCCACTCGCTATCGTGTGGGCCGAGGCGGCAAAAGCATTGGCATAAACCAAAGTGCCCGCCAGCACGGTAGACGCTCCCGTAAAGCTGGCCGGGCCGGAGATTATCATGGGGCCATCACCTTCCTTGCTGACGCCACCCGTGGCGCCGTAGCTGTTGTGTGATGAGCCACTGAAATTCAGTTGGCTACCGCCGGACACCGTAAAAGTGGTCACCGCATTCATCGCCGTATCGGCGGCAATCGTTGAGACGACCCCGCCGCTAATAGTGACCGTAGTATTCCGCAGATACAGGCCTCCCCAATCAGCATCCCCTCCAGCGCCGCTGATGCTACCGCCACTCAATTCTAGCCCATTGCGGACGGTATTACCTCGGCTGTTGATCAACCAAGTGCCGCCGGCGTTCACCGTAATCTTACCGACGTTACCTCCCATCGACTCGTTGCCGGTGGAGAATTCGCTATCGGAGACCAGGGTTGCACCATTCTGGATGGTTACGGTGCCAGCTCCTAAGCTGGAATAGCCGCCGTTGCTGGTCGAGTTAGCGGCCGCAGACACTGTCCCAGATTGGATAACGAAACCGCCAGTGAAAACATTAGTGCCACTGAGTCGTAAAGTGCCGGCGCCATATTTGGTGACCGGCTGCCCCCCCGCCTCCGTAATGGCCGCACTGATCAAAAGGTCGACCGTAGCCGCCCCATCCGCGACAGTCAGGTTGAGACCAGTCCCGGCCCCGCCATCAGCCCGCAGGTTGATTCGGCCGGCAATCTTCGCGGCATCCGCACTGGCAAAGGTCGTCACATGCGCGTTGCGCCACTCGAGTCGATTATCCCCGCCAGTATCGATCCCGTTATTACTCTGCAGGGTACCTCCAGTCATCTCCACGCCGCCCGCTAAGTCCCATACGTGCATGACGCCGGCCGTCGTGACGGTTCCGCCGTTGATAATCAACTTGGAGAGTTTGGCTCCGTTCCAGAGCTGCCAGCCCAAGCCCGTGCCATCACCTGTCGTCACCGCGGTCGCCCCCGCATTGACCGTCAGCGTCCCGCGAATCGGTGCATAACCGTTGTAACCCTCAAGTACCAGCGTACCCGCCTGCACGGTGGTATCGGTAGTGTAGGTGCTACTACCAGCAATGGTCAGGATTCCGTTGCCGGATTTGACTAAGCGCAAATCGCCGGTCAACGCGCCGGTAAAGGTGGTGGTGGCATCCTGGTTGACGGTCAAGGTGACCGTGCCGCCCAAGGCGGCGTTCGTAACTGTCCCAGCCCCCGCGAGTCCCGCAAGTGTTTGGTGGTTACCGTTGAGGTCTAAGGTCGCCCCTGCCTCCACAATCAAACGGCTAGTCACAGGCAAGAGATCACGACCACCCGTCCCCGTGATAGCGGTCGCGAGCAACTCCAACTCAGCATAGCCAGCGTGGCCGTTCTCCTGCGCCCCAAAGACGAACTGCACGGCGGCAACGTCCTTCGCGAGCACGCCGTTCGCAGCCATAATCGACGCGAGGTTCAAACCATTGAAACCACCAGCTGGATCAAAGTTCACGGCACTCCCCGCCAGGGTGACGAAGGTCGTGGGATCAGTCACGGTCGCAACCTTCAGCGCCTCCAAGCTGATGGCATCACGGCCCGGATCATTCCAGGTCGCATAGATCTTAACACCCAGCAAATCATAGCCCAGCGGAGCCGCAGCGGTCGGCAAGTTGAAGGTGATGACTTGGCTGCTGTTGACAGTATACGCGGTGGCCGCACCCACCAACGCCACGCCATCCGTCAAACTGCCGACTAAGCCACTGCCTTCCGCCGCCCCGCCACCGACGTTGCTCGAGGGAACGAGGCCCGCGAGGCGATTGCCCGTAGCGGCGATAAAAACAGCCCCAGTGCTCGTGGCGACGGTGGCCGCCCCCAGCGTAGTCACCAGCTTCAGCGTGCCCGTGTTGACGCGGGTCTCCCCGCCATAGGAACTAGCGCCCACCAAGCTAAGCGTACCTTGGCCTAACTTAGTTAAGCCGCCAGTGTTGGAAGCAACGAGTCCGTTGACCGAGAGGTTCAGGCCAGCACTATCAAGTGTGACCGGCGCAGGACTGTTCTTGATGCGCTCTGCCCAAGCGACTCCCGTCGAGTTTGCCGTAAAGCGTAAAACGCCACCGGTAAAGGTGACGTCGCCAGTGCCTAAGGCGCCGGCGCTGCCAGCCACGATCACACCTTCCGTTAAATGCGTCCCACCCGAGTAGGTATTCGCCCCCGTGAGCGTTAGCCAGCCGTTCCCCGTCTTAAGCAACTGACCAGAGCCACTCAAGATACCGGAGAGAATCGCGCCCCCCACCGGAGTTTGCAGCTCGTTCACCCCCGCCGCTAAGACGAGGTTATTAGAAATCAGGAGGTCACGCACGAGCGTGGCGCCGTCGCCTGCATCGGATAACGTGGTAAAGTTTGCAATCGCAGCATCCCCGCGCCCTTGGCGGTCCACCCCAAACCCGAAACCCGTGCCCCAGGTACCAGCATAGCCAGCGCCACCGCCACCATTCTGGAAACGGGCGTCAATCCGATGCCAGCCGACGGAGAGGTCAATACTGCCCAGGCTCACATTGCCCCAATTTCCGTCGTTGATTACCACAGTGTCGTCGACCTTGAGCCACGCAGCGTCGTCGATACATTCAGCGAAAGTCCAGCGACTGACAGTCGGCACGTAGACGTAGCCGGAGTAGTTCCATTGCTGGTTATCACCCCAACCCGCATTCGTATTCGCCATCGTGGTGGTCAGGCGCGTCGCGGTCCGCGGGTTGGCTTGGGTCGCATCCAAGGACGTGACCGAGAGGCTGCCTTCATGGAGACCAGCCAAACCATTGAGCACGAGTTTACCGCCATTGACCGTTAACGCACCCGTGCCGAGCGCCGCATCGTTCTTCAGCGACAAGGTACCCGCGTTGAGCGCGACGCCGCCACTATGAATATTGGCCGCGGATAAAGTAAGGATGCCGGGACCAGTTTTGGTAACAGCGCCCATCAGGATGTCGCCGGTGAAATTTAAGCTAGAGCCGGCGTCCACCTGAACGGCGGTCGTATTATCCATTCTCACACGCGGTGCACTCATGGTCGAAACGGTGGTGCCGGTCGCCACCAAGAGGCCGTCAATACTCCAGCCGCCCCACAGCCCATTGAAGGCACTGGCGGCGAGTTCACCGCCGGCCAAGGTGACGTTCTTGACGTGCGAATGGCCATTAATGGTCAAGAGACCGCCTGCATTGATGCGGGTGGAATTGACCGACCAATAGGCGTTATCGATGCCGCCAGGTTGGTTCACGACCACTTGGCCGCCATTGATGACAATATCACCAGCCGAGCCACCCGTGAGAGAGGCATTGATGGTTAAGGTCGCGGCGGCCGCATAAGCGTCACCAGCGCTAAAAGTATAATTGGCTGCGTTCCAGGCTTCTCCCCCAGTGACCGTGATGACGCCCGCCACGCTCGCAGCGCTCAGCGTGCCAGTACGAAGCGTGAGGGTGGGACTCATCCCCCCATCGAAATGCATCGTCGATCCCGAGCCGCCGATCACGGCGAGACCAAGGTTCGTGCTGGGACTGTCGACTAAGCCTTGCAGGACGCTCCCGCCAAGACCCCAACTCACGGACGCACCCCCCGAGTATGATCCCGTGGTGCTCACCGGCGAGACCAGTGCCGTGACGCCTGGAACCGCGCCTCCACCAGCCGCCGTCCAGGCACCGTTTGCCAAGCCCACAAACGATCCACCCACGTCGCCACCCCACTGGGGGTTGGCGCGTTGTAAGGTCAGGTAGCCCGGCCCGATAATTCGTTGTCCCGCCAAACTGCTAAGGTCAAAGTGCATGTACTGCCCATCGCCCGCCGCCCCTCGCCAATACAGTCGGCCCCCGCCGTTGGCCGAGTTGAATGTCGCTTGGCCACCCAGGTAGTCCGCATAATCGGTAGCGAAGATTACTTTCGTGGCGGTCGCGCTGGCTTGGATGCCATCGAAACTGAGTGCTTCGGCGGATAGCTCCGGACTTGCTACCGCGAGGAAGGCGGCAGCAAGGAGAGTAGCACGAGAGATACGGGTAGCAGGACGAAGACGAGAGGGCATCGGATAGGTGGGCCCGCACAGCAAAGTGCGGACATTGAATGGGGGTACATGAAGTGTGGGCTACCCCCTAACCCCTGCAATATTTTATAAAATAAATAGCGGTCATTTTCCCTCGTATAATCCATAATAAACCCGCTCACTGCGCCCCCTTCCCTGCCTCTGGTAGGGACAGCACCACGTGCTGTCCTAATTGCCTCGGGTAGGGGCAAGGCTTCGCCTTGTCCTCCACCATAGGAGGGCGCGGCGAAGCCACGCCCCTACCTTCCCCCTATACTCCATACTCCAGCCAATCTGCCCCCTCTATAATCCGTACTCTGTACTCTGTCCCCGGTCCCCCTTTTCACTCCCTTTTCATCTTCGCACCTTTCCACAGGCCTTAGGCCGATTTGCACCTTTGCACTCACTGACTCCTCCCCTCCGTAATCAGCACTCCGTACTCTGTAATCCTCTCCTCTGTTTCTGGTGTTCACCTTTCCACCTTTGCACAGGAGCTCCGCTCCAATTTGCACTTTTGCACCTCACTGCCTCTGCTTCTCTCCGTCCCTTCAGCCCTACGCCCGGATCCCCGTCGCAAAGGTAATCCCCAAGGTATCCGCCACGGCCCGGAGGATTTCGATCTCAGCGGCTTCGGCGACATCATCATGCAGCATGGCGACTCCACACGCGCGCACAAAGCGGCGACGTTCAAAGACGCTTTGCGCCGCAATCACCGTCAGGGCTTCATCAACTTTCTGTAGGTCGACGTCCGACTCCGCCAAGATGGTGGTCGAAAGGTCCGGACGGGCGAGCTCGGCGACGCCCAAAGCAAAGGCTTCTTGCTGCGCTTGCGCGGTTTCCCGCGAGGTGCGCACCACGGCCGAGAGGACTAAGGCGTAACTGACCGATAGGCCAACCAGGGGCGGCGGACCCGACCGGCCAGCGTCGTCAAGGTACCGTCGCATCGAGGCCTGCACGAGCAAGACGATGAGGCCGTCGTTCGCATCGAAGCCGACTTTCTGAATGGCGAGGCGGAAGAGGGCCAATTGCGCCTTCGAGAGCTGGCGCAAGGCCGGCATTGAAAGGTCAAGTAAGGGCAGGCGCGAACCCGCCGGCAAGGCCTGCAGCAAGGGAGCCAGACGGAGCGCCTCAGCAATGACCTCCCCACCCGCCAAGCCCCGGGCCGTCTGCAGTTGCTGCGCCCGGAGTTCAGGGTTCTGCCGGAGAATCAGGCCTAAAACGATGGCCATCGCCCCAATGGAATCCGCCGCCGAAGCCCGGAGTTCCATCGGCAAGGTGCCCTGGAAACCAACGGCTTCCTGAATCTCTAGGTTCGTCGGGATACGGTGAGCACGGGCCGAGCGGATAGGTGGCGGAATCGCCGCTGAGGCCTGTCGCCCGGAAAGGCCTGCCACCAGTTCATCGGACGCACCGACCGGCACCACGTCAGGGATCACGCCGTCAAACGTGGGCAGCAACCGACGGATGCGATCACCGATCGGAGGATGGGAGGAGAAGATGAACTCCATGAACCCACCCGTGGATGAGAAGAACAGGTGCTGCGTTTCCAACTCACTCGTCGTGGCCTCACGCTGGCCACCCTTAAGCCCAGCAATCTTCTTGAGCGCCCCCGCCAAACCTTCCGGATTACGCGTGAACTGCACCGCGGAGGCGTCCGCCAAATACTCACGCTGGCGGGAGACGGAGGCCTGAATGATGCGTGCAAATAAGACGCCGCCCAGACCCAGCAGAAAGATGACGAACCCACCGAAGGCGAGCGGGACGGCCAACTTGGCGCTGTCCTTGCCGTCCGCATGCCGCATCAGGCGCATTAAGATATAGCCGAGCTGCGAGAGCGCCGCCAGGCCCGCAATGGCACCAATAATGCGGAGGTTGAGTTTCATGTCACCGTTACCGATGTGACTGAACTCATGCGCGATGACCCCTTGGAGTTCGTCGCGGTTGAGATAAGTCAATGAACCCCGGGTCACGGCTACGGCCGCATCCTGTGGGTTATTGCCCGCGGCAAAGGCGTTGATCGTGGTATCGTGGTCGACGACGAAACAGGCCGGCATCGGCAAGCCCGCGGCGAGCGACATTTCTTCCACGATATTCAGGTAACGGCGCTCAGCCAAGTCCTTGGTATGCGGCGAGACCGGACGAGCCCCGAGGCTCTGCGCCACAAAAGCACCCCCTTTAGCGAGTTCGGAGATGCGCCACCAACTGGTCCCCAAAATGACCACCAAGGCCGTCCCCGAGGTGGCTAAGAAGAGCTTCGGCTGAAACCAATCCAGCGACCCACGCTCCATCAGCTGCCCTTTCGCATACACGGCGATGGCATACAGGCTACCCGTCAGCATCAGGATGGCCAACACCAAGAGCACGACCAGCTTCGTCGTGCGTCCGCGGGCCTCATCCTGGGCCCGAAAGAAATTCATGGTGGCCGCCATGGGGCGACTCAGGGATTAGGCGACCGGCGGCTCAGCAAAGAGACGACGGTACGCGGCCGTGACCATCAGGGCTTGCAGCGGAAGGGTCGCGAAGATGCCGATGCAGCAAGCGATTAAGCCGAGTTGCGAGACGAGGTTGGCGACGAACAGGAGCAGGAAGGCCCAGCCCCAATGCGTGGTGACAGCCTGACGACTCATTTCCAAGCACTCCCAGAAAGTCCCGCGACGGTCAGCGAGGAGGCTCCACGACCAGCACCATGCAATCGCTAGGTAATATCCAGGGATGAAGCAGAGTAAGAATCCGACCACCAGGAAGGGAATCATGACCAGGATCATCAGCCACGAGGAACCGAACTGCTCAAAGCCGCTAAAGAGGTCCTCCATACCTGCAGGCTGTCCATTCAAGGCCTTCTCGCAGAAGCGGCTAAGTCCGATGGTGAGGGGCGGGAGCGTGATTAGGAAACAGCAGAGGAACACATACACCACGTGAACCAAGACGATGTTCCAGAAGTCGCGCTTCAGAGCGTTGAAGGCCTGCGTCAGGCAGATACCGACGTCGAAGGGGTTCTGCGCAGTCCTGGCCCGCTGAACGCGGCCGAGTTGCTCAGAGTTGAGGGTAGCAAAGAGGCCCATGAAGAAAATGACTCGGGGCGCGGCTTAGAACTTTACCGTCGGGGCAACCTTCTCGACGTCGTTCTCGATCTTAAAGAGCTCGGCCGGGAGGAAACCAAAGGAGTTCGCCACGAAGACGTTCGGGAAGACTTCGCGCGAGGTGTTGTACTCTTGCACGGAGTCGTTGTAGGCCTGCCGGGAGAAGGCGATGCGGTTCTCGGTCGAGGCGAGTTCTTCCATGAGCGTACGCATGGTGGCGTCAGCCTTGAGTTCAGGGTAGTTCTCCGAGACGACCATCAGCTTGCCGAGGGCGCCACTCAGTCCGGACTCAGCCTGCGCGAGGTCGCGCATAGCGGCTGGATCGGTCGGGTTGCCCGCAAAGCGAACGTTGGCCTGCGTGGCCTTCGCGCGGGCTTCGACGACCGCAGTCAGGGTGCCGCTTTCATGGGCCATGTACCCCTTCGCGGTTTCGACGAGGTTCGGAATCAAGTCGTAGCGGCGCTTCAGCTGGACGTCCACTTGAGCGAACGCGTTCTTGAAGCGGTTCCGCAACCCGACGAGCGTGTTGTAGATGCCCACTCCCCAAAGGCCAACGATGACGAGGCCAGCGAGAATTAAGCCGATGATTACGATAGCGATTGGTCCCATAGTGCGGTTAACCTACCCCCTCCCCGGTCCTCCGCAAGTCCGACTGAACAGTGGCGTGTTATAAATAGGACTCCTTCTTTACAGAAACCCCTCGACCCCCGTTTTAGGCGAGTTCGGAGAGTTTTCGGCAGACTTCATCAATCAAGAAGGCGGGGGTCGAGGCACCGGCCGTAACGCCGACGACGCTATACCGACCCAAGGCACTGAAATCGAGCTCGGCGGCGGTCTCGACGTGGAAACAGGGCATGCCCTGGATTTCGACGAGCTTGGCGAGTTTGACGGTGTTCGCCGAATGACGGCCACCAATCACGACAATAGCCAGGCAGCCCTGCTGCTTAAGTTCACTGATGTCGGCCTGGCGATCCTTAGTGGCTCCACAGATGGTGTCGAAAACTAGGGTGGCCGGAAAGCGGGTCTTGAGACGAGCGGCGAGACTCTCGAACTCGTCCGTAAACATGGTCGACTGCGAGACCATGCAGACTTTGTCGCCGAGGTCAGGTAGGGCGTCGATGTCGGCAGGGTTTGAAATGACATGACCGAGGCCTTCGGCATAACCGAGGAGGCCCATGACTTCGGGGTGCTTAGGATCCCCGAAGATGACGGTGCGGAAGCCTTTCTTGGCATGCATCCGCACCTTGCCCGCAATGATACCGACGTCCGGACAGGTGGCGTCTCGGAACTCCATACCCAGTGACTTGAGGTAGGCACGGCGTTCCGGCGAGATGCCATGCGCACGGACCACCATGACCGCATTCGCGTCGGTGGAGCTGTTCACGGCTAACTTTGCTTCGCTGGTGTAGTCGCCAACTTCGCGGATGCCTTCACCGGTGAGAACTTCCATCATCTGGCGGTTATGAATCAGCGGGCCATCCGTATACACGGGGTGACGGCCCTTCTGGGCGTACTCGCGCGCGATATCGATGGCGCGCTCAACGCCCCAACAGAAACCAGCGGATTTGGCTCGGATGACCTTCACGGCTCCCACGGTGGCGGGAAGCCGGCTTGGTTCAAGCAAAGTCGAGCGATGGCCTACTTAGCGGGGACGCCCCAGACTTCGGCTTCGACGTAGTCGTTCGAGGGGCCAGCGGAGTTACCCTTGGAATGGAAGCGAATGTAGCGGCCTTTGACGGCGGCCACCGGGATCACGCGGCCTTCGTTAGACTCGTAGTAGCAGTAGTCTTTGCCCTTGCCGAGGCCGAGCTCGTCGGTGCCGTCGTTGTTGTAAACAGTGGTGACGTCCTTCTTGAATTCAGGGTCATCCGAGATCTGCACGACGACGTTGAAATAGACGCGACGTTCGCGGTGAAAATGCCACACGGCAATCGCATGGATGACCGAGGCCGAGGGGAGCTCGACCTGCACCCAGTGATGGCCACGCGGGAGTTCGACTTCAAAGCCTTCTTCCCCACCCTTATCGCCATCGGTGACATAGGAGAAATCGCCAGCCGCGGCTTCCTTAGCACTCGAGGTCACCGGCGCACCTTTGGCCAGGTTCACGGCTTCGGCCGGGACTTTCGGCAACACGCGCGGGGTCTTCGAAATTGGCTCGAGGTTATCGATCTTCATCGGCTTAGGGGTGCCGAGGGCCACGGACTTCGGCAGGACGAGCGGCAGGGTCTTCTCTTCGGCAACGAGCGCGAGCGGCAGGGCGAGCAGGCCAAGGGCGAGGGTCTTAAGATACATAGAATTAAGACAAGCGATTATGCGTAAAGTTTCAAGCCCGCGGTGCATCTAGGGTCTTTACCCGGCGATGCTTGAGCGGGAAACGGAGCGTGACAGTGGTCCCGATATTCGGGGTGCTCTGAATATCCACGGTGCCGCCATGGGCCCGGAGGATTCGTAGCAAAATCAACATACCCAGGCCACCGCCCGAGGCTTTGGTGGTGTAATAGGCATCAAAAACGCGGGTGAGCTTATCGGCCGGGATGCCGACGCCAGTATCCTTCACCGAGAGAACGACCCACTCGTCATCGGCTTCGAGGTGGATGAAAATCTCGCCGCCCCGGTCCATGGCTTCGAGGGCGTTCTTCATGACGTTGAAGAGGGCCTGCTTGACCTGATTACGGTCTGCCATGATCAGCGGGATGTCGTTGGCGACGTCGACGGCAACGCGGATACCCAACTGGCCGCACTGGTCTTTCAAAAGGTTCATGGTCTCCGCCACGACCGTGACGAGGTCGGCGTCCACTAGGTCCGGCGGGGCATGCCGCACGGCGCCGAGGAAGTCGCGAACGATACCATCGAGGCGCGTGATCTCCGATCGGCAGACTTGTGCGGCGTTACGGACTTTCTCCGCGGCCGGGCTGTCCCCGAGTTTCTCCGCTTCGCGCTGCAGGAGCTGCAGGTGAATGCCAATGGCGTTCAAGGGATTACCGACTTCATGCGCCACGCCCGCAGCGAGGGCGACGATGGAGTCAATGCGCTCGCTTTCAACGCGGTCCTCGGCCTGCACGCGCTCAGCAGTGATGTCGCTCAAGACGGCAACGCGGCGGGCACGCTCCGCATCCTGTGAACCACCGACGCGTGTAAGGTGCAGGCGCAGCACACGCGACTCGGGATAGCGGACTTCGACCTCACGGGTCAGGGCTTCAACCGCAACGGGCATGTCCAAGGCCTTGGCAATATCCGGCGCAACGCGGCGCAATTCCGAACCATTGACGGCTTCTTCGCTGACGCCTAAGAGGCGCACGGCCGCGGTATTGGCATACTCGATCGCGCTGTCATGCGAGAGCACAATGACGCCTTCACGGAGGGTGTCCAAGACGGTCTCCATGAGGTCACGTTCCCGCTCGAGGCGACGGGCGAGAATCGCTAGGTTCTGCGCATCGAGGTCATCAATGCGGCCTAAGACGCGGTCCAACGGGCTGAAGCGACGGCGAGCCATGGTCAGCGGGTCGGCGCCGCGAGGCGCGCGATGAGGGCGGCAATGAGTTGCTCAGCGACGACGGCCTTGGTGGCCGGACCGAGCGCGTGGCGGAAGCCATCGTGACCTAGCAGGATCAGGCGGTTCAGTTCGTTGCCAAAGGCGCCGTCGGGCCCAGCCACGGAATTGGCGGCAACGAGGTCGATGCCTTTCCGGTCGAGTTTAGCGAGGGCGTTGGCTTCGACGTTCTCCGTCTCGGCGGCAAAACCAACCAAGAGCTGATCTGGTCGACGACGCTGGGCTAAAGTGGCTAGGATATCGGGCACCGGCTCGAACTCGACCGTCAGGCCAGTGCCGTCTTTCTTAAGCTTCTGCGGGTGCATGACCTTGGGACGCCAATCGCTGACGGCGGCCGTCATGATAAGGACATCGCAAGGGCCAAACAGGGCATCCGTCTGGCGGAGCATCTCGTCCGCGGTCACCACAGGATAGAGCATCACCCCTGCTGGCTCCGGCAAGGCCACCGGACCCGAAACCAGGTCAACCGTCCAGCCCGCTGCCTTCGCCGCCGCCGCGATGGCAAAGCCCATCTTCCCCGTGGAGGGGTTGCTAACGAACCGAACCGGGTCGAAGAACTCTCGGGTCGGTCCAGCGGTGATGAGACAACGGATAGCCAAGGGCGTACAGGGGAGAAGACCACTTTGACCAATCCCCCCGCTGAAAACAAGTGGGAAGGGGGAAGGAGGACAGAGTTCGGAGTAAGCAAACAAGCCTCCTTCCGGTCCCCGGTCCCCCATGCATCGGGTAGAGGCGCGACTGCGACGCGTCCGTTCGCCAATCGACGCCCGTCCTAACTGCCTCGGGTAGGGTTGGCACTGCGTGCCGACGTTGGCGGTTAGGGAATGGCTCTGCCTCGGGTAGGGGCAAGGCTTCGCCTTGACCTCCTAGACATAACAAGGGCGCGGCGAAGCCACGCCCCTACCTTTCCTCCGTAATCTGTACTCCGTACTCCGTAATCTTCTTCGGGCCCACCCCTAGCCAACCATACTCAAGCCAACCTGTCCCCTTTGCTCTCCGTCCTCCGTACTCTGTACTCTATCCAGCCACGTCCCTACCTTTCCTCCGTACTCCGTACTCTGTACTCTGTACTCTGGTTCCACTTTTCCACCTTTGCACAGGCCTTCGGCCGATTTGCACTGTTGCACTGCTCCCTCCCCCCTCCTCTATCCTCACTGCTCCCTCATGGATATCTTCTTAGCGACCGGCAACGCCCACAAGGCCGAGGAATTCGGCCGCATGTTCGCCCAAGCCAGCCTGCCCGTCCGCGTCCGGTCCGCCAAGGAGCTCGGCGGCATGCCCTACGTCGACGAATACACGGGCACATTCACTGGTAATTGCCGCCTGAAGGCTGAAGCCCTCCAACGCATCGCCCCACCGAAGTCTTGGATCCTCGCCGATGACAGTGGCCTCTGCTGCGACGCACTCCAAGGCGGACCGGGCGTAGACTCTGCCGTCTACGCTGGCCCGAAGGCCACCGACGCCGAGAACCGCGTGAAGTTACTCGAGGCGATGAAGAAGGCCCCCCCGCACAAACGGGGCGCGCGCTTCGAATGCCACTTACTCGTCCTCGGACCTAATGGCGTGGACACGAAATTCGTCGGTCAATGCTGGGGCCGCATCCTCGAAGCCGAAGTCGGCACCGAAGGCTTTGGTTATGATTCGCTCTTCGTCCCTAGCGGCTTCGACAAGACCTTCGGAGAACTCCAACCACAGACCAAGGACAAGCTCAGCCACCGCGCTAAAGCCTTCGCCCAACTGGCTGTCTGGATGAGGGGTTGATCGCGAGGGTGTTGGGTTGTGCTGAAAAAGATTACAGAGTTCAGATTACGGATTACAGAGAAAGCAACGTCGCCAATTTCCCGCTCCCCCCGGTCCTACTTTTCAAATGTCTCGGGTAGGGTTGGCACTGCGTGCCGACGTTGGCGGATAGCGGTTAGAGTTTGGCGGATAGGGAATGGCTCTGCCTCGGGTAGGGGCAAGGCTTCGCCTTGACCTCCTATGAAAACAAGG
>Ga0049084_10000727_pt1 | contig 13036 bp, 13 predicted proteins | sample GreLakmeON33MSRF_FD_66720 | JGI IMG/M metagenome (GOLD analysis project Ga0049084, IMG submission 66720) | Freshwater lentic microbial communities from great Laurentian Lakes, MI, USA - Great Lakes metaG ON33MSRF | ecosystem: Environmental > Aquatic > Freshwater > Lake | place: Great Lakes... | reverse complement strand
ATTTGGTTCGGCCTCGGCTTAGTACTTCTATATTTCATCTGGAAGATTGGTCTTGGCATGTTGCGTGGCATGACATCAACTCTGCCGCCACCACCGCCCGCAGGAGAAATGCGCCGAATTAACGTTCGTTATCGATGCTCAAGCTGTGGCACTGAATTACGAATGACAATGGCGCCAGATCAAAACCCGCCGCCACCAAGACATTGTCTAGAAGATATGGATTTAGTAGCGCCGATTGACTGAAACTAATCAGTGATATTTGGTTGCGGTATATAAACCGCCAAGAACCGCGAGCAAACCAGAAAACAAATACCAATTATTTCGACCGCCAGGAACGAAGCCTAGGTAGTAGAGCAAGATCACCAAAGCACCAAGACCAAGCAGCGAAAACATTAAAACCGGCACCCACGATGGGCTGACGCGTTGTTCACGCAACGTTGGTGGCGTATATCGCGACGATGCATCTGCAATATTTTGTCCGTGCATCGAATGCGTATCTGATGTATCAAGACGATGGGTTTCATGCACGCGGCCAGGCTTTGTGCCTTTTGGGGTGGTTCGACCACCACCGCGACGCTTTTGGCTTGCCATAACTTCATTAAGTGTAGGGGGATAAATCACTTTGTAATTGCTCAAATCTCAGGCAGGCTGAAGGCGATGAATAACACTGGCGAGCGAATTTTGGTAATCGATAATTACGACAGTTTTGTTTATAACCTCGTGCAATATCTCGGCGAACTTGGGGCACAGCCGATTGTGATGCGCAACGATCAAATTACTGTTGACCAAGCGATTGCACTGAAACCTGACGGAGTTCTTCTCTCACCTGGCCCCGGTCAACCCCACGACGCCGGAATTTTATGCGAGGCAATTCGAAGGTTCGCTGGCAAAGCACCGATTTTTGGGGTCTGTCTCGGTCATCAAGCGATCGGCCAAGTATTTGGTGCTCGCATTGTGAGTGCACCTGAGCTTCAGCACGGCAAAACTTCTGAAATTAAACACAACCAATCAGGCATTTTCGCAAACATCGACTCACCGATTCATGCGACGCGATACCACTCGCTTGTAATCGAGCCAAGTTCACTACCAAGTGTTTTGAACGTGACTGCATCCACATCTGACGGCATCATCATGGGAGTTCGCCATCGTGAGTTAGATATTGAAGGCGTGCAGTTTCATCCTGAAAGTGTGTTGACAGATTACGGTCACGAAATTGTCAGAAATTTTCTTCAGCGCTGCAAGAAATAACTTTACGGAGTTGTAGCCGCACGACCAATAGTCAAGCGAATTACAAATCCAGGGTCAACCAGAGTTCCGGCATCGGTGCCTTGAGTAATAACTTTGCCGTTGTTGATGTCGCCGATTGGCACGTCTTGATATTTGATGTCTGGCGTTAATCCGGCAGTTGCAAGCAGTGAGCGCGCGTCAGCTTCGGTCTGACCTTCGATTTGTGGCACGGCAACTTTGTTTCCACCCGATGAAACAAACACTGTGATTGCTGAACCTGCTGGGCTTTGTGCACCGATTGCTGGCTCGGTTCGAATTACGCGACCTTGTTCGATCGTCGAACTCGCTTCGTTGACCAAGGTAACAACGAAGTTATACGGTGAAGTTTGCAACAATTGTTGAGCCGCGTTGGCTACCTGACCTTGCACATTTGGCACCGTGGCTTGACCCAGACCACCTGATACGACAACAACAATCGTCGACCCAGACCTAACCTGCGTGTCAACTTTCGGATCTTGCGACATGATCTGATTTTCCGGAACCTTCGGATCGTTGACGACTTCTTTAATTGAAAGCGTTAATCCGAGTGGTGCTAAAAGAGCAGTCGCTTCTTTAACTGTCAATCCGCGGACAAGTGGCACCGCAATCGGGGTGCTCGCGGGGTTATAAGTAATTGTGATTTGATCTCCCGATCGAGCGAGCACACTTGGTGGGGGATCTTGATCGTAAACAATGTCGTTGCCGACACCATCTTTAGTTGCCGCATATGGAATTGGCGTAAAACCCGATGCCAGCAGCTGTTCACTTGCTTGCTTAACCGTCAGATTTCGCACGTCAGGCACGGTGATTGATGCGTTCGCCGAATTGCGGGTGAGGGTTTGATATAGAAATAGCCCTCCTGCGAGCAGGACAATTGCGGCAATAAGTGCACCGAAAACAAATACTGCGGTGCGTTGCGGAGATTTGTCGTCATACGGCGGATAATTAGTTGGCCTTGTCGCTGTTACGGAAGTCTTAGGAAGCAACTCTGTAGCCGAGTCTTGCGCACTGATCACTGTTGTCGCATTGATATCGGTTTGTGGCAAAACTTGAGTTTCCTGCTCAGTCAGTGTTTTATCGGTTGCGGCCAAAACGGGCATGCCTTCAACGAATCGACGTAGTTCGTCTCGCACTTGTTCTGCACTTGCATATCTATCGTCGGGCGCCTTCTCCATGCACTTAGCAACAATCGCCGCAACTTCTGTCGGAATCGATGCCAGACGTTGAGTTAACGGCATGGCATGTTCATGAACTTGTTTGTAGGCAATCGCCACGGCGTTTTCGCCAGTAAACGGAGCAACTCCACAGAGCATTTCATACATCACGATGCCGAGCGAGTAAATGTCGCTGCGCTGATCGGTTGATACACCCTGAGCCTGTTCGGGGGAAAAGTATGTTGCCGTGCCCATGACTGCACCGGTTTGCGTGAGACCTTGTTCAACTCCCGCACCAAGTGCACGGGCAATACCAAAGTCAGCGACTTTCACTTGACCTGTTGTACTGACAAGAATGTTGCCCGGTTTAATATCGCGGTGGATCACGCCATTGTGGTGCGCCGAAATCAGCGCAGACGCAACTTCGCTGATGAGATCGCAAACTTGCATTGGTGTAAGGGTGCCGCTTTGCTTTAAAATATCTGCCAAGGTCCGACCATTGACGTATTCCATAGCGATGTAATACGTGTTGTTAACTTTTCCCCAGTCATAAACGCCGACAATATTGGGATGATTTAAGTTCGCCGCGGCCTGTGCCTCGCGCCTGAAACGTTCGACGAATGCTGGGTCTGTTGCGAATTCTGGAAACAAAACTTTCAACGCCACAGGGCGGTCGAGCAAGATATCTCGGGCTTGGAATATTTCGGCCATACCGCCACGCCCAATGCGTTTGCCGATTTCGTATCGGTCGTTGACGATGTTCCGGCTGTTTTGACTCATGGTGTTGTCTGTTCAACTACATCGCGAATTTGATTTACGTAGTCACGAGCATCTGCAGATGATGAAAATGATGGGCGCGCGATAATCTCGCGTGCCAAGCCGAGACTTAAATCGGCGCGTGACAACGTACTGTCGGCCTCAACAGTTGGGTTAACCCACAAAAAGTTCTTACCCCGATAAATCAACACTCGAGCATCAGGTTTTGAGTTTTCATAAGCAACGAAATATCCACTGCGCAAATACGAGCTTAAAAGCACAATTGCTACAACAGCAGAAATTGCTGCAGCGCCACTGAGAATGAGTTTTCTGATCAACGATTTCTTTTCGGGCGTCTCTTTGGTGGCCGCAGATGAGAACGCGACTGAGTTAGCGCCGTCTCCAATCACATCAACCACAATGACGGTTATGTTGTCACGACCACCATTGGCATTGGCGATTGCGACTAACTGCTCGGCAACTTTTTGCGGCTCAATTTTTTGTTTGATGCATTTTTCTATTGCTTCATCGGTAACTTCGTCAACCAAACCGTCACTACATAAAACGTATCTTTCGCCATTGATCAGCGGAAGCGTCCAAGTGTCGACCGCAACAGTCGGCTCAATACCTAGAGCTCTGGTAACTATGTTGCGTCGTGCGTGGGTGCGTGCCTCTTCACGAGTTATCAGGCCTTCGCTAACCAAGTCTTGTACATAAGAGTGGTCAACACTGACTTGGCGAAATTCATCGTTGCGAAACAGATACGTGCGCGAGTCGCCGATGTTTGCCACAGCAGCCGAAACTTCGTTTGCTGATGCATTTGGCGTAATTGCTAATACAGCCAGCGTGGTCCCCATGCCGCGTTGATCAGTTTGATCTGCGGCAGCTTGAAAAATTGAATGGTTAATCTGTTCGATAATTCGGGCTAGTTGATTTGCGTCAGCAATGCCAGTTGTTTGTGCATCCGCCAACATTTTGATAGCCATGGCGCTTGCAACTTCGCCCGCATTGTGACCACCCATGCCATCAGCAACGACGAAGATTCGGTCTTGGGCAAGATATGAATCTTCATTTTGTACTCGCAAAGTTCCGGTGTCGCTCGATGCACCCCATTTAACCAGCATCAGTTAGGCCAACTCTTAACGTGATTGATGATCACGAAATTTCAAACTTTGCGCTTGATGTACCGAAACCCAATTCGTCTCCATTTACCAGCACTTGCTCTTCGGTAATTTTGACACCGTTGATTTTTGTGCCGTTAGTACTGCCCAAATCTAAGAGTTTCCAACCATCGGCCGAACGTCGCATTTGTGCATGTTCGCGGCTGACGTTACTGTCATTAAACACGACTCGGCATGAAGCTTGACGGCCGATTTTCAGTGAGTCTGTGTCTAAAGTAATTCTCTCGCCATTCTGCAAAACTAAAGCAGCCTCGACCAGCCGAGGAGAGCTATTCATTGGTTCAGCGATGTCTGAAACTTTTGCAGCTACACCGGCATCAGTCATCAGCTCACGTTCGATTTCATTGGTTATTGAGAAACTTCCGACCTTAATTGCATCATCTACTCTGAGAATCACAGAGATTGGTGCTTGATGTCTTAAGTCATTTCTCTCTGCAAACTGGGTTGCAGCCTCGGCAAGTTCGCGCAGCAGGTGTTTTTCAATATCGGCAAAAGCCTCGTAGTCTGTGGCGTTCAAATTGACCACGAAATCTGGGTTGATTGGGCTCAATTTGTCCATTGAGTCGATCAAACTAAGTAGTTCGCGACCAAGGTTTAATGGCCTGATTGCAGAGCCGTATGCGCGCGCAAACATGCACCAATTCTACGCCCCGCATCTGAGAGTAACTGTTAGCGTCAATAGTCCATTCGGGCGAGTGGCGAAATGGCAGACGCGCTGGCTTCAGGTGCCAGTGTTCGCAAGGACGTGGGGGTTCAAGTCCCCCCTCGCCCACAAAAGTTTATTGGATGCGACAATATTCGTCGCGGTCGAAATTTCGACCCCAACGAGCTGTGATTAACTCAACTTCTTTTGGTTCGACGTGGTCTGGTCTTGACGCAGTCTCAAAGTGAAAGAGTCTTGCGTGCGGAGTCCAGATAATTCTGTAGCCGCGTTCTAGAACTTTAAATGCAAAGTCGCAATCATTAAATGCAAGCGGAAAACTCTCACTCATTCCGCCCACTTCAAGATAGAGATCGCGTTTAATTAATGCGCAAGCCCCGGTTACTCCGCTGCATTCGCGCGCGCACGCAAGCATGCCAAAATCTCCAAGTTCGCTGCTCGAATATCCTCGACAGAAATTATGCGGAGTCGGGGTGTTTGAGTGAGCAGCACTTTGAATGCGGTTATCTTCAAAAACGAGCATTGGTCCGACCATTGCCACATCAGACTCGGAGATGTGTCCGACCATAGTTTCAAGCCAATCAGGGCTGATAACTTCGGTGTCGTCGTTAAGCAACATCACCAAAGGTGCATCGGTGCTGACTACACCGAGATTGCATTTGTCAGAAAAATTAAAGGGTTTGTCGTATTCGACGATTTTCAAACGATCTTGCCCCACTCTTTTCAGGTCGGTATAAACCTCGGCGGGGGTGCCTTTATCAACTACCACAACGATTTCGTAATTCGGATACGTCGTTTTTCTCAAGATGCTTTCAACAGCATTAACTACCAAGCAAGTATCAACACCGAAAACTGCCTTACGCGTTCCGCAAGTTGGAATAATTATGCTCACGTTTGGGTACTCAGTCAATTTTCTTTTCACTGTAACCATCAAATTGGTTTGATTAAAGCCGACTTCAGCGAGAATTGAGCGTCTCTCCAAGTGCTCGCGGACGGCTTTTGTCGCCGAAGTAAACGCATAAAGCTTGTTGTCGCCTGCAAGAGCAGTCGAACCGGCAACAGCACGCCAGTGGTAGAGAATTTTGGGAATATGCGCAATGTTTTTTGTTTGCTCTGTAACACGCAATAGCAAGTCGTAGTCTTGCGAGCCGTCGAATCCGTCTTGAAATCGACCGACTTTGTTTATCAAACTGGTGCGAATTACCGACAAGTGTGAGCAATAGTTTTGCGCCAAGAACCTTTCTGGTGACCATTTTGGTTTAAGAAATGGCTCATAGTGTTCGCCATCTTGGTTGATTTTGTCTTCGTCTGTATAGATGTAGTCAACAGATGGGTTTGCCAAGATGTGGCTTGCAACTTCTTTTAATGCATTTCGGTGCAATGCATCATCATTGTCGAGCAATGCAACAAACTCACTCGAGACTAGGGCGAGGGCGTCATTTGAAGCCGCAACGATGCCACCATTTTGTGATCTGAGGTAAACCTTGATTCTTGTGTCTTGTGCCTGCAATTCATTGAGGCGAGTTCTAACCCACGCTTGAGTAGAACAGTCATCAACGAGACACCATTCCCAATCTGAGTGTGTCTGCCCAAGAACTGAATCGATGCATTGTTCGAATGCAACTTGTGGTGGGTTATAAACGGGCGTGACGATGCTGATTCGCATAGTCGTGCCAACTATCGCGCGATGCGCTTGATTGCCCGAATCGGCAGCATAAAAAATCTGCCGATTTTCCATGATGCCGATTCGTAGACGAGATCGAGTTGTTTCGATTTAGCACGGTGCACTTCGTTAGCTCGTCCAACTTCGCCGAGAGTAGCTTCAAGTCTCGCAATGTGCTTTTCGTGGTTTTCGATATGAATATTTGCTGTTTTTAGTAGATCTTTGAGATGAGAAAATTTGTTCAGGTTGGCGACTGCCTCGCCGGCCTGGGCAGCCGAACCAATTGCAAAATCTCGTGATTGCATCAAAGCAAGTTCTAAAATCATGATTTTTTCTTCGGCTTTTTGTAACTTGACTTGCAATTGAATCAAATCACTCTGCAATTCTTTCGCCGGCAGTGATGTTGAGCGTTTTGAGTTGTCGTCCATGAACTAAACCCAATTCTACCTGAGTGAAGTAATGGTAAGTTGTAACCCGATGCAACAGCTCAGAGACATAGCCAACTCGCGCAACTTACTGTGGAACTTGACATTGCGTGAACTGCGAAGCAAATATCGACGTTCAATCTTGGGCTGGTCATGGTCGATGCTTAACCCGCTTGCTCAGATGGCGATATATACGTTTGTTTTTGGTGTGCTGTTCGGCGCCCAAGCACCGGTAGGAGACCCTTCTGGTATTACCACTTTTGGTTTGTATCTCTTGACCGGTTTGATTCCGTGGGGTTTTTTCTCGCTCATTTGCGGTGTGGGACTGCAAGCAATTTTGAGCAACACGACTCTGGTTCGAAAAGTGGCGTTTGCTCGCGAAAGCTTGGTTATCTCGCAAGTTCTGTTTTGCTCGGTGCAATTCTCAATTGAAATGACGCTTGTTTGCGTTGCGTTGACAATTGCAGGGAGCTTTGTCTTGCCATTCTTGCCTGTCACCGTTTTACTGATGATATTTTTGGCATTGTTTGCCATGGGCATTGCATTCGTCTTAAGTGTCAGTGCAGTTTTCTTTCGTGACTTACCCTATTTGTGGACGATTATCAATCAAATTTGGTTTTTTGCAACACCCGTCATCTACGACCCATCGATCTTTGATGATAAAGTTCCAGGTCCGTTGCACGCTATTTTGCACTGGAATCCAACGGCAGTCTTCATCCGAAGCTTTCGAGCAACGACGTACCACGGAACACTTCCAGACCCAAGAGATTTCGTTGTTCTTGGTGTTGCATCAATTGTTTCTTTAATTGCTGGACTCGCAGTTTTTAATCGGCTTAAGCGCCGACTCGCCGAAGAACTTTAAAAGTTTCAAGCCTTAAAGGCTTTAGCGGTGTTGTCGCTCAAGACTCCAAGAAGACTCAACTGAAACAATTCCCTCATCAAACAGGTTGGTCTTATGAACGTTGAACCTCAACCAGTTTTGGCAATGATCAAACTCAGTAGTGCTGGTTGAATTTGAAATTGAGGCCGACAGATAATACGTGCCTTCAAGAAGTCCGAACTTGGGGATGTCGAGTGTTGCAGTCGCTGGTCCGTCTAACACACGAATAGAGTTCGAAACTCTTTGCGTTGATGTTGCCCAAACTACATCTCCATTGAGTTTTGTCACGCGCACTCTCAAAATCGGCGATTCAAGTCGCACGTGGGCGTTGATTTGACAACGAACTTTTACCGCCGCATCCGAATCGAAATGCTTAATATTTGTCTCATCTGAAGAAAGAAGCTCGATTGAGTTGATACGTGCGTCACCTGTGCCCCAGCGTTCGCGCGATTCATCGTCGCGTTCAAGATGTTCTGCGTAGCTGCCACCTGTATAAGCAGAAATAACATCTGTAGCCAGCCCTGATTGTCTGATCTTGCCTTTATCGAGCCAGATCACTTCTTTACACAGTTGTTGAACCAAACCAAGGCTGTGGCTTACGACAACAATCGTTCGACCTTCACGACGAAACTCTTCTATCTTTTCGGTGCTTTTGCGCTGAAAATCTTGGTCACCAACAGACAAGATCTCGTCAATCAGCAATATCTTTGGTTCGACATGGGCGGCTATCGAGAATCCGAGTCGCACAACCATTCCGGATGAAAAATTCTTGACAGGCGTGTTGATGAATTTCTCAAGACCTGCGAACTCGACTATTTTGTCAAACTTCAGTTCGACATCGCGTTTAGTCATGCCGAGAATTGCGCCATTCAGATAAACATTCTCTGAACCCGTCAATTCAGGATGAAAGCCCGCCCCTAACTCAAGCAACGCGGCAACTTTGCCGTCGATTTTGATTGAACCTCGCTCTGGTGTGTAAATGCCGGTTAAGCACTTGAGCATTGTCGTTTTACCCGATCCGTTAGAACCAATGATTCCGAGTGTTGCTCCGTGAGGCACATCAAACGAAACATCGTTTAGTGCGATGAACTCTTCGTACGTAGCGCGTCTACCACGCAAAAATGCTGCTTTTATGTATCGATTTCGCTCATGGTAAAGCCTGAAGTTTTTTGAAAGCGATTTCACCTCAATGGCGTTTTTGGTCATGATTGAACTTACTCTTTTCTCTCTGCGCGCAACTTTGTGAGCACCGCAATAACCGAAGCCGGTAGTTTGTCACTGTTCCAGTTGGTTATCAACTTGTCAGCGTGTTGGTTGTAATAATCGTTTTCAGCAGTTGGTTTAGTTAGGTCGTAGTACCAGGGCAAATGTCGAGCGGTATATGGTGGGGCACTGCGCAGTGAGTTTGAGTTTAAGTGACCTACTCCGGGCCGATGCATTGCAAAAGTTGTGTCAATCGGAGCCGAATAGAAACCAGAGGGCAACTTATTGCGCCAAAATTGTGACTCCCATGTAACGACATCTTGTTTGTGCACATAGTGATCTGGCAGATCGTCAATGCGCAGAGAAAAACCGACTTTGTCTAATTTGGGGTTGTTCCGTAGTGTTTCTTCAAACAACTCAAAAACATTTAGTGGCGTATTTTCATCCGGCAATATGTCTGGATCAGAGATAATAAAGTAGCGATCATGTCCGAGTTCGGGCACCAAGCCACTCAGCCACGGTGCACGATGGCCAAGGTTGTAGCCGTTGCGAACAACATTATGTTTCGTTGATTTAAGAAACTCAACGAGCGGCGGGTAGGTGCTGGCGTTATCACATAGCCAGATTTCGTTTTGTCCGACACTTTCAAGCCAGTTAAGTAGTTGTTGCAGACACGTCAGGCGGTCACGAACAGTGATGATTACTGGGTACTGTTTCAACATTCCGAATTCTATTTGCGAAGCAACAAACGGGAAGCAATACTCCTAAGCTTTTGCTCGAATCTATAAGCACGTGATGCCTCAAGAAATTTTACGCGACTTCGCGCTTTATCGCGTTGAAAAATTAGCCCGTCTAATCGTGCAGTAACTGCAACAAGTTCTGCGTGCAACTGTGCACGCTGGGCATTTGTAATCGCGAGATCTTGGGTTCGTTGGGCGAGTTCTTGGGTTCGTTGGGCGAGTTCTTGGGTTCGTTGGGCGAGTTCTTGGGTTCGTTGGGCGAGCAAATTTTTCAGATGGCGATTGGTATGAACAAAATCAGCAACTTTTGTTTCAGTGAATTGGCTGAAAGCATCGTATTTATTTCTTACAGCGTTGATCTCGTTTATCAACTCTGTAATCAAGGTGTCGTAATCCTGATTCGTAGAGGTCACACGACCATTCTACTCAACCCGCATCTCGTTGATCGCGGTCTGTCATCTTGCTCAGATGACCGCTCAGATAGATTATGTCTCAGTGCATTTGCCTCGTCATTACCTGCCTAGTGTTTTGAATTGGATTGAATACTTTTACGTAGTAGTTCTGTTAGCGCTCTTGACTCAAGGTCCAGTGCTAAAACTTTGGGAAGGTAGTGGACAGTCGGGTTCATCTGTTCTTGAGGTAACGAAGTATTCGACTTATCTGATTTTTCAGTTGCCGGCAATTGTTTTGTTGGCCCGTCGGGGTATTCCGCAAAATATGTTGCGGGGGCCAGTGGGTTTACTCCTCTGTTTTTGCGGTTGGATGTTGCTTTCTACGGCTTGGGCCACGGCAAGTAGCTATGCGCTCGTTGCCTCGGTGTCACTTTTTGTTACTTGTCTTGCTGGGCTTTATATCGCACGTAGTTTTACTCTGCTACAACAACTCACATTATTTTTAGTTGCGATGCAACCAGGTTTAATACTTTCTTGGTATGCCGTGCGCAACGACTGGTCGGGTGCAGTCAACTTCGACGAAAACTATTGGGTCGGCATCTATTTCAATCGCAATTCGTTCGCGCCGCCCGCAGCGCTCGGATTTCTCGCTGCTGGCGCTCTCGCATGGATCTTGATAGTGCGACGTCCAAGGTTTTGGGTTCCTTTAACAATAGTTTTGGCTGATGTGATGCTGCTCAATATCGGGCTTTTGATAAGAACTAAGTCTTCAACATCACTTGGGGCCATAGGCGTTTTCATTTTTGTCTGGGGGTTCTGGACAATCGTCAGGCAGGTTCAAAGAAAGACGTTTATCTCGGCTCGGCAAATGTTGCAGACGATCTATCCGTTATTTGTTTTAGCGATTATTTTGCTCACTTGGATCGGTTTCAGATTTCAGAAACCTTTGCTTGGCCTATTTGACAACAAACTCGACTTCAGTGGTCGAACGTTGTTGTGGCGTTTTAGTTGGGACGGTTTTCTTGACAAGCCAATTTTTGGTTGGGGTTGGTTCTCTGCGTGGAACACCCCAAACTTTTTTCATGAACGCGAGTTTTGGTGGGCAATTTCAAGCACCACCTGGTCTCACAGTGCGATTATGGATGTTTTGCTAGGCGGCGGAATAGTTGGCGCTGGTCTATTTGTTTTGGCCATTTTATGGAGCGGTGCTCGTCAGCTTGAGCGCGTGCAAACACAAATTGCCGGACAATGGACTTTCGCAGCAACCTGGTTTGTTTTAGCAGCAGCGACCCAGGAGAGCTTTGTTATTGGCAACCACTTCATGTGGCTGCTGCTTGTCGCCGCAATGTCTGGCAGCCGCGATGACAGAATTGCGAAATTCTAAATTTATTGTTCTTGAAGGAGTTTGATCATAAGTTCACGCGAGTCGGTGGGCTCGGTGTTGAGGCTTGATTGATCAATTGGCTTAACCGCAACATGAGAGATAAGTGGATGCCGTGGGCGTTCGTCAATTTCGTTTTCGCCAAATAACTCTTCGTGAACTTTTTCGCCGACACGCAGACCAACGACTTCGATCTTGATTGGTTTGCCACTGTTGCGAACTAGTTGTTCGGCAACTTCATAGATGTTTACCGGCTTGCCCATATCGAGCACCAAAACTTCTCCGGTCGAACCGATTGCACCAGCTTGAATAACAAGTTGAACAGCCTCAGAAATAGTCATGAAATATCGCGTGACACCTCGATGGGTCACGGTCACTGGTCCACCCTTGGCGATCTGATCTCTAAACGACATCAGAACACTTCCGCGCGAACCAAGGACGTTTCCGAATCGCACCGAAATGTATTTGCCCGGACCAGAGTTAAAAGCGAACTCGGCAGTAAGACGCTCAGCGATTCGTTTTGAGTATCCGAGCACGCTGATTGGGTTCGCTGCCTTATCAGTAGAAATGTTGACGAATACTTCGACACTTGATCGTTGAGACGCCTTAAGCAGGGTTAAGGTGCCGAGAACATTAGTTTGATACGCCTCATGTGGGTATCGCTCAAGAAGTGGCAAATGCTTTAATGCCGCGGCGTGAAATACAACTTGAGGTTTTCTTGACTCAAACACTGCGTTAATTGCACTTGCATCACGCAAGTCAGCCAAAACAGTTTGGGGTGTGTCAAGTAGTGCGCGACCGTAAATAGACAGTTGCACTTCATGGAGCGCACTCTCGTCTCGATCAAGCATGATGATTTCAGCTGGATTAAATCGCACTAGTTGGCGACAAAGCTCACTGCCGATGCTGCCGCCAGCACCCGTTACCAATACGCGACGATTTACCAAGTACTCCGAAATTTCGTCGAGATTTATCGTGACTCGACGGCGTCCGAGAAGATCTTCGTCGGTCAAGTCACGAATATCGCTGGCGTCTACTGGCCGCTCATTTAAAGTTTGTACCGCAGGAAGAATTTTTACATCGAGTTTTGCATCACGCGCAGTTTGGGCGATCTCGCTGACGATGTTTGATTCGGCAGACGGAATAGCAATGAGCAAAGTTGTCGCCCCAGTGCGAAGTGCAGCCTTTTGAATCGAGTCACGACCACCCAATACGGGAACCCCCGAAATTCTGAGTCGATGAGTTGAGGTGTTGTCATCTAAGAAGCCAACTGGCAAATAAATTGAGTTTGGGTTGCGCAACATCGTGTTGACAATTTGAATGCCGCCTTCGCC
>Ga0049084_10000726_pt1 | contig 13039 bp, 7 predicted proteins | sample GreLakmeON33MSRF_FD_66720 | JGI IMG/M metagenome (GOLD analysis project Ga0049084, IMG submission 66720) | Freshwater lentic microbial communities from great Laurentian Lakes, MI, USA - Great Lakes metaG ON33MSRF | ecosystem: Environmental > Aquatic > Freshwater > Lake | place: Great Lakes... | reverse complement strand
GCGTGTGTTGGTGTGCTGATGCAGTCTGGCTGTATGACGGCGATCACAACTGCTGCCCTGCGAGAATCGCTTCGGGACACGGCGGGGCGTACGACAGATGGCAACGAGTTGCCTGAGGATTGTGAAGAGAAAGAGGAGCCACCCGAAACAGCAGGGCAAACCATCACCGATCGCCCATCGCGATCTTCTGTTGATAAAACAACTGCCCACACACAGGCCGCCGCACGAGACCCCATCCCTCAGTCGTTAGACGCTGCTTTGGATCAGGCGATTGGTCGGCTTGCAGGTGTCGGTGGATTCGATTCGGTTGCACAGGCAACACTTGTGGCAACCCTCGAGAGCACGCGGGCGGAAGACTGGCCGTTTGTGATTGAAGCGTTTGCTACCTCGCTTGAAGCCAACCGCCCACGTGCAGTTCATGCCAAACAGCAACCTGTTTTGAAGTCTGTCAACACGGTAGCATCGTTTACCGCTGGTGACATCGCATCCACGCCGCTCAAATTCCCCGAGCCCGCCGAAACGCAACTCGCTGTGCCTGAGCCATCGCCAGCCCATGCTTCCGACGAAACAAAAATTGTGCAGGCCGCACAGCCAGTGCCCTCGCCTGATGCTGACGCTGCAATGGCGACGTCAGCTACCGCTGCCAGCAGCCACCAACCACAGGGCGAACGCATTGCGATAGAAGCCATCAGTGAAGGATCTGTGGCTCTACCGGAGCGTCACTCAAAGGGGAGCCCAACGGCACTCATCGAGCCAGCCACGCAACCATCGCTGGCCGTACACAACCCATGCTTTGCGTCTCGCGTGCGGGCTTGGGGTGTGGTCGATGCCTTTGAGCAGCACACGTTTCAGCCTGGCCAGGAGTTGATTGTCTATTTTGAACTCGAGGAACTCTCCTCCCGCGAGTCGACTGCTGGTCACAGCACCAGGATCGACACGGTGTTTCGACTCGTCGGCGCCGATGGCGCTCGACTGGGGCAGTGGAGCTTTGAGCCCATCGAGGAAACCTGCCGTTCACCGAGGCGTGATTACTTCGCCCGTTACTTTCTGCGTATTCCCACAGATGCCCCGGCTGGTTCTTGCCAACTCGAGTTTGTGGTCACCGACACGCTCACCGGCATATCAACGCAAGCCCATCTAGATTTGGATATCGTGCGCGGCCAATAGCAGCTTGATGAAATGCGATTCATTTACGGCGGTGGCAGCGGTTGGATTTGATCGGGCTGGATCGCAGCAGGTAATCGACCCGGTGGTGCAACGCCTTGGTTGGGAGCATCGCCCCTCGCTCTCTCATCGCTTTGGAAAACGGCTGGCGCATCGGCCTGCAGCGGAAACGTTTCGAGTTGGAGTAAATCTGCGATGGTCACCGCACCATTCCAGCGATCGGCCTGGGATTCCACAAATGCGAGTTCTGTCTCCGTGAGGATACGCTGTGCCTGCAAGAGACTCAGGAACGTTACCTCACCCCTGGAATAGAGCGTCTGCGTCAACTGGACGGTTTCGCGGGCTTTTGGCAGGATGTATTCCTCATACCATTCGACAAGCCGCTGTGAGGTTCGGTAGGCGGCAATCACTTGAGCCGTCTGTGTGGCCAAATCCAGTTCAATCACTCGCAGAGCTGCCCGCGATGTTGCGATCTCGGCGCGAGCAGACCGAATGTTTCCCTGATTTCGGTCGAAGAGGGGCACAGCCACCGTCACCTGAAACAGCCCCTGGTTGGCCGGTGGATAGTCAATTTCTCGCTGATAACCTCCCATCAAGTTGACGTTCGGGATCGGCTGAACAACTGCCCGTTCGAGTAACCACTGCGTACGAGCAATATCGGCAGCAGCTGCCTGCGGTTTGGAATTGCTCCGCACAACGGCTTCCTGCAATGCCTTGAGATCGAATGACGGGAGTTTCTGAAGAAGATCTGCGTCAATCGTGCCGATATCGGCCCTTGGCAAACCGATCGCTGTAGCGAGTTGCCGGCGCCCCGTCTCGATATAAACCGAGGCGTTCAGGAGCCGCACTTCGGCTCTGTCGCGTTCGATACTCCAGAAAAGAACGTCGGCTTTTGTGCCCTCGCCTGCTGCGGCCAACTGCCGACCGATCTCATACGAACGCTTGGCGATGCCGAGCAGGAGTTTGTAGATTTCAACCCGCCGTTGAGAGACGAGCAATGCGTAAAAGCTTTGACGCACCTCGCGTAACACATCAAAACGCGCTCGAATCAATTCGTATTCCGCTCGCTGCACCTCCCGAAGGGCCGCCTGCTGCGAAAGCCGTAATTTCCCAGCCGTGACGATGTCTTGTGATACCTGCGTGAAATATTGCGTCGAAGATCCAGCACCGCCATTCTGAGCCCCAGATCCCGGAGCCGTTGCCTGCGGCGAGCCGGCATAGGCCAGCGGATTCGGATACAGCCTCGATTGCACAGCCTTGCCCCGGGCCGCTTCGATTGAAGCCAAGGCTAGGCGTAGTTTCGGATGGCTCCGTTCGGCTAGTTCAACAAACTCCCCAAGCTTTCTGGGGCCCGGACCGTGCATGCTCTGGTCGGACAGATTGGCCAGGAGTTCGGCCGCTGTCGTCTCGGGCGTGCTCTCGAATGGCACGCTGTCCAGCGCCACGCCACCATTCAACCGCACAGAATCGTGCGTCCTTGGCCATTCCTCGGCCCAGCAGGCAGCCCAACAAACATGGAGCAAACACACCGTCGCCGCCAGCGAAAGCTGCAACACACTCAACCCAGACGTTCGAAAATCTTGTCGAAAATGCTGTGTCATGGGTGAAGCGTGCAGGCGAATCGGTATCTTCCTATTAATCGGCATTTCTTCGCTCAACGCTTCAGAAAACGGAATCCACAAAGCTTCCCACCCGACTTCCGCGATATTTTTCTAAATGCCAGAGGGCTCTTCTGCACAGGCTGGGTACATTGGGCTGTTCGCGAGCGATTCCGCCCGTTGTTTTTTCGAAAGGACTGATCCGCCGTGCCGATTCTGCAAGCAGAGCATCTGGAGAAAACTTTCGCAGCCGCCAGCCAGGCCGGCGCTGCGGTGGCTGCCGTCTGTGATGTCAACCTCGCGATCGAGGTGGGTGAATGTGTCGCGATCACCGGTGCCTCAGGCTCGGGCAAGAGCACGCTCTTGCACATGCTCGGTGGCATTACTCGCCCCACCGGAGGCAGCGTCATGCTCGAGGGCATCGATCTGGCAACGCTCGACGACGATGCATTGGCATTGGTTCGACGCCGGCGAATTGGCTTTGTTTTTCAACGTTACAACCTGCTGCCCGAGCTTTCGTTGGTGGAGAATGTTGCATTGCCACTTGTGCTCGACGGCGTGCCGTTCCTGCAATCCAATGCCGCCGCAATGTCATCGCTTGAGACCGTTGGAATGGAGCATCGCGCGGGCCACCGCCCCGACGAACTCTCCGGCGGCGAGCAGCAGCGAGGCGCTATCGCCCGTGCCTTGGTCGCCGCACCCGCGATCGTGCTGGCCGACGAGCCAACTGGCGCCCTCGATTCAGTCAACTCGCGCCGCGTGATTGAACTGCTGCACAGGCTAGCTATCGAGCAAAAGCAAACAATTATTTTGGTAACGCACGACGCCTCGATTGCACGGGAGGCCGGTCGCATCATCCGGGTGCAAGACGGTCGCATTGAGTCTGACCTTCCTTCAACCGGGGCGCTCCGGTCATGAAACTTAGCCAACGCCTTCGAGAGCCACTGTTGTTGCGCCATCTGCTCTTTCGCCAGTGGCGCAACCGTCCCGGCCGCGCGCTTACAACCGTGGCGAGCGTTGCTGTGGCCGTGGGTGCGGTGGTGGCAACGTGGGTGGCGGCTGATGCCTCACGGGCTGGCTATCGCAGGCTCACCGAAGCGATCGCCGGCGTGCCATCCGTTGATGTCTCGGCACGGGCAGGAGGACGCTGGGATGCCACTCTCTTGCCGCCGCTGGTCGATCTTTCAGGCGTGCGGGCTGTGGTGCCCCTCTTCTACCGGCCCACGCTGCTGCGCGTCGGTGAAAAGCGGGTGCGGGAAATAGCCGTTGGCGTGGATGTACAGCAACTCGTGGCTACGGGCCTCTTAAAGATGCACTCGGGAGAAGCCTGTACCCGAGCCAGCGAAGTCGTCCTCAGCTCATCACTTGCAGAGGGGCTCGGAAAGAAGATCGGTGACGAGGTGCTCTTTTTCGCCAGACGTGGCGTTCGCCGACTGACAATCGTGGGGCTAGCCGAGCCGGAATCCATGCGGTGGTTTGCCGAGGGAGCCGGGGTGATCATGGAGATTGTGTCACTAGAAGACCTGTCCAATGCGTTTGGCACAATCGACCGCGTGCGCGTAGCCATTGAATCCTCTGCATCTCGCGATCAGGTGCTGGCTGGCGTTGCAGCGCGTTTGCCTGCGTCGCTGGTAGCCGAGGTGCCGGCCGGCCGGGCTAGTCTGGCAGAAGACGTGCTGCACTCCTCTGATCTTGGGCTCGACTTTGTCACCGGGCTCACCGTGGCAATGGCCTGGTTTATCGTCGGCAATGCGATGCTCATGAACATCACTGAACGGCGTCGATCACTGGCACTGGTGCGAGTGATCGGGGGCACGGCCGGACAGATGCGACGCTTCGTCGTGGGCGAGGCCGCGATCCTCGGTGGTCTCGGGGCCGTGCTAGGTGCTGCTGCCGGTTTGGCCGCCGCTGGACCAATCTCCGCTGGTATCTCGCGGGCTTTGCAGGCGCCGGCGGCAAGTTTGCTCGTGCATCCGCTGGTCGTACCGGTATCGATTCTGCTCGGAACAGCCGTAGCGGTCGCGGCGGCATGGTGGCCGGCGAGTCAGGCCGTTGCCACCGATCCACTGGAAGCACTTTCTCAATCGCCACCCAAGCCCGCCGCGGGGGTGTCGTGGAAATTGATTGCCACGGCGATTGTGCTCTGGGGAGTGGCTGGCGCGATCCTCGTGCTTGTGATTGCGGAAATCCTGCCACCGCGAGCCTCCGTGCCGGCAGGTATTGCCATGACGCTGGCATTTGTGGCCATGACGCCCGTCGTTCTGCCGTTCCTCGCCCGAATGTGTGCGCGACTTATTCCCAGCCGATGGCACTTGGAAGGCACGCTGGCACTCGAGCAGATTCTGCGGCAGCCCATCCGCACTGCCCTCACTACTGGCGTACTGGTTGTGGCTGTGAGCAACGGCATCGGATTAGGCCATGCGATTCGTGATAACGTCGATGACGTACTCGGTTGGTATGTCCGGATGCTGCGGGCCGATTGGGTGCTCACAGGCACCGGACAAGCCCCAGCCGCCGTTCCAAACATTTCGGCAGGAAAAGGGGCGATTGGCACCGAAACCGGATCCATGGAAAAAGCGTTAGCGGGGCTTCCCGATATCGAGCGAGTCGAAGCCATTGGCATCACAATGGGCCGCGTGGCAGGCGGGGCCTGCGTGATTGTCTCTCGCGATATTCCCGACACGCTGCCGTTGCCGCTCAATCCGATCAAGGCCACTGAGGCAGAGGTGCGCGGCGCATTGGCACGCGGCGAGGCGCTGGCTGGCACAGCCCTGGCACGTCGCACAGGCATCCAGCCGGGCGATACGGTTGCCGTCGAAGTCTTTGGCCGCACCGCGGAGGTGAAGGTGGCGGCGCTGGCCGTCGACTACACTTCAGGGGGTTCGTCCCTGCACCTGCGCCGAGATGCAGCTCAAAAACTCTTTGGGGTACGCGCAGCAGACATCTGGCTCGTGACGGCCAAGCCAGGCACTGCCGCATCGCTCCGAGAGCCGCTGCAGGAGATTGCCGAACACAACTCGATGCTGCTGCGGTCGCTCGGCGATCTGAAGGCTTTTATCGACAGAATTATAGGCGGTGTTGTGGGATCGCTCTGGGCAATCCTGGGGCTGGGTTTTGTGGTCGGGAGCCTCGGCGTGGCCAACACTGTCACGATGAACGTGCTGGAGAAAAAACGCACGCTCGGCCTGTTGCGGGCGGTGGGCATGACGAGCCGGCAGGTCACTCGAATGGTTGTTTTGGAAAGCATTCTGCTCGGGGTCGCTGGCGGACTCATCGGCCTGGTGGGAGGAATGTCTACGGCCTTGTACATCCAACTCGCCAGCCAGCCCCTGCTGGGCCATCCCATCAGGATTTCCTTTCGTCCCAGCGTGGTCGCTGTGAACCTCGGTGCGGCGATCATCGTTACAGCACTCGCGGCCTGGATCCCAGCCAGAAGGGCCGCGCGACTGGATCTGCTGGAGGCCCTATCGAGCGAGTGATGAAAGGCTCCCAGGCAGACGAAAAGCAGGGTTGAATTGCAGGGATTGAGTACCACTGGACTGTCAGCTCATTTCTGTCCAGAATAGCGTTGCTTTTATGAGGATTGGTTCTTCGCGTGCCAGGACTCGCGTGTGCCTAAAGCCTACGCCTGTACGACACGCTTCCATGGCTCGCCTGCATGACACTCGCTGCTTCATTGAATTGGTTGCGCACGCTGAGGAGTCTGCCTGTTGCTGCCGTTGTCTTGTCCTATCTCATCGTTGTCTCGCAAACGGCCTGCCTCGCAGCCGACTGGAACCAGTGGGGAGGCAGTCAAGAACGCAACATGGCCTCCCAAGAACGCGGTCTGCCGACGCGATTTGAACCTGGGAAACGCCGCCGCGATCGAATTGGGATCGACACCGCCTCTACGCAAAACGTGCGATGGGTGGCCCGACTCGGCTCAAAAAATTATTCTTCCGCGACGGTCGCCGATGGCAGGGTTTATATCGGCACGAACGACGATTCGCTCGATGATCCGCGATACGTATCGACTCGTGGAGGACTGCTCATGTGCCTCAACGAAAAGAGCGGAGACACAATCTGGCAGCTGGTTGTGCCGCGGCTAGAAATCGATCGCTCGAAAGTGAGCGAAGATTTCGACGATATGAATCTAGGTGTCTGCTCGACGGCCACGATCGATGAAGATTGTGTCTATATTGTGACCAACCGCTGCGAGGTGCTCTGCCTGGATGCCAACGGGCTTGCCAATGGCAACGATGGCCCTTTCACAGACGAAGCTGCATTCTCCGTTGCCGACGGAACCCCGCCGGTTGCACTGCGCACAACGGATGCCGATATTCTTTGGCGTTTTGACATGCTTCGCGACTTGCCCGTATTTCCACACGACGCCGCGAATTGCTCGGTGCTGATCCATGGTGATTACGCTTATGTCGGCACCGCCAATGGCGTGTACGATGGAAAAGTTGTCCTCCCCACAGCCCCCTCTCTCATCGCGCTGAACAAACACACCGGACGGCTTGCGGCCCGGGACGACGGCCACATCAGTGCCGATGTCTTTCACGGTCAGTGGTCGTCTCCCACGCTGGTCCGACTTGGCGATACCTCGAGAATTGTCTACGGCGCCGGCGACGGCGCCTGTTATGCCTTCGAACCGGTTGTGACGGCAATGGCCTCCCCCTCGGATTCGGAACGAAACGTCGCCACGCTCAACGAACTGTGGCACTTCGACTGCAATCCCCCTGGCTATCGTGAGCGGGGCGGCGCACCAATCGACTACTGGGCACTCGTCCGAGGCGGTCCGAAAGATGTCGATGCTGATGGCTGGCTTGTGAGCCCCAGCGAAGTGATTGCATCGCCTGTGATCGCCGACGGTAGAGTCTACGTATCGATTGGCCAAGATCCGCTTCATGGGAGCGGCCGCGGGGCTCTGTCGTGCATTGACCCAGCCGGTCAGGGCGATATCTCGAACGTGGGCTGTGTATGGCGGTATCAAGCAATCGGCCGCTCCCTTTCGACGGTTGCCGTCGCCGATGGCTATGTCTACGCGGCCGAGTTGTTTGGAAAAATCCATTGCCTCGACGCCGACAACGGCAGACTCAACTGGGTGCATGACACCAACGAGGAAATCTGGTCTTCGACATTTGTTGCCGATGGTAAGGTCTATGTCGGCACCCGTCGCGGACTCACTATTCTAGCGGCCGGCCCACAGAAGCGCCATCTCGCGGATATTCGGCTGGGGTCTGAATCCTGTTCTGCACCGACGGCTGCCAACGGAGTGCTCTATGTGGCATCGCAGAAGCACCTCTGGGCCGTAGAAGAACAAGGCGAATTACCCTGAGTCCGTCGTTGTCAGCCCGAGACTGGCTCGAGGCCTCGGAGTGTGCCGGTCGATGTGGCAAAGCGGTCAGTCTGGATATCCATTCGCTGCAGAATGCTGACGAACACGTTTGCTAGCGGCTGATTGTTCTGCGCATCAAATGCCAGGTGCCCGGCATGCTTGAAAGCCCCTCCCGCCAGCAACACTGGCAGATTTGTGTTGGAGTGAGCATTGGCATTCCCCATGCACGAACCGTAGAGCACCATCGTGCGATCCAGGAGCGCGTGGCCTCCCTCTTGGACTGCGTCGAGTCCCGCGAGGAGTTCGTTCAGCACCATAAATTGCATTTCTTCGACACTGCGCAGTTCCTCGATCATCTCCGGGCGGTTGCCGTGATGCGTGAGGGAGTGGGTTTCATGCGCAACGCCCGGTGCCCGCGGCACCCACATCGCCGGATTGACAAAAAGCGTAATAAGCCGTGTCGAGTCGGATTCAAACGCCAGCCGAATCATCTGCGACATCAACCGCAGGAGTGTGAAGAGTTCCTGGTCGGGTACGTCTGGCGGAGGTGGAGACTTGGGCCGCGGCTTCTTACGGCGTTCCCAGACCTCTGCCCGCTGCATCCGCTGTTCCAGTTCGCGGACGGATGTAAAATATTGGTCTAATCGTTCCCGGTCGCGGACGCTCATCGTGCGATCGAATCGCTTGGCCCCAAAAGCTACAAAATCGAGAACGCTGCGGCCCGTTCGCAGCGACTCCACACGCTCCAATGTTTCCTGAGGGTTTCCCTGCAGAAACATCTGGCGGTAGAGCCTCGCTGGACTCCGCTCACCCGGGATGAGCACGCCGTTGCGGGTGTAGGAGAGGCTGGGCGTGCCGTGGGCCGCTACGGTGAGTGCAAGCGATGGAAATCGCGTTGCTGCGCCAATCGATTCAGCTGCCATCTGGTCGAGCGAGATTGTGTTCCTAAAACTACCGCTGGCCGGATGAGCCGCCGCCGTTAGAAATGAAGCGTCGGCCGAATGCCCGCCATCGACCATCGGATGCGATACCCCAGAAAAAACAGTCAGCCGATCGCGAAATGGCTCTAAGTGGCGCAGATATGCGGTGGGCGCATAGGTGCGTCCCACCGTCGTCGGAAAAAAATACTGCGGCAAAAGACCCATCGTGGTTTCGATAGCCAAGAGCCTGTGCGGCGATGCACCGGCCTGCTCGCGAGTCGCGGCCACACCTCGCCCTCGACCCGCAAGACATTCCAACCACGGAAGAGCGAGAGCCACACCGGCTCCTCGCAGAACCGATCGCCGTGAGCACATATTATGCGGGTGTGGCAAATGCATCTTCAATGCGTTCCTTTTCATCTCTACCCCCGTGTCCATTACACACCCGTCCATTCTCACTTGTCTCTCACTTATTTCTCAAGAAAACATCGGCTCGCCACCGTTTCGTGGATGAGCGAACAAATGCCATACTCGTGCGGAGCGGCGCGATTGACGATAGCATCAAGCACTTCACGATCAGCCACCTGAATATCGGCGCCTGTCGCGTACACGAGCAACTGTCTCGCGAAGTTGAGGGCCAGCAGCTTTTGATCGGCTTGTAAAGCCTGTTTGAAATCATTGATCGTGCGGCAATGACGTCCGTCCTCCAAGCAGCAGGATGCATCCACAAACGGCCCATCGGAAAAAGATTCCGGAGCCGTGCGGTCGTGTGAAACCGAGCGGTAGCGATCCCGCCAGCCACCGATCACGTCAAAGTTTTCCAGAGCAAAGCCTGGGGGATCGATAGCCGCGTGGCACGTGGCACAACTGGTGTCGCTGGTGTGCATTGCCAGTTGCTCCCGAATGGTTACCGCGCCGCGCCTGTCAGGATCAATTGCTGGAATATTGGGTGGCGGCGGCTCAGGGGGCTGGCCGAGAATCTCGCGAAGGACCCATGCGCCACGTTTGACAGGCGACGTCACTGTGCCATTGCTCGTCACCTTGAGCACACTGGCCTGCGTGAGTAAGCCACCTCGGCAAGAGCCTTCGGGAAGTGGTACACGCCGCACCTGGGAGCCTTGAATCTGGGTTATGATCCGGCCAGAATTGCCTCCATCGACTGGATTGCCGGTGGGTGGCTGCTGTGCCAACTGATAGTGCTCGGCTAGCTTCTGGTTGACCATGATAAAGTCCGAATCTACGAGGCTCTTGATGCCTGCGTTGTGCTGGATGAGTTCTCGAAAGAACGCTCGCGTTTCGGCGAGCATCGAGTCGCGAAGATACTGGCTATATTCGGGATAGAGTGCGCTGTCTGGTGTCGTCAGATCGATCTCTCGCAGGTCCAACCACTCATCCAGAAAATGGTCGATGAACCGCTGCGATTTCGGGTCCGCGAGCATTCGATCCACCTGGGCATGAAGGACGTCAGGCCTCCGCAGGTGCTGCCGACTTGCGAGTGTGAAAAGTTCCTCGTCGGGCATCGAATCCCAAAGAAAATAAGACAGTCTGGCGGCCAGAGACCAGTCATCCAGTGGCCCCGGGCGGGGCGTCAAAAACAAAAATTCTGGCGAGCACAGCGCCCCTTGCAACGCAGTCTTGATGGCCACTTCAAAGGAGTCTCCTTGCTTGACCCGCCGCCCCACCATCGCCGTGTAGGTGGCAACTTCCGTGGCCGTTGCAGGGCGTCGAAATGCACGCGAGAGAAATCCGGTGATCACTTGCTTTGCGTGCGTAGATGGATTGGTGCCTACTGATCCAACGGGCAGATTGCCGAACATTCGGCGGTGGCTGGCCGGCGGCCACGATGCGTGCAGCGGTCCCTCTATATCCATTGAGTCAATAGCAATGCCTGGCCCCACATACTCCGCCGCTCGGCCCTCTCGCTGATAGACCCGTACCGGCGGAAGCGACGCGGCGGTAAAGACCAGTCGTTCGCCAGCGTTCAGCCAGATATCGATTTCATGAACCCGTGGCGCAAGCGACGGGGCATCGTAATAGCCAAGCAGACGGTCGTTGGCGTGCAGGCTGGCAACTTCCGGAGCATCGCGAGCTTGCAGCGAGCCTTTGACCCACTGAAAGCTCCATAGAGAAAGCCGGAGGCTGTAGCGGCCAGAATAAGTCGGGGTAAAGCCGTTGAAGAAGAGCGCAAAGTGGTCGTTTGCTCCCTGCCGCCGAAAAACACCGACCGAATGGCGATAGGGAAAAAGACCCGTCTTTTCATAATGAGGAAGCTGGTGCGGAAGGGCTTCACGAATCAGTGGCATGGCTGCCGAATCGTACTGCCCTCCTTTGAGAAAGACAGCATCGCCTTCGACGAGAGCCAGCTTGAAGAAGTCTTGCTCGCCTGGCAGAAGCCGATGTTGTAAAGGTTTCATCGGAGCAGCCTGCGTCGCGCTCGCCATGGCCAGCGCTGCGAGAGCTGCTTCGGCATAGCCTGCTATGTGTACGTGTGAAAGCTCGAGGGCCTCTCCCGACTTATCGAAGCCGTAGGCGCGACCATCTTCAGGCAACATGTCTTGCACGGAGAGGCCTGGCAGATCAAGCAGATCACGCAGCGTATTTTCATATTCGCGACGGTCCAGACGACGGTGCGCTGCGCGGCCTTGAGCCGTGAAAGATGGCCCATCACCTGGAGGGCTCACGTCAGCCATGTCAGCCATGCCTGGCATGCCTGACCCGAAAGCCACGATGACCATCGCCACCGCGACTTTATGCAGGAGCAATCCAACGATTCTTTTTGCGCGTGGGCGAACGGCGATTGCGAGAATGCTGGCTGGCATATCCTTTGGGATCCTGTTCACCGCCCCACCACTTCCAGAAATCCTTTCTGGTTCATTTCCCCTCCCTCTCAAATCGGCTTTTTCGCAGTGGATTGAGCATGCAATTAACCCTTGGAAGAAAAAGGGCTGTTTTCAAGCATTTTTGCAACTCACCCGGTGCCCACAACGAGTGTATTGGACCCAGCACAACATCGTTTGCACTGTGAGCAGGAGCCCTGTGGGTGTGCTCCGTCTGCCCCGTATACGCCGCCACAGACGTGCGGTGCCGTCTTCGCAGTGGCAACCATGCTATCGTTTTTTCGCACGTGCTTCGCCATTGCCAGCCGCTGGCCAACCGTGCTTACGGCTGCCTACAGCCTCGCCGTAGTGAGTTGGTCAATGCCAGCCGATTTGTTTCCATGCAAAAGCGCACTCGATGCGATAACGGGTCGGCCATTGATCTTTTTCAATCTCTGGCAGGGGTGGGAAATGTTCTCTCCGGAACCAAGGTCTGAAGATATCTGGGTCGATGTTCTCGTTATCGATCGTAATGGATCACAACACCGTTGGCCATTAACGCACATGATTGAAATGCCGTACTTCACTCGCTGGTAAAAAGAACGCTGGTGAAAATATTGTAATGATCACCTACGACTCGATGCTGAACGCACTCTTTGGAAGCCATTCGCTGAGTATTGGCTGCGCACTTTACAAGCCAAAGGCCATGATCCTGTCGCCATCGAACTCACTCGGTTCTGGCGACCGACTCAGCTTCCCGTCAGCGCAGCACTGCGGGCTGATGTCTATCGGGAACCGTGGAATCACTTTGTCTTTTACCGGTGGACTGCGCCCGAAAGAGGCCCGCGATGATTCGGTGCGTGCGGTGGCTCTGGCTGCCTCTGGATGCGTTTGACGACTGGGTTCGCACACCCGTAGACCCACGGCCTCTCGCTTTCTTTCGATTCTGGTTTGGATTCCTGTGTCTCGTTAACCTGCTGCTGCTCTGGAATGATCTACCCATGTGGCTGGGCAATGATGGCGTTCTTCCGCCACAGACTCACCTTCTTTTGCAGGATGGCACCCGATTCAATCTCTATATGTTTACGGGCTATAACGATGGGACGATCACACTCATTCGATGGTGTGGACTCGCCGGCGGCCTCGGCCTTCTCGCGGGGTTCTTTCCTCGGGTCTCGGCGTGTGCCATGTGGCTGGCCGTCAGCAGTTTTTGTGGGGCAA
>Ga0049084_10000723_pt1 | contig 13062 bp, 12 predicted proteins | sample GreLakmeON33MSRF_FD_66720 | JGI IMG/M metagenome (GOLD analysis project Ga0049084, IMG submission 66720) | Freshwater lentic microbial communities from great Laurentian Lakes, MI, USA - Great Lakes metaG ON33MSRF | ecosystem: Environmental > Aquatic > Freshwater > Lake | place: Great Lakes... | reverse complement strand
ATCGCGTGGATGCGCCAGCGACCCAGCGTACGCGAATCGAGCAACGGAAGCGGAACACTCACGCGAGATAGTCCTCGGAAGCAGGAAGCGGGAAGGCGCGGCGGCGGCGATCGCTCGCCGTCAGCCGCCGTTTTGCCGTTGGCGTGGAGAGCAGTTTCTCGAGCGCAGGCCACGAACGAACACCCTCGTCTTCCGCGATACGCAGCATCCGCACGAGCGCCTGCGCCGTGGCGACGGCATCCCCCTCGGCACGGTGTCGCGCCGCGATCTCAATGCCAAAGTATCGCGTGACGTGATCGAGCGATTTGCGCGGCAGCGTGGGCAGCAGCACGCGCGCCAAGCGAACCGTACACAGCTTCGGGCCGGCCAGCACATGGCCGATGCCGCGACCGAGCTCTTCGCCGACGAAACGCCAGTCGAAGGCTGCGTTGTGAGCGGTGAACACCTGTCCCGCGAGGCGTTCGACCACCGTGGGCGCGATGTCCCGGAACGTGGGCTGATCGCGCACCATTTCCCACGAAATCTGCGTCAACTGCGTGATGTACGGCGGAATCGGACGCTGCGGATTGACCAGCTGCGCGTACACGTCGACGACCGCACCGCCGCGCACATGCGCAATCGCGATCTCCGTAATCCGGTCGCCGGCCACGGCGCTCGTCCCAGTCGTTTCGACGTCGACCACGGCAAAGTTCACGTCGTCCAGTGAGCCCGACGGCGCTCCCTCCGACCGGTCGGCGGTTCGATCCACGATGGCCGATGCGCCGGAGCTGGTCGCCACCGGCGCGGCCAGTGGCGCGGCGAGGGCCCAGTGTCCGCTGGGCAGTCGCACGAACTCGGGGTGGCTCGACAGCAAGGCGACGGCCATGCGCTCGGCCGCATCCGCCTGCAGACGTTCGACCTTGCAGACATCGCGCATCAGCGTGACCGGGTCGAGTGGACCGGACGTCAGTCGCTGAGCCGCGCGGGCCGAGAGCGTCGTGGGGCGAGACATAGGGAAGAAGATAGCGAGGGGACGCGGCCCTGCTGGCAAATCGTGCGCCACCGGTCTACCTTTGTGAAGAATTTCACAAGACACCGACTCTGCCGTGAAACGCATCGCCGAATCGACCGTCCGACGCCTTTCGACGTACCTCCGGTACCTCGAAAATCTCGACACTCAAGGCCAGCAAACGGCCTCCAGTGACGAACTCGCGCATCTCTGCGGGACCACCCCGGCACAGGTACGCAAGGACCTGTCGTTCTTCGGGTCCTTCGGCAAGCGTGGCTTGGGGTATCCCGTCCACGAAATGACGGCGCACCTTCGGGAAATTCTCGGCCTCGAGCGCGAGTGGAAGGTGGTCATCGTCGGTGCCGGGAAGCTCGGCGCGGCGCTGGCCAATTACCGTGGCTTCTACCAGCGCGGATTCAGGATCGTTGGCGTCTACGACAACGATCCCAACAAGGTCGGCAAACCATGGGGTGAGGCGATCGTGCGAGACATGGCCGACCTCACGCAGGACATTGAGCGGGAAGACGCGCCCATCGCGGTGCTCGCCATTCCGTCTGATGATGCGCAGGGTGTCGTCGATCGCCTCGTGGGGGCAGGCATTCGCGCCATCCTGAATTTTGCGCCGGCCCAGATCACCGTGCCACCACATGTGTCGCTCAAGTCGGTGAACATGGCAATGGAACTCGAAGGGTTGTCGTTCGCCCTTACAAACTCGACGACGAATCAGGGCGCGGGGTAAGTAGCCGCACCAGCCGTGCGAAGTCCGCCGGCGTGAGTGTCTCCGGCCGCACCTCATTCGGCAGCGCCGCTTCGTGCAGCACGGCCGCCGCCCGCTCGGCATCCAGCGATGCCACCGTACGCACCACGCGGATGAGCTGCTTGCGACGCAAGCCGAACGCCGCCAGCACAAAGCTGCGGAACTTCTCCTCGATCTCCGGCTCAACCGATGGCACGGCGCGCGGCGTAACGCGCACGACCGCGGAATCGACCGTGGGTGGCGGGTTGAACGCCGATGGCGGCACGCGTCGCACCAACTCGACGTCGACGACTGCCTGCAGATTCACACTAAGCGCCCCGTAGGTCTTGTCACCCGGCGGCGCGGCCATACGCTCTGCCACCTCCTTCTGCACCAGATACACGGCCACATCGGGACGCGGCAGTTCGAGGGCATGAAAGATGATCGGCGTGGTGATGTAATACGGGACGTTGCCCACCAGCACATAGGGACCGCCCGCGAGCGTCGGCAACGAGACCGTCAAGACATCGGCCTCGACGATCTCCACATGCGGCAGGTCGGCGTATCGGGTACGCAGGTGCTGCACAAGATCCCGATCGAGTTCGATCGCGATCACGCGCCCGGCTCGCTCTACGAGACGATCGGTCAGCGCGCCGCGTCCAGGGCCGATCTCCACCACGGTGCGCCCGGCCAATGGCCCGAGCGCCTCCACAATGCTGTCGAGTACGCGCGAATCTTTCAGGAAGTGCTGCCCGAACCGCTTCCGCGCGGGGGGCAGCGCGCCTTCGGGACGCGGCGGCCGGGCGCCGCGCGTTCCAAATCCATGTCTCTGACTCACGAACGCTCCTCGAATGGACGATCCACGATAACGGCGGCGAGATCGTCGCGCAGCGCAGTACGACCTGTATGTGATTCTACCTGCGCGAAGAGCGCATCGAGCATGGTGTCCGGCGATTCACCGTGTGTCATCGACGCGAGCAGGTCGACGACGGCACCCTCGCCGAGCCGCTGATCGAGCGCATCCCGCGCATCGATGAGACCGTCGGTGAATAGCACCAAGCGGTCGCCGCGTCGCCACGACATCACGCACTCGTCGATGGGCGCGTTGCTGAACCCGATGGGTGGAACTACCGCCGCCAGTCGCACGCACTGCCCATCGGCGCCCACACGAAAGGCGTGCGGATGACCGGCATTGGCAAAGCGCACTTCACCGGCGCGCGTATCGATCACGGCGTAGCACATGGTAATCGACATCTCGGTCGAAGACAGCTCATCGTTCAGCGACCGCCGCACCGCGTCGAGTGCGATGGAGGGGTCGAAGGCTGCCTGCACGTGAATCGCCGCAGCACTGAGGGCCAGCGCCATCACGAGCGCTGACTGATAGCCGTGTCCCGAGACGTCGCCGATGAGCACGCCGGTACGATCCCGGTCGAGGCGGGCCAGCAGAAAGAAATCGCCGCCAACACTTTCGGCGGGCACCAGACGAGCCGCCGCGCGCGCCTCGGGGCCCACGACCGCCGGCTTGGGCAGCAGCTTGAGCTGCAGGTCATGCGCGAGCTGCATTTCCCGAACGAACTGCTGCCGTTCAACGGCGGCGCGCACAAGCGAGGCGTTATGCATCGCCGTACCGATCTGGGTGCCCACGGCGAAGGCCAGCTTGCGGTCACCGGCGCTGAACGGCTGTCCAGTCGCCCGTCCACCAAACACCAGCACGCCAAGCGGAACCGGCGTGCGCGGCTCGACCACGTTTCCGCGCCGAAGGGGAATCTGATGTGTACCGGTAATGCCCACGCCAGTGCTCGGGCGAGTAATGGCCACCGCCATGAGCGCGCCGCCGCGCGCGGCCAACACCGGATCGGACTCGCGTGCCGCCGTTCCGTCTACGGTGATCGCGCTGGCGCTGCCGTACGCGGCCACCGCGATATGACCGAGGTGATCGAGTGACACAGTCGGATACTCGACGCCACGCAGTCCGAGGGTCGCGATGGGCGCCAGCATCCCCGTTAGGCCAGTGTTCTGCAGGAAGACCGCGCACGTAGCGCCGACCGTGACAGCCAATTCGCGCAGCAAGGTATCGGCGACACTCTGGACCGATGTCGTTCCACCAAGCAGCTCACCGATTGCGTACAGCAGGCTGATCTCTTCGTAGCGCTCGACCAGTTCGCCGGTGGCGCCGTCGCGCTCGCGCGAGAGGCGACGCACCTGAGGCACGAGGCGCGCTAACAGGCGATCCGCTTCATGTGAGTGGCCCGCTTCCACGAAGATCCAACCCACCGTTTCCCCGGTCGTGACCAGCTGCGCATGCAGCCCCTGCGATTGCGCCCAAGCGATGGTGTCCCGCGCTCCGACACCAGCCTCGGTGCGCGACGCAAACGCGGCGGACGAGGCGCCCAGCAGAGCCGGCGATCCGCCCTCGCGACGCTCCCAGATGGCTGCCCCGCGTCCGGTGGCCTCGAGAAACGCGGCCAGGAGCGCAGCGACCTCAATCATGTGCGGTGGAGAATCAGGCGGATGCAGTGTCCCGACTCGGCATCGGGCCCGGCGCTCTCGACGCGGTCCATGAGCGTACGCATCAGAAACACGCCCCGACCGTCCTCACGCTCGAACCAGTCGGTCTCGTTCGGGCTCTGCTGCAATGAGGACAGGTCGAATCCAACGCCCTCGTCGGTGACGTCGACGCAGAGCCGTTCGGCGTCGAGTGCGACGCGCACCTGCACCGTTCGCGACGGTTCGTTCCGGTTCCCTTGCAGCATCGCGTTTGCCATCGCCTCGGTCACCGCGACGGGCACATTGAGACTGCAGTGGCGCGCCGAAAATCCTGCGGTTACGCACAGCGCGACGATGGACTCGACCACCGGCTCGATCAACATCAGATCGGACGCGACCGTCCACTGCCGGGCCATTGGCGTCGGAAAGTCCGTCACGGGTCGCGGCTTCGCGCGAGTCGCCACGCGGTCAGCGCGCGGCGAGCGCATCAGCTCGAGTGGCGTACAGCGGAAAGAGCTGGTCGAGTCGTGTGAGCTCGAAGAGTGCCCGCAGATCGTCGTTCAGCCCCGCGAGCCGCACGTCCCCACCAGCGTCGCGCACGCGCTTGCTGAGCGACACCAATGCTCCCAACCCCGAGCTATCGATGTAACCGGACCGAGCGAAGTCGATGACCACTGTTCGGGCGCCCTGCTCGACCGCATCGAGAATCGCCTGCTTGAACTCTTGGCGATTGGTGACCACCAGCTGACCTTCGACATTGACCAGCAGCACGTCGTCGTTGCGGTCCAGAATGAAGCTCATGAGGCGCTCAGGAAGCGGTGGAGGAACGAGCGTGATGGCCGGCCTGCAAGGCGGTGATCGCGGCGACATGGACAATGTCGTGCGAGGTGGCCCCTCTCGACAAGTCGCTGCATGGTCGCGCCAGTCCCTGCAGGATCGGTCCGATCGCCGTGGCGTGTGCGAGGCGCTGCACCAGCTTGTACGCGATGTTGCCGGCGTCGAGCGAGGGAAAGACGAGGACGTTGGCCGTTCCGGCCGCCGTTTCACCCGGCGCTTTCCGACGGGCGATGGCCGGCAGGAGCGCCGCGTCGGCCTGCAGTTCGCCCGAGACAATCACGTCGGGCGCCTCCGCTCGCACGATCGAGACCGCTTCGCGCACCTTGCTGACGCTCGGGCCGTCGGCACTGCCCATGCTGCTGTAGGACAGGAATGCCACTGCCGGCTCATCCCCGACGATCCGGCGACGATCGGCGGCGGCGGCGATGGCAATGTCGGCCAGCTGCCGTGCGGTGGGATCAGGAATCACTGCACCGTCCGTGAATGTGAGCACCTCCGTCTCGCTGCCACGGAACGGCGGCACGATCATGTAGAACGACGACGACACGGTTCGCACTCCTGGCGCGGCCCCGATCGTCCAGATGGCCGCGCGCAGCACGTCGGCTGTCGTGTGCACGGCCCCGGCCACGCATCCATCCGCTTCGCCCAGCGCGACCAACGAATCGGCAAAGTACAAGGGGTCACACGCCAGACGCTCGGCATCTTCGCGACTGAGCCCCTTGGCTCCGCGACGCGCGAGCAGATGCTCGACGACGCGCGGTGTGCGCGCATCGAGCAGCGGATCGATCATCCCGACGCTCGGCGAGGGCACCATACCCATCGGGGCATCATTGCGGCGCACCAGCACCGGCACGACCGATCCGAGCGCTTCGAGCGTCATCACGGCCTCGAGCGTACGAACGTCGGTGGCTTCCGGGAAGAGAATCGTGCGCGGCGCGGCCGCTGCCCGTTCATGCAGCGAGCGCAGGAACAGTCCAGCCGCACCGTCGAACGTTGGCACGGCCGTCACCGCAGCTCGGCGAAACGGGCCACGAGCGCCTTCGCGACGAGCGGATGCACCAGTCCGCTCACGTCACCACCGAATCGCGCCACCTCACGCACCAAGCTCGAGCTGATATAGGTGGTGTCGAGCGAGGGGGTCATGAACACCGTCTCCATCTCGGGCAGCAAATGCCGATTCATCAGCGCCATCTGAAATTCGTACTCGAAGTCGCTGACCGCGCGGAGCCCGCGCACGTTGACCTTTGCCCCAACCTCTCGCGCAAAATCCACGAGCAGACCACTAAACGCGCGCACCTCGATGCGGCTGTCATGTCCCATGATCTCCGTGATGAAACCGAGGCGTTCGTGCACGGAGAAGAGCGGCTGCTTGCTCACATTGTGTGAGACAGCGACGATGACGCGATCGGCGAATGTTAGCGTGCGCCGGATCAGGTCCTCGTGCCCATGCGTGATGGGATCGAAGGACCCGGCGTACAGAACGACACGCTCGGCGGAGGCGACTGGGGACGGCGTCACGAAGGGGCGCGGAAGAAGGTCAGAGACGTGGAGCCATATCGGCGGGTCTCACCGAGGGCCGGCAGGATCACCGAGGACGAATGTTCAATGCCAAAGACGTTCGCGAAAGGGACCGCCATCCAGCAATTCACCAACTGTTGCACGGTTTCCGCGGAATACGGCGGATCCGCGAAGGCCACGTCGTAGGCACCGACAGGGAGCCGCTCCACGAAACGCACGGCCTCCTCGCGATGCAGCTGCGCCGCGGGATGCCCCCCCAGCTTTTCGAGGTTGTCCTGGAGGACGGCGAGGACCTTCGGCGACTGCTCGACGAAGTCGCAGCTGGCGGCCCCGCGGGACAGCGCTTCGAGGCCGAGCGCCCCACTTCCCGCGCAGAGATCAAGCACCCGTGCATCGGGGAGAATCTGGTGCACGACACTCATCCATGATTCGCGCACGCGATCGCCCGTGGGACGCACCGCGCCCCCATCGGGCGCAGTGATACGACGGCCTCGCCATTTTCCTGAAATGATCCGCACGAGTTACTCCGAACAGGGTCGCACGCCGGCGACCCGCAGTTGAAGGCGCGATACGCCACGATACTCATCGCGGTCGAGCCGGTACGCGAGGTCGATCGGTCGGGACACATGGAGCGTCGGAGCGAGTGACGCCATGCCCCAGCCGATGGCGTCGAGAGGGCCGAGCGCTCCGTCGATGGACAGCTTGAGCCCGTCACTACCGACCTTTCGCGGCGCCGTCGCCAAATGCACGCCGGTGGTGCGAAACATGGGCGACGGGTTACCGATACCGAAGGGTTCGAAGTGCCGCACCAACGCCTCGAGTTCTTCGCCGACGCTGTCGATCGGGACCTCGAGATCCACGCGCAGCTCGGGCACGAGATCGTCGGGCGAAAGCCGTTCACGCGCGACCGCATCAAACCGCTCGGCGAAGGCTGGCAGCTGTGCGGCATCCATCGTGAGGCCAGCCGCCGCCCGGTGCCCGCCGAAACGCTGGAAATGCATCGCGCAATCGCCCAGCGCACCGTGCAGGTCGAACGCACTGATCGACCGACCGGACCCCTTCCCTATCCCGTCCTGCACCGCGACCAAAACCGCCGGGCGCGCGGTCTGCTCGACGATCCGAGACGCCACAATGCCGATCACGCCCGCATGCCACCCTTCGCGTGACAACACGTATGCGTAGCGGTCGCCCATCCCCGGCGCATCGACCTGGCGCATAGCATCATCGAGCACCGTTCGATCCAACAGCTGACGCGCGCGATTCAGCTCTTCAAGTTCGCGGGCGATCACGTTTGCCTCGTCGTCCCGCTCGGCCAGCAGCAGTTGCAGGCCGAGCTTCGCATCGGCAATGCGACCCGCCGCGTTCAGGCGCGGCGCGAGCACGAAGCCCACGCGTCCGGCCGTGAGCGGCTTTCCTTCGAGTCCAGAGGAGCGGATCAGCGCCCGCAAACCAGGGTGCGTCGTTTCGGCCAGCAGCTTGAGACCGTAACGCACCATGACGCGATTCTCGCCGCGCAGCGGTGCGACATCGGCAATCGTGGCCAGCGCCACGAGATCGAGTTGACGGTGCGCCAACGCCGGTGACACGTTGAAGGCGTCGCAGAGAGCCAGCGCGATCTTGTAGGCCACGCCGACCGCCGCCAGATCCTTGTCTATGGACTGGCACGCGGGATGACGCGGATTGCAGATCGCATACGCCGCGGGCAACGCATGGCTTGGCAGGTGATGATCGGTGATGATCACATCGATGCCGGAGGCATTGAGCATGGCCACGGCGTCGCAAGCACTCGTGCCGCAGTCGCACGTCACCACCAACGTCGCTCCGGCGCGCTGCGCCGCTTCCACGCCGGCGCTACCGAGGTCATACCCGTCGGTGAGCCGATTGGGCACGAACGGCACCACATGCGCCGCCCCAAGGCCGCGAAGAACCCGCACCATCAGGGCGGTGGAACTCATCCCGTCCACGTCGTAGTCACCGTGCACGAAAATCGTTTCCTGCGCCCGGACGGCGTCGGCGATTCGCTCGACGGCCCTCGGCAAGTCGCGCAGAGCATCCGGCGCCGAGAGATGCTCGAGGCGCGGGCGGAGAAACCGCTTCGCCGCCTCGACCTCACCGTACCCGCGGGCCACCAGCAAGCGGCAGACAGGTTCCGGGAGCAGCAGGGCCTGCATCAACCCACGCACACCCTCGCCAGCGGCGGGAGCGCTGGCAATCCACCGGGCCTCCGGCCGAAGCCGGGCGGGCAGGAGGGGGACCGATCCGGGGCCACCCTCTAGGCGCCGGTCGAGTTGAGAACGGGAGGACGCAGTCACACTGCAATGTACCGGCAGAACGGCGGGGGGTGCACCCGAAACGGTGCAACCGTACCCCCGACGCGGCCTATCAACCGGAAATCAGCCCGGCACTGCTGCCGGCAGCGCCGGGATGTAGTACAGCAAGCAACCACAGCCTTCACAGGGCTCAATGATCGCGCCAGTGGACATCGGCAGGCGACGCTGCAAAGGAATAGACGTGTCGCAGCTCCCGCAGGAGAAATCGTCGTGCAGCTGGAATACGACAATCGTCCGCCGGCGCGACTGCACCCGGTCATACTTGCTCAGGAGCGACTTGCCGACACCTTCCGACGACTTGTTCCGCTTGGCGCTCGCGACCCCGAGTTCCTTCTCGATGACCGCGATCTCCGCGGCCAGCGTCGAGCGCGCCGCTTCCTGATCGGACGACGTGCGCTCGAGGACTTCACGGTGCACCGCCAGCGCATTCCGGAGGTCGACAATGCGACGCGAAATGGCCAGCGACTCGCTCTCTTCGTCAGCGACCAGCTTACGCGCCGCTTCGACCTGAGCGGCCGCCGCGGTCACTTCCTTGAGCTTTTGCGCCGAATTCAGCACCTCGACGTTCTTGTCGTGCCGAATCCTGTGGTCGACGAGGCGCGATTCGATCGCCCGGTGCTTTTCAAGCTCACGCTCGAGCGCACCTTCCGTGCGGGACACCTCATCAGCCGCGCGCTTGCGCGCTTTATCGAGCGTGGCAAGACGGGGGGCCAACGCATCGCGCCGTGCTTCGATGGCGCGTATGACTTCATCGTCCTGCTGGACGATCAACAATGCTTTCAGCTCGGTATTCACTACACCTCCAGGAGGGAGATCGGGTCGATGGTTGACCGTCACCCCTTCGGTTTAGCCCGCGGACTGCGGATAGGCAAGAGCCGACGGATTTCGGCCTCGAGTTCAAGGCGCTCCTTCATCAACGCGTCCTGCGCCTCCCGCGTTGCAGTTCTCATCGCCTCACGGATCTCATCGACCCGGAATTCCAGCATGCGTGCATCGAGCTTGCTGAGGCTCAGTCCGATGTCCGAGGCTTCCACGTTGATCGCCACGGCCCCATCGGTGAGTTCCCGCAGCACCGCGAGCGCCTCGGGAGCCAGTCGATCGGCAACCTGACCCAGATCTTCGTTCATGGGCGCGTCGAGGAGCGCAGCAAAGAGCGCACCGTATTGCGCGTGCCGAAATGAGCGCGGCGGATGCCGCTCAGCGACCCGCTCCGCGATCCCGCGATCGGCCAACATAGCGCGCACGAGTGCACGTTCAATCGGTTCGTCACGGCGGGGGCGTGGGGGAATGTTAGTCGTTTTCCACTCGGGCCCGCCACCATACTTGTTGTTCTTTCGCCCTTTCCAGACGGGCTTGTCCCCATCGGGGGGCGGCAAGGGCGCCGGTTCGAACTCCATCGGCGCTCCCTCGAACTGCGGCATGGGCTCGTCGGAACGGCGTTCCGGCGGCCCGCCCGGCGCACGTCGACGTCCCTGCTCTGTTACCGCGTCCGCCTCCGTCGACAGCGTGACTTTGTCGAGGTGTGATACATCAGCCAAGCGCGCCAGGTACAGGTCGCGCGTCAGCGGATCGCGGGCCGCGCGAATCGTGGGCAGCAGCTTGTCGATCGCGATGCGGCGTCGGCGCAGGTCGGAGAACCATCCAAGGCGCTCGAGCATTTGCACTTGCCGGTCGAAGAGGTCGATTGCCAAACCGAGCTGCGTGTCGATCGCCGCGCGACCACGATCGCGAACGAACGTGTCCGGATCCTCGTTCTCCGGCAACGTGACCACCCGCACCGTCGCCTTGTGCCCGAGCAACTCCAGACCGGAGCGGAAGGTTGCCTTCTGCCCGGCCTCATCGCTGTCGTAAAGCAAGAAAACTTCGGGCGCATAGCGCACGAGCAGTTGCGCCTGCTCGTCGGTCAATGCCGTGCCGAGCGGCGCGACCACTTCCTCGACGCCAGCGAGCGCGAGCCGAATAGCATCGAAATAACCCTCGACGACGATCGCCCGACCGGCGCGCCGCATCGCCTGTTTCGCGGTGTGCATGTTGTACAGCGTCTTTCGCTTCTGAAAGACCACCGACTCGGGACTGTTCAAATACTTCGGCGTATCGTCGCCGAGCGCGCGTCCGCCGAAGCCGACATGCCGACCCATTTCGTCGAGAATGGGGAACATGAGGCGTCCGCGAAAACGCGGACGCGGCTCGGTCTCCCCGTCTCGCACCACGAACAATCCCGCCTCGATCAAGCGCGCGTCATCGGCGCCGAGCGAGTGCAAGTACCGGCGCAGCGCCTGAAGATCACGCGGGGCGAAGCCCAAGCCGAAGCGATCCCACGCCACCTCGTCGAGCTGGCGCTCCTGCAGATATACCCGCGCATCGCGTCCGGTCGCGTCGTCCATCAGCTGTCGCTGAAACCATTCGGCTGCCGCCGCGAGTACCTCGAAATTCGGCGCGTTCGGATCGGGCGCCTGCGCGCGCATGGGCACGTCGATGACCTCGATACCGACACGCTCGCCGATCATCTTGACGGCGGAGGGCCAGTCGAGGCCGAGACGTTTCCGGACGAACGAGAACACGTCACCGCTTTCGTGGCACACAAAGCAGTGGTAGCTCCCACGCTTGGGCGACACAGAGAAATTCGGATTCGTGCCGCCGTGAAACGGACACGGTCCGCGATAGTCACCACCGGCGCGCTTGAGCGGCACGAACTCGCTGATGATCTGTACGATGTCAGCCGCTGTACGCACGCGCTCGATGAGTTCGTCGGAAATCACGTGAACTCCGCCACGGTGACGCCGGCCCCACCTTCGTTCCACGCGCCAAGCCGGAAGCCCGCCACCCGCGTGTCCTTCTTCAGCATCTCACCCACACGGGATCGGAGCGCACCGGTGCCTTTGCCGTGGATGATGCGCAGTTCGCGCATGTCCGAACGCACCGCGGTATCGATCGCCTGAAGGACCTGATCGTCGACTTCATCCACGCGGAGTCCACGCACATCAACCTCGCGCAGCGGATCGGCCTCAGGGATACTACCAGCATACGTGACTTTCACCGCCGGCGGTGGCGGCGCGGACGACCGCGCGAGGGTCGACAACGGCACGGTCACCGTGAGCGAACCTACCACGACGCGAGCTTCCTGTCCGCGTACGGAGAGCACCTGTCCGCTCTTGTTGTCCAGCGTTCCGACCAGTACGCGATCTCCCTCGGCCAACGGTGCCGGCGCCTTCTGCGGCGTGCCGGCCCTCGGTGTCGCCACCTCGACGGCGGCACGCACCTGGGTGCGCACTTTCTCGCGTGCGGCACGCTGCTGCACCGCCTCGGCGGCAAGCCCCTGCGCGGCCGCGGCGTCCTCAACGGCGCGCCGGGCCGCGCGTGCGGACTCTTCGAGCGCGTCCGCCTGCTCACCGGCCTTGGTACGAATCTCGGCGATAGCGCGCTCGACCTGCCCGCGCGCCTCCAGGAGATATTTGCGCGCTTCCTGTCGAGCCGACTTCTCGGCTTCACGTTCGCGCTCGCGCGCCTTGAGCTCGCGATCGGTGACCGTGGCCAAGCGGGCGCGTAGCTTCTCCTGCTCGCGATCCATGACTTGTTCGCGTGCGCCGAGCACGGCTTCTCGCGCTTCGACATCGGATAATAGGACCGCAAGGTCGCGCTCGCCATGCGGCAGGCGCTCCTCCGCCCGCACGATGACGTCTTCAGGCAACTGAAGGCGACGCGCGATACTCAGGCCATAGCTGCGCCCCGGGATGCCCTTGAGCAGCCGATACGTCGGCGCCAACTGGACCGCGTCAAACTGGAGCGACGCATTCACGACGCCGTCCACTTCTGTGGCCAGCAGCTTGAGCTGTCCGAGGTGCGTGGTCGCGATGGTCGTGGCCGCACGACGCGTCAGCGTTTCGAGAATTGAGCCGCCAAGTGCGGCGCCTTCTGAGGGATCCGTGCCCGAGCCGAGCTCGTCGATGAGCACCAGCGAGTCGGGCGTCGCCGAGCGCAAAATTTCCCCAAGGTTCTTGAGGTGGGCGCTAAACGTCGAGAGACTGGCTTCGATGCTCTGTTCGTCGCCGACATCGGCAAAGACGTCGTCGAACACAGGCAGACGACTCGTCGCACCGACGGGCACGGGAACGCCTGACTGCGCCAATGCACTGAGCAGGCCGATCGCTTTTAGCAGGACCGTCTTG
>Ga0049084_10000719_pt1 | contig 13106 bp, 8 predicted proteins | sample GreLakmeON33MSRF_FD_66720 | JGI IMG/M metagenome (GOLD analysis project Ga0049084, IMG submission 66720) | Freshwater lentic microbial communities from great Laurentian Lakes, MI, USA - Great Lakes metaG ON33MSRF | ecosystem: Environmental > Aquatic > Freshwater > Lake | place: Great Lakes... | reverse complement strand
GGTGCTGCGGATGACTCGGCACTTTTGAACTGGGTTTATTGTGATTCTTCTGGCAAGCCACTGACTGCCGAGGAGCTTGAATCGTCGGAAGATTCAAAGATGTTTCGCATGATGCCCTTTCAGATGGAAGTACGAATTGATCAACGTAAAATCGATTCTCTTCTTGTTGAATTGGCTCGCGCTGCACTGCCGATCGATGTACGCCAAGTACGAATCAATGCTCGCGCCGCAGTCGGCGGCGGTGGAAGTGAATCAGACGCAGGCATGTCTCAACAACCGATGTCGATGCAGCTTAGTTCCGGCATGGGTGGCGCGGCAGGATCAGGCACGAGTGACAATCTTTCCTTACGACAGCACGACGTTACGCTCGAACTGAGAGGCTTGATAGGCCTCATGCAGTCACCCGATAAGACCGTACTCGGCATCGAAGAGACCGCCGAAGAGACCGCCGAAGAGACCGTTCTAGAACCGACCGCTGAAGCGAATCCCGCAAGCGATCCAAGTTTGGAACCCACCCCAAATACAGAAGAGATGCCGGCAGAAAAGCCACCTGTCAGCGAAGATCCCGTGAGTGCTCCTGAAAATGATACGCCGGTCGAACCCCCCGCTGCGAAGAAGCCCAGCCCGACGGATGGAGCTTTTTATGATCGGCTGCGAACTCGTACGATCATTCAAAACGTGTGCAGTTTTTATCGAAAGCCTGAATCTGTAATCCGCTTTTCTGTTTTTGATCGACCGGAGAAAATAACATGAAGTCTGGATCTAAATTCAATCCGATGTCTTTCTTGCTCAATCACGGCGAAAAACTGGTCGTCGGGATCTTTGTCGCCCTTGCGTGTGGTTTGGTTTTGGCAGGGCTCGACGCAGTTCGTTCTAAGGGTGCAACCCCGGGAGAGTTGCCAGACGTTCTTACTTCAAAAGCCGACACCGCCGACAAACACGTTGATGCTGAAAAAAACGTACCAGCAAAAATGCTTTCCAAAGTAGACGACCTTTCGCAGACCATCTCGGCGTGGCGGAAACCGGAGATCGCCGCAGCATCTTTGGTCACTTCTTTTGACAAGCCGCTACGCGAAGAATCCACGAAAAGAATTCGTCCACAAATTCTTCCCCTTGAAAAAATTCATGCGGTTGCCGGCTTCGTGGTGATTGCGGCAAAAACTCAAAATGCCGGTATGACGGATCTGATGGAAAACCCATCCCCGTCCGGCGGACAAGATGACTCTCGTCCTACGCGATCGACAAAGCCCGACCCCAAATCCAAAAAAAAACCGGCCTCCGACAAAGATTCTGGGCCTGGAATGACACCTCCCGGCATGATGGCGCCGGGCATGATGGGCCCGGGCATGATGCCATCCGGACAGATTGGTGGTGCCAAAGGCATTATCAAACCCTACGTCATGGTGACAGGATTGATTCCCTTCACAGCACAGATCAACCAGTACATCGATTGTTTTTCAAACGCAAGTTTTCAAGATCCACGTCGAGACATACCGATGTGGAGCGACTATCGAATTCAGCGGTCTCTTGTACAGCCGGGCCGGGAACCTGCCGAGCGAGATTGGAAGACGATTGACTTTGAATCAGTTGCCAAGCAGGCGAAAGATTGGTCGGGGGTATCTGTAACACTTCTCGATCCAAAGTACATTCCGGCGACCGCTTCATCCGGTGGCCCCTCGCAGCAAAGAGTGTTTCCGCTCGTCATGCCACTTCCAAGTTTGGCAAACGAACCGTGGGGCCTTAACGCTCTTCATCCTTGGTTTCAAACTGCAATCAAGGAGTCGCTCGAGTTTCGTATCAAAAAGATAAAAAGCCAGTCAGATTCTGGAGCCAACAGCGATTTGGCTTTTGGCGGACAATCGGGCGGAGGATTTCCAGGCATGTCGTCCGGAGGAAATGGTCCACCATCGGGATCGTCTTTCGGATCGGGGAGTGCCATGCAAGGATCTTCCGGATATCCGTCTGATGGTGGTGGGTCGTCTGGCGGCATGATGAATTCCGGCGGTATGAGCGGAGACTCCGGAGCAGGATTTGCACCAGTTGAATATCAGCTGTTTCGTTTTGCTGATTTTGATGTTCAGCCTGGTCAGAGCTATCGCTACCGAGTGGAACTGCGACTGTGGAATCCAAATTTTGAAGTCGAAGCAAGCCATCTTGTGAGCCCCGATATCGCAGATGATCCAAAACTGACGTCGCCTTTCAGTGAAGTTACGGTTTCTGTTCAGGTCTCAAAACCCGTAACGATGCTCGTTCGGGCGCTTGAAAAGTCTGACATGAAACGTGTCAAAACAGGAACCTTTGAGCTCGCAATTCTCGGCGAGGATAAAAAAACTGGGAACCTTTCCTTGCGATCTCTCGTGGCCGAACTTGGCAGCCTGGCAAATATCGACAAGTCTTCCGTAAAAGCGAACGACACTCGTTTTCTGGGTCAAGATATTGAAACCGATTCCATTCTTATCGATACCAATGGAAAACAGGACGTTGGAGACGCTGCTGCTGCAAGTAAGAAGCTAAAAATCCCTCCTGAGCCGTTTGAAATGCTTCTGCTCGATTCCAGCGGCGAACTTAATGTTATCTCGCTGGCAGACTCAGAGCGGCTTGTCATGCAGTGGAAAGCCACGCTTCCAACAGATCCTAAAGCAACGGATAAACCCGCTGCTTTAGGTCTACCAGGATCTTCAGGCTCCTCGTCTGGTGGGTCTGGCAGCAGCTCTTTCCCAAACTCTCAGTCAAAATGAGGTCTGCTCAAATGTTTTTTTGTCAATCACGCATGCACTGTTCACTAATTGTTTCTTGTACTGATCGTAAAGGTTTCTCTTTTGCGAAACGTTTTCTCGTCGCTGTATTTTCTGGTGTCATTCTTTTGGTGTGCGGGGCACCATCGATTCTTTATGGTCAAGATGCTGCACTCTTTGAAACGTGGACGAAGGTTGAATCTTCCCCAGAAACAAAAGCATATACTGATGCCCTCAAAGCTGGCGGGGCATTTGACGGCAAACACCAAGCCCATTTTCTCGAAAATGTTCTTCCACAGTTGGAGCTCCAAAGCAATCGACCTCAAATCGAACGGGTCCGCAAACGCATTCGCGACGTGTTTCTTGTCCCCATTACAAGCCCTGCTGCATTTGATGCTGCTCAAGCCGCCGTTGTTCTGTATGCCTCACAAGCCGCCGCATCCGATGACTTTGACATGGCTGTGCGAGTCAATGCGGTGCTGCTGATCGGGGATCTTCGCACTCCGAAGCAGGAGCCATGGCCCTCTGCAGCAGAAGCGATTGTGACAATCGCCACCAATATCGATCTGCCACTGGCAATTCGGGCAAGTGCCATGCCTGGATTATTTCGGCATGCGTCCAGTGCTGGCAATCCCGAAGGTCGCAAAGCAATTACCGCAGCAGCATTTACAATTATTGCCGAAACCACTCCTGACACTCAGCAGACAGCTCATGAGTGGCTTCAGTCCAAGTCCATGGCTAGCCTCCGCGTGATTGGAAGTCCACTCACTGAAAGCGATGCTACGAACTTACTTGCCGTTCTCAATAACTCTCAAGCAGGTCTCAATCTGCGAGTGCGTTGTGCATCACTGCTAGGAGCTTTGGCAGATCGAGACACAAAGCTTGACCTCTCTGCTCTGGTTGAATCGATCAAAGTTCTTGCGACTACTTCGCTTTTAAACGATGAACAATTTTTGGAACAACGTATCCTCGAAAAAGAGTATCTCGGCGGCACGGGCGGAGGATCTAATTTCGGGGGTGGAATGGGGCCGCCTGGTGCTATGGGAATGGGAATGGGAATGGGAATGGGCTCAGAAAAGCCACGAAATGAGACCTATGTGCGCCAAGCCTGGAGACTTTCGGTGCTTGCAGAAGCTCTCGAAGCCGAAGATCCCAAATCCAAAGGCAAGGGACTTTTGCAACTCGTTCCCGCCACAGAAATGCAATTGGCTGAAGATGTCACACTTCTGGCAACCGTCCTTCGTGACTGCGCTTATGATATGACCGCGTACGCTGATTCCGCAGCACTCAGCAAATGCCTTGATCGACTTCTGCCCGAACGAATCGAGGAACGAGAGGCCGCAGAACAAGCCGAGGCAGCAGCTATGGCCGCTCAAGAGAATGCAACCGAGACGGACGCTTCTCCAGAAGAAACCGTTCCGGTTGAAGAATCCTCAGCTCCTGGAGAAACAGAGGAACCTGCGAAAAAGCCAGCCGTCAAAAAGCCTTCGCCCAAAAAGTCGGAACCGTGAAAGCCAACGGCACTCGAACCGGCCTCTGCTTTTGCAACGAGACAAAGACTTTTCTTGTGTCGAGCTGCGTTTGAATCTATTGAACGGCTGAATCTATCGCTTAATCAAATCGCGTACTGTCATGCCGGATGGAATCATCGGCAGTACATGCTCTTGATAAGGCACCTGCACGTCGAGGATCGCCGGTCCTGGAGCATTGATCAGTGCAAGAATCGCACTTTCAAGATCGGCTTTCTTGGAAACGCTTTGTGCATGCCAGCCAAAACCTTTGGCAATTTCAACGAAGTCTGGATAGCGATCTTGGGGCCCGATGCCATCTCCCTTGCCGAATGCCTCGGGATGATGCACCGGTCCTAAGTAGGTGTGCGCACGGTTTCCCTTAAAGAATCGATCCTCCCACTGTACGACCATTCCCAAGTGCTGGTTATTCAGCAAAAGTACTTTTACAGGAATCTGTTCGCAGTGACACGTGGCCATTTCCTGAATGTTCATCAGAATGCTGCCATCTCCGTCGATATCAACGACCAATGATTCTGGATGCGCGACTTTCGCACCGATCGCCGCAGGAAGTCCAAATCCCATCGTGCCTAATCCACTGCTCGAAAGCCATTTGCGTGGATTTCGGAACTTGAAAAACTGAGCCGACCACATCTGGTGCTGCCCCACACCGACGGTGACGATCGTGTCTCGATCTGCTGAAAGTCGTGATAGTTCCGCGATTGCATGCTGTGGCAGAATGCCCGGAAAAGTGGTGTCGTAGGAAAACGGATCTTCGGTTTTCCACTGTGCAATCTGTGTATGCCAGTCGTGCAGGCTCGCCGTGGGAGGCTCCACCGATTTGACCAACTCCTGCAGAACTTCCTTGATGTCCGCGACAATCGGCAAGTGAACGATCTTATTCTTATTGATTTCAGATGGATCAATGTCGATGTGAACAATAAATCCGTGCTGAGCAAATTCAGACACTTTTCCAGTCACTCGGTCATCGAATCTGACTCCGATCGCCAAGAGCAAATCGGCCTGATCGACGGCGTAATTCGCGTAGACGCTTCCATGCATGCCAAGCATGTCTAAGCAGAGATCCTCATCCGCAGAAAAAGCACCAAGCCCCATCAACGTCATCGTGACAGGGATTCCTGTTTTTTCTACAAGCTCACGAAGTTGAGCTGATGCATTGGCCGTGATCACGCCACCTCCGGCATAAATCACTGGGCGTTTGGATCGCTTGATTGCGGCAACCACCTGCGCAATTTGTTCTGGTCGCACGGTTCGCTTCTCGGGATGATAGCCCGGAAGGCGCATCGGTGCGTTGTAGTCTGGAACAAGTTGTGTGAGCTGGATATTTTTTGGAAGATCGACGAGCACAGGACCAGGCCGGCCTGTCGTTGCTATATGAAAGGCTTCTCGCATGACGCGCGCAATGTCATTTGCATCGGTGACAAGATAGTGATGCTTTGTGATCCCCCGACAGACTTCAACCATAGGGGTCTCCTGAAATGCATCTGTGCCAATCACAGAAGTTCCCACTTGACCAGTTAATACAACCATTGGAATGCTATCGAGTCGCGCGTCGGCAATGGCTGTTACCAGATTGAGCGCACCTGGGCCGCTTGTGGCCATCACTACCCCAGGTCGTCCGGTCGTTCTCGCATATCCCTGCGCGGCAAAGGCTCCTCCCTGTTCATGCCGAGGAAGAATAGTACGGAGTTGATCTCGATAGCGCGTGAGAGATTGATGCAGCGGCATGCTCGCACCGCCTGGATAGGCAAAGATTACGTCTACTCCATGTCGCACCAATGACTCGATAACCACATCGGCCCCCGACACGAACGTTTCACTTGTATGGGGACGAGCAACCGTAGTCATTGGGAAAAATACTCCAAAAAAAAAGGAACTGATATCGTCTGCCACCGTCTCACGCAACCACCGTGCCAACAGCGATCGTGAGCCACCGGCCCTCGCTTTAGAATCTTAGTGAAGAATACGTGTCACACCACCTCCTCGCAAGGAATTCACACCTGAAAAAGCTCCCTCCAGAACTCCCAAAAGCAACCCTAACCCCGGTCAATAGATGCAATCGATACGGTCGAAACCATATTTTCCAATACCCATCGACGCCGCCGTCTCCCGTATTCAGAGCATTCCTCTGAATACAACCTCAAAAAAATCGATGCGATCCCACCTATTCGCTAGACTTTGTTCTGAGTCTTTTTTCTAGCGAGGCCCTGTGCCAGAGTCGTCAGTTCATCGTTCAGCCGATCGTTTACTCGAGCTGTCCGGTACTCTTGAAGAACATCGCGGGTTCGCCGAAGTGATCGCTAGTCTGCAAAGCGGACATGGCGCAACAGTGGGCGGAACCTGGGGGTCGAGTTCTGCGCTGGTGGCGGCCTCTCTGGAAAAAGCCTGTCCAGCAGACGGTATGTTGGTCGTTCTTACAGCCCACGCAGATGACGCTGAACGACTTCTGGATGATCTGTCCATTTTTTCAAAAGCAGCCGCTGAACTGCTCTCGGTTCCTGATCGAGTTCGTGGTGAATCTCTGGCGATCGATCAAGCCATTGCTGAGCGTCTCGGACTCGTCAAACGACTCATCGCCGGAAATGGGCCACGCATTCTTGTGACCTGTGCGCATGCTTTATTGATTCCGCTTGCTGACCCGCGCGACATTCTTGAGGGAACTCGAACTCTCCGAATCGGAGATCGACTTGAATCGAGTGAGCTTACCTCGTGGCTGGTTGCCCGCGGCTGGGAGCCAACAGCCACCGTTGAGACTCCGGGAACTCTTGCTCGGCGTGGAGGCATCTTCGATCTTTTTGCACCCGACTGGGATCGTCCAATTCGCATCGAACTTGACGGAGATGAAATCGAATCGATTCGTTCATTTGATCAAGTCTCTCAGCGAAGCATTTCAACACTTAATTTCATAGAACTCACCGCACTTGGAAATGATTCCTCGCAGCGGCGTACGACACTGGCCGAACTGATCTCCAAGAAGTCCTGGTGGGGGATCGTCGAACCGGCAGAAGTCACCGAGGAAGCCCGCAAGATTTACCAACGACTTTCCGGTATCACCGAGGTCACCGATCCCGAAGATATTTTTTCCGGGATCTGGAAATTTCCATCCGTCACGCTTTCTTCGATTGCCTCATCCAGCTTGGAGGCGTCTGCCGAACTTTCTCTCGAAAGCATCGAACGATTCTCCGGCTCCATCGATCGGGTGCGAGGAGAACTCGACTCGATCGGGCGTGACCAAGAGGTGTGGATCATCGCCGAAACATCAGCCGAGATTGATCGCCTCACCGAACTTCTCTCCGACTGCGCACCTGCTCGCTCAGGAAAATTGAACTTTGCACTCGGAAAACTTACCGCTGGATTTCGGATTGTACCCAAGCGCATTGTGCTTGTGAGCGCATCAGAATTGTTTCACCGCGAAACGCTCGGACGACGATCGGCACGAAGATCTCTTGTCCGCGCGATTGATACCTTTCTCGATCTGCATGAAGGGGACTATGTGGTCCATGTCGCGCACGGCATCGGTCGATACCGGGGACTCAAACTTCTGGAGCAACATGGTCGCACGGAAGAATTTCTCGAAATCGAATTCGCTTTGTCGACAATCGTCTTCGTGCCGGCATCTGGTATTGAGATGGTGCAGAAATATGTCGGCGGCAACAAAAATGCACCACGTTTAGCAAAAATTGGCAGCACGCTTTGGGAGAAACAAAAGCAATCCGTGCGCGAAGCCGTTGCCGACATGGCCTCAGAAATGCTCTCGCTTCAGGCAAGGCGAGACAACCGCCCTGGAATTTCTTTTCCCCCTGACACTCCGTGGCAACAAAAGTTTGAGGAATCATTTCCTTTTGAAGAGACTCCGGATCAGGTGACTGCTTCAGCAGCGATCAAAGCCGACATGCAGCAACCCCGTCCTATGGACCGCCTGCTTTGCGGAGATGTTGGATTTGGGAAAACTGAAATGGCGATGCGAGCAGCATTCAAAGCCGTAGAGGCTGGGTTTCAAGCCGCAGTGCTCGTCCCCACAACTGTGCTTGCCGATCAGCATCGACGTTCTTTTATAAAACGTTTTGCGGAGTTTCCTTTTGTCGTTGCATCACTTTCACGATTTTCGAGTCCCTCCGAAGAACGCGAAACCCTCGAAGGACTTGCCTCTGGAAAAATTGACATTGTGATCGGAACTCACAGACTGGTTCAGAAAGACATCCACTTTTCCAATCTCGGCATAATCGTCATCGATGAAGAACAGCGTTTTGGAGTCGAAATAAAGGAGCGTCTCAAAGCACTGCGTGCCTCCGTCGACGTTCTCACCATGACGGCCACACCCATTCCCCGCACACTTCATATGTCGATGCTTGGCATTCGTGACATTTCAAACCTCGCAACGCCACCCATGGATCGCATCGCAGTTGAAACAAGAGTTGCGCGTTGGGACGAGGCTCTCATCCGACAAGCGATTGATCGCGAATTGGCTCGGAATGGACAGGTCTTTTTTATTCACAATCGAATTCATGACATTCATCTTGTGAAACACAAACTTGAGCGAATTGCTCCAGAGGCAACCATTGGGATCGTGCATGGTCGTCTCAGCGAGGACAATTTGGAACACGTAATGCTCGACTTCGTGGCAGGCAATATCGACATCTTGTTAGCAACCACGATTGTTGAAAGCGGATTGGATATTCCACGCGCTAATACGATCTTTATTGATGAAGCCGATCACTACGGTCTCGCCGACCTACACCAACTTCGTGGACGCGTTGGTCGATCACACCATCGTGCGTACTGCTACATGCTCATTGATTCCGGGACGCATTTAAGTGGCACTGCGGCGAGAAGACTTCGTGCCATCCAGGAGTTCTCCAGCATGGGCGCAGGGTTTTCGCTTGCGATGCGAGATCTAGAAATTCGCGGTGCAGGAAATCTACTAGGAACCCAGCAAAGCGGACATATCGCGATGGTGGGATACGAACTCTACTGCCGACTCTTGGAACAGGCCGTGCGGCGTCTCAAAGCGTTGCCTCCCTCGGAGCCACCAACAGTTCAGATCGATCTGCCAGGAGATGCGTGGCTACCCAGAGAGTACATCAGCGACTTTCGATCCAAGATTGATCTCTACAGACGTATTGCGAGGGCGACGCTTGACTCACAACTTGATGAGATCTCGACCGAACTCACTGATCGTTTCGGGCCACTGCCAGAGACCGCACAGCGACTTATTGAACGAGGTCGCCTGCGCATAGCAGCATCCTTATGGAGCATCCATTCAATCGGCTGCCAGGATGGTCTGATCATGATCGGCTATCGGGATCCTCTTCCTCTCGAACGTCTTCGACGGGAACGCGGTTCTCGTTTGCGGATCATTGATGGTCGTTCCGCCTGCTTACCGCTGGACTCCCGCGTTCAAGAAACCCCAAATCGCATCTGGGACGTGGTAAAAACGCTGTTGCGACCGCGCGAGAACCTTCCCTATAGTCCCCCTCCTTCCGTTCCCGCAAGGCGATCATGAACGGATGACGTGGAAAGATGTTTGGGGTGAAGAGTGACCGGCGAGGTGGCCAGTCGCGTGGCGTACGGTCAATATAATTTTGGAAAGCATCCTCACGGAACCAACGATGCGTCGAGCACTGCCCAGAACATCTTCCGTTGCGTTTGTGTTGAAATCACGCACAGATTCCATCCTGATTATTTCAATCTTCTTTTGTTCTTTTTCATTTCTGTCATCTCTGCTGGCCGATCCTGCGGCCGATGAAATTCCCGTGACTGATACCGAATCCATTCGACCACTTGCCACACAATCGCAACAAATTCCAACAACTCCGAAGCACATTTCACGTCCCGAGGGATGGCCGAGTTCCAAGAAAAAAACGCCTCACAGTGTCATTAGCAGCATCCGTCAAAAGCCTGGCAGTCCGCTCGACATCATTCACGATGAGGGTGTGGTCACCGTGGGTTTCGAAGAACCTGCGTTCCAACCTCCCAGCACAGCGTTGCCAGGAGTGGCTCAGCCTCCTGCTGTTCCTCAATCACCTGTTGGCTCACCGACTTCACTTGAAGATGCTCTCGTTGTGGCACGTGTCGGTTCCGAAGTTGTGATGGAAACTGACCTGCTGACGCCAAGCGTTGTGGCATGGCTTGCGAAAGTGACTCCGGGACTCAAGCCAGAACAGGTCCGTGAACTCAAATTGCAAATTTATCGACAATTGCTCAAACAACATATCGAGTCGATGCTCGTCTACGTCGATGCCTGCCGTACGATTCCCGAAGAACGTCTTCCGGAAATTGAGAAAAAAGTACGGGAAGCGTTCGATCAACAGCAGCTTCCTAAGTTAGTCCAAGAAGCAGGGGTCTCAACGCAGGGAGAGTACGACTTGTACTTGCGGGCGCGTGGACAGTCGCTTGAAAGAATTCGCAAGACTTACTTTGAGCGTGCACTTGCGGCGCAATGGATCCAACAAAAAGTTTCCACTGAAGAAGAAATTCCTCATGCTCAAATGATTGCCATCTACCAAGCCCATTTGAAAGAATATGAATTCCCGGCAAAAACCCGATTTGAACAACTCACGGTTCGCATCACCCCAGAACAATCGCGTGAACAGGCATGGCAGAAACTTGCTGGCATGGGAAATCGAGTCATCAACGGAGAACCGTTTTCGGATGTTGCCAAGGCCTTCTCTGAGGGTCTTACAGCATCTGGAGGAGGAACCTATGACTGGACAATAAAAGGGAGCCTCGTATCAAAAGCCGTTGATGAATCCATTTTCACTCTCCCGGTTGGCACTTTGAGTTCGATTCTTGATGATGGTGCGGTCCTCCATATTGTCCGAGTGATCGAACGCGTTGAAGCTGGCCGAGTACCATTTGTAGAAGCACAAGTTGGCATCAAGGAAACACTTCGAGAACAACGACGAGCCGACCGGTTTGATGAGTATCTCACTCGCTTGCGCAATCTCACGCCGGTCTGGACCATCTTTGACAATGAACCTGCTCGTGTTCAGCAAAATGTTGCCGGTCAGGATCGTCAGCTGCGATGAGCTTTGATCGCCATTTCATTGCCCGACGGAGCTTTCCAACGATGATTTCCAAAAGAGTGTCGGCACTGAATGTGCTATTTGCTTTTTGATTTCCCTCAACTGGACTCGTTGTAGCAACGATCCCTGAGCGGTAGACTGCGTCGATTGACAGAAGCAGAGGGCCACTGTGGCCAATCATTTGAAGTGCTTCTTTTTATTCTCTCCATGCGCATTCACAGATTATGAGCCCACTAACAGACAATCGCACTGCCCCGGAAGGTGTCGCCAAGCTCGAGTTCGACGGTAAATCTTTCGAGCTGCCGATTTGCCGAGGGAGCGAAGGCGAGCGGGCAATCGATGTCGCAAAGCTCCGCGCTCAAAGTGGCTTGATCACTCTTGACGAAGCCTACGTCAACACTGGTTCAACCACGAGTTCCATCACCTATCTTGATGGCGAGAAAGGCATTCTCCGCTATCGAGGATATCCCATCGAAGTGCTGGCTGAGCGATGTGATTTTGTTGAAGTCAGCTATCTGCTTATCTATGGGACGCTTCCTACCAAAAAAGAACTGGCGTCATTTAGCGGCTCTCTGGCTCATCATACGATGATCCATGAGGAAATGAGAGCGTTCTATAATGGGTTCCCTCGAGACGCGCACCCGATGGCAATTCTTGGAAGTGTCGTCGGCGCACTTTCAACCTTCTATCAAGATTCGCTCGACGTTCGAGATCCCCGACAAGTCGAAGTGAGCGTGCACCGCCTCATGGCGAAACTTCCTACGATCGCTGCCTACAGTCACAAAAAGTCGTGCGGTCAGCCGCTGATGTATCCCCGAAACGATCTCACCTATTGTCAAAACTTTTTGCAAATGATGTTTGCTGTTCCGTGCGAGCCATATGTCATCGATCCGGATTTCGTGCAGGCACTGAACACGCTTCTCATTGTTCATGCTGATCATGAACAAAATTGTTCAACGTCTACAGTGCGCATGGTGGGCAGCAGTGATGCGAATCTTTTCGCCTCAATCTCTGCTGGTATTTCTGCACTCTGGGGACCACTGCATGGCGGGGCCAATCAGGCCTGCGTTGAAATGCTCGAAATGATCGTGGCAGACGGCGGCAACGTAAAAAAATACGTTGACATGGCAAAGAAAAAAGAGTCCGGATTTCGACTCATGGGATTTGGCCACCGTGTCTACAAAAACTACGATCCAAGAGCCCGATTGATCAAAGGTATTTGTGACAAATTACTGGCAAAACTTCATCGGCTCGATCCAATCTTTGACATCGCCCAGCAGCTTGAAGAGGTTGCGCTTGCGGATGAATATTTTATCGAACGAAAACTCTATCCGAACGTCGACTTCTATTCCGGTGTGATCTATCGTGCGATGGGAATGCCGGTGCAGATGTTCACAGTACTCTTTGCCATGGGGCGATTGCCGGGGTGGATTGCACACTGGGTTGAAATGCACCACTCCTCTACAAGTCGCATCTGTCGACCTCGCCAGATTTACACGGGAGAAACGCTCCGTGAATTTATACCCCTTGCAAATCGCTCCTAAACCCGTTTTACGGATTTATTTTTGCGAAATGTGGTTTTAAGATCGCTTGTTATTTTAGCTTTTTGCTGCGTTGATCCCGAAAGAAATCGCTGAGAATTCTTCCGCACTCATTTTCCAGCACATGGCCGCTGTGATCGACGCGGTGATTGAATCGCGCATCGTCGAAGAGTTGATAGAGGGTTTCGACCGCTCCGGCCTTGGGATCTGTCGCGCCCCAAATAACCGTTGGGACTCTCGCTTGTAGAACTGCACCCGCACACATCGGACATGGTT
>Ga0049084_10000715_pt1 | contig 13132 bp, 15 predicted proteins | sample GreLakmeON33MSRF_FD_66720 | JGI IMG/M metagenome (GOLD analysis project Ga0049084, IMG submission 66720) | Freshwater lentic microbial communities from great Laurentian Lakes, MI, USA - Great Lakes metaG ON33MSRF | ecosystem: Environmental > Aquatic > Freshwater > Lake | place: Great Lakes... | reverse complement strand
TAGGGGGATTTCTCGCGGGCGAGGCGGTTGGTGTGGGCGTGGGCAATGGCGTTGGTGGTCATGGGCAGAGGGGGCGTCAGTTGGGCGGACTGGGGACGGCAGGCGGTCAGGGCCAGCGCGAGCATCGCGGCGACGGTCAGGGCTGGCGGAAATTTCAACACGCGCCAACCCTAGACCGAAGCGGCGGTGAAGGGAAGATGTGACGTGGACCCGAATTTTCGAAGACGGATCAATCCCATCAGTTTCGTCGTCGAGCTTTTTCTCGTCACCCGGGCGCGGCCTGTAATAGCCTCGCGCCATGCTTGCGGAAAAACCGTGGAAAATCGAGGCCGTGCTGCGCTTGTTGCTGACGCTGCTCGTCAGCATTTTCGTCGGCTCGTTGCTTTGCTCCGTGGTGGCGCTGCCGGGTGAAAGCGGCTGGCTGCCCGTGACGGTAGACCGGAAGTTTCTCAGCTTCATCATCGCCGCGCTCAGTTTTCAGGGGGCGGTGCTGGTCGGCCTCGTCTTGTTTCTCCGCGAATGTTCCATCGGTTGGGGCGAGGCGTTTGGCTTTTCCAAACCGAACACGGCTGCTGCGCTGGGCTGGGGACTGCTCGGCATTTGTTTTGCGCTGCCGGTGGCGTTTCTGCTGGCCAAAGGCTCCAGTGAACTGCTGACCCTGATCGGCCGGATGCCCGTGCAGCAGGACACCGTCAAGGCTTTGCAAACCGCCAGGCCCATCGGCCAGACCTTTGTTTACGCCTTCTTCGCCGTCCTCCTCGCGCCGGTCGCCGAGGAGATGATGTTCCGCGGTGTTTTGTATCCGGCCATCAAGCAGGGCGGTTTTCCGCGTCTGGCGCTGTGGGGCACGGCGCTGCTCTTCGCCGCCACGCACGCCAACCTGATGGCCTTCATTCCGCTGACCTTTCTCGCGCTGGTGCTGACGGCGCTTTATGAAAAGACGGAGAACCTCATTGCGCCCATTGTCATGCACGTCATGTTCAACGCCGTGAATTATTACCTCATCGTGGCCCCGGCGGACTGGAAGCCTAAATGGTTTGTCCAATGAACGAATTCGAACTCATCGCCCGCCTTCTCCCCTCGCTCGCCACCAACGACTCGGTCGTGGTTGCGGCCGGCGACGACTGCGCCGTGCTCGACCTCGGCGTGCCGGGACGGCTCGTGCTCTTCAAGACCGACGCCGTGGTTGAGGGGATTCATTTCACCGCCGACACGCCGCCGGAAAAAATCGGCCACAAGGCGCTGGCCCGCTGCCTGAGCGACATCGCGGCCATGGCCGGCCAGCCAAACTCTGCGCTGGTCACGCTCGCGTTACCGAAAGATTTCGAGGTCGCGCGCATCGAGAAAATTTACGCCGGCCTCAACGCCCTCGCGCAACGGCACGGCGTCGCGGTCGTCGGCGGCGAGACGACGACCAGCCCGGAGCGGATGCTCATTTCCATCGCGCTGCTCGGCACGGTGGCGAAAGACCAATGCCTGCTCCGCTCCGGCGCGAAATCCGGCGACGCGATTTTCGTCACTGGACAGCTCGGCGGCTCGCGGGCCGGGCGGCATCTGGATTTCGAGCCGCGCCTGGCCGAGGCCCGCTGGCTGGCGGAACATTTTTCCATCCATGCGCTCATGGATCTCAGCGATGGACTGGCGGGCGACCTGCGGCATCTGCTTCAGGCGAGCCGCGTCGGCGCGGAACTGCGGGCGGCGTCCATTCCCATCAGCCGCGAGGCGAAGACGGCGGGGCGCGGAAAATCTTCCGCCAAGCCGCCACTGCTGGCCGCGCTCACGGATGGCGAGGATTTTGAACTACTCTTCACGCTCGACGCCAAAAGCGCCGTGCGTCTGCTCGACGGGTGGAAGAAAAAATTTCCCGATTTGCCGCTTGCGTGCATCGGCCGGATCACGGCCGAGCCGGGCCTGCGGATTCGCGATGAGCGCGGCGTGCGGGAACTGGCCGTGCGCGGCTATGAACATTTTGCGGGGAAGAAGTCCGAATGACGAAGCCGAACGATTCGATTCAACCACGAATGAACACGAATGGACACGAATCAGAACAGGTCGGCCCGGTCGTTTTACGAAACGCCGGGCAGCGCACCAAACCGTGTGCAGCGAGCGGAAGACTTCCCGTCTTCGGTCGCCTTTCCCATTCTTGTCGATTCGTGTTCATTCCTGGTTTCACTGCATAATTGCCGTTCGCCCTTGACCCATGCCCGCGCTCGTCACCCACAGCCCCGAAGAAACCGCCGCGCTCGGCGAGCAGTGGGGCCGCGTCGCGCGCGCCGGCCGGGTCATCGGCCTCTCCGGCGATCTCGGCGCGGGCAAGACGCAGCTCGTCAAGGGCCTCGCGCGCGGCCTCGGCCTCACCACGCGCATCATCTCGCCCACCTTCGCGCTGGTGAACGAACATCGCGACGGACACCTCGCCCTCTTTCATCTCGACCTCTACCGGCTCGACACGCGGGCGCAGATCATCGGCGCGGGCCTGGAGGAATATCTGCTCAACCCCGCCGGCGTGACCGTGGTGGAATGGGCCGAACGCTACTTCGATTTCGCCTCGCCCCAGCCCGGTCTGCTCCGTGTTTCCATCGAGACGCTGGGCGAAACCGAACGGCGCATCACCTATGAAGATTTTGGCGCTTGAATTTTCCTCGGGCGAACGCAGCGCCGCCGTCTTCGCGGACGGAGGCGTTCGCGGCGCGGCCAGCGCCACCGGCGGGCGCGACGTGAAGGCGCTGGCGCTGATCGGGTCCGCGTTGCGCGCGGCGCAGTGCGAACGCGAGGAGATCGGGTGCGTGGCGGTCGGGCTTGGCCCCGGCAGCTATGCCGGCATCCGCGCCGCCATCGCGCTGGCCCAGGGCTGGGCGCTCGCGCGGCCCGTGAAGCTTCTCGGCGTGAGCAGCGCCGACTGTCTCGCCGCGCAGGCGCAGGCGGCGGGCTGGACCGGGCGGGTGAACATCGTGATGGACGCGCAACGCCAGGAATTTTTTCTCGCGGGCTATGAAGTTTCGGCGACGGGCTGGAGCCTGGTCGAGCCGTTTCATCTGCTGACCGGTGACGAGGAGCAGGCGCGTCGGCAGCGCGGGGAACTGTTCGCCGGCCCGGAGGTCAAAGGGGCGGACGACCGGATTTTATTTCCGGAAGCGGCAATGCTGGCAGGGCTGGCGGCGGGCCGGACGGATTTTGTCCCCGGCGAAAGCCTGGAGCCGGTCTATTTGCGCGTCGCGAACTTCGTGAAGGCGCCGCCGCCGCGAAAAGTGGGCTGAGTCACGGCCGCCACGCGGGCGCGGGAGTTTTGCCGGGGCCACTGGGACAGACGCCCCCATGAAATCATTTACACTCGCCGCGACCTGTGAAAAATTGCCTCATGCAAATCGCAGCACTGCACGTCGGTATGAAAGTCCGGCATCCGCAATACGGCCTTGGCCTAGTGAAAAGCATCGGCGAGCAGACGGCCGAGATCCGTTTCGACGACGGCCAGAAGACCATCGCGCCCGGCCCCGCCGGACTCGAACCCGCCGAGGCGCACGCCAGCATTTCCAGCCTGGAGAAGCCGCTCGCGCTCTTCGTCGAAGAGACGGTCCGGGCCGTCGTTGCCGAACTCGGACTGGAAAAGCCGGACACGCTCGTCGAGGAACTCGGCCTGCGCTGGCACCATGGCAAGATCGTCCTCCACCCGACCGATCCAGCTTTGCAGACGAAGGAAGTCCCGCTGGAAGTTTTCTTCCACAAGATCGTGATGATCCGAAACAACCTGCGCGTGCTGGAGCAGAAGATCAACGCGCACGAAAAACTGTCCGACGCCGAGAAGGTCGAGATGCAGCAATACATCACTCGCAGCTACGGCTCGATGACCACCTTCAATATTTTGTTCAAAACCAAGGAAGGCCAGTTTGCTTCCGCCTGAGGAGAAAAATTATACGTCCCCGACACCATTGAAAAAATCGAAGCCCGGCTCCGTGACAACGCCTCGCTCAAAGAGGAGAGTCGCCGGGAACTGCTGACGCTGCTCGCCCGGCTCCGGAGCGAAGTCGGCGAACTCGCCGGGACCAACGCCGACCAGGCCGCCAGCATCACGGCGTTCGCCGCACTCTCCACGCGCGAGGCCTGGAACCCGCAGCTCGCGGAAATTTCGCGGCGCGGGCTGCTCTCCTCGGTCGAGCGTTTTGAGAAATCGCATCCGCGCCTCGTGCAGGTGGTCAACGCGATCAGCAACGCGCTGGCCAATCTCGACATCTGACCGGAGTGTGGTAGCACAGGCCACTGACCTGTGCCGAGCGGCGACCCCGCCGCTCGGAACTGGGAAAGCGTCTGAGTCTTCCTCGCGTTAGTTTAGATTACCAACGTCCTTTCCATTCCGTCCGGCCAGTGGCCGGACGGCACAGGCGGGTCGCCTGTGCCACCCGTTTCAACATCGGATCAGCGCGCGGCCTGCGCGAAGCTTGCGGAGACGAAGTCCCAGTTGATCACGTTGTAGAAGGCCGTGATGTAGTCCGCGCGCTTGTTCTGATACTTGAGATAGTAGGCGTGCTCCCACACGTCGAGGCCGAGCAGCGGCGTGCGGCCCTGCGCGAGCGGGCTGTCCTGATTCGCCGTCTGCTCCACGCGCAGTTCCTTGCCGTCGAGCGAAAGCCACGCCCAGCCGCTACCGAACTGCGTCGTCGCCGCCTTGGTGAACTCCGTCTGAAATTTGTCGAAACTGCCGAACTTCGCGTCGATGGCCCTGGCCAGTTCGCCCTTGGGTGTGCCGCCGTCCTTTTTCAGGCACGGCCAGAAGAGCGCGTGGTTCGCGTGTCCGCCGCCATGATTTTGCACGGCCTTGCGAATGCCCTCGGGTACCGCGGCCAGATTGCGCAGCAAATCTTCCACGGATTTTTTGGCTAGTTCCGGCTGGTCGGCGAGCGCCTTGTTCACGTTCGTGATGTAGGTCTGGTGATGGCGGTCGTGGTGAATCTGCATGGTCGTTGCGTCAATGTGGGGTTCAAGCGCGTCGAAGGCGTAGCCGAGCGGCGGCAGGACGAACGGCCCGGCGGGCAGGGCGGCGGCGGCAGGCAGGGCGGATGCGGCGGCGGCGGTGAGGAGAGCGGTCTGTTTGATGGCTTGGCGGCGGGTGATCATATTTTTTCTTTAGTTAATTTGTTTGATTGTTTCTAGCGGGCGGGCGGAAGGATTCCAATCCAATTCACCCGGCGTGAACCTGCCTCAGCGCCTGGGCCAGCGCGTTCCAGTCCGCCGCCGTCGTGACCCAGCCGCTGCTAAACCGCAGCACGCGCGCGGCCTCCGCCGGCGTGTGTCCCATCGCCGCGAGGACGTGCGACGACTCCTCCTGGCCGCTCGCGCAGGCCGAGCCGGTGGAGACGGCGAAGCCGAGCTTGTCGAGCTTCACCACCCAGCGCCGCCGGCAATCCGCCTCCGGCATCAGCGCCGAGACGGTGTTCCAGAGCCGCGCCTCGCCCGCGCCGAGGATTTCCACGCCGGGCAGGATGGCCGGCAGCTTTTTTTCAAACGTCGCGCGCGGCTTCGCCAGTTTTTCCGCTGGCAAAGCAGCTTCGCGCGCGGCCAGCGCGGCGAGCATCGACAGCACACCCGGCACATTTTCCGTTCCGGCGCGGCGGCCTTCCTCCTGCGGCCCGCCGAGGAGCAGGGGATGAAACGGGCCGCGCGCCGGGCATTTCAAAAAGCCGGTGCCGCGCGGCCCGCCGAACTTATGCGCGCAGCCGCTCACGAAATCGCAGCCGCCCAGGCCGTGCGCCGGCAGCTTGCCAATCCATTGCACGGCATCGCAGAAAAACGGCACGCCCGCCGCGCGGCACAGTTCCAGCACCTCGCGCCAGGGCTGGAGCACGCCGGTCTCGTTGTTGGCCGCCATCACCGCGACGAGTGCGGGCCGTGATTTTTTCAGTGCCATCCGCAGCCAGTCCAGTTCCACCACGCCGCCGCGCGTGACGGGGATGAGCCGGACACGATTGGGGAAATAGTGCCGCGCCGCCGCGAGCACGCAGGGATGCTCGATGGCCGAGACCCAGACGGTGGCGTCCGCCGCCGCGCCGCGCGCGAGATGGTGGAAGACCGTGCTGCTCGATTCCGTCGCGCCGGAAGTCCAGACGAGATCAAGCGCGTCGCAGCCGAGAAAACCGGCGAGCTGTTCGCGCGCGACGTGGAGCGCGGCGTCGGCCCGCGCGCCGAGCCGGTGCGGGCTGGAGGGGTTGCCGATGAACCGCGCCGCCGCGTCGAGCCAGGCCTGGCGGGCGGCGGGCAGCAGCGGCGTGGTCGCGTTGTGGTCGAAATAAATCACGGCCCGCCACGATAAGCCCGCGCCGCGCGCTGACGAGTTTTTTGTCAGCGGGCTTGCCAGCCGCCGCGCCCCGCCGCTACCTTGCGCCAGTTCTCGCATGGAAAATCCGCGTCCAAAAACACTGCATTACAAACGCTCGCACTTCGTCACGCAACTGCCGCTCGACTTTCTCTACAGCCCGGCCCATTCGTGGATCGCGCGCCAGCCCGACGGCACGTTTCGCGTCGGCCTCACCAAGTTCGCCTCGCGGATGCTGGGCGACATGGTGGATCACGGCTTCGAATTGGAGCCGGGCGCGGCCGTCGAATTCGGGCAGATCATCGGCTGGGTCGAGGGCTTCAAGGCGATCTCGGACCTGTATTGCGTGGCCAACGGTGAATTTGCCGGCGGCAATCCGCTGCTGAAGGAGAAAATTGCGGCGGTGAACAAAGACCCGTACGGCGCCGGCTGGCTCTATCAGATTCGCGGCGCGCCGGACGCGAACTGTCTCGATGTCCACGCCTACGCGCGCTACCTCGACAAGGCGATTGATAAAATTTTGGAAAAGCAGTTGAACGCGGAAATCAAATGAACCCCACCAGCGCTCCGCGCTACATCATGATCGGCGGCTTTCTCGGCGCGGGCAAAACCACCACCGTCGCCCGGCTCGCCCGCCGCCTCGCCGACCAGGGGCTGCGCGTCGGACTCATCACCAACGACCAGGGCAGCGAACTGGTCGATACCGCCATGCTGGCCGCGCGCGGTTTTCCGGTGGAGGAAATTTCCGGCGGCTGCTTCTGCTGCCGCTTCAACTCGCTGCTCGAGGCCGCGCAAAAACTTTCCACCACCACGCGCCCGGACGTGTTTATCGCCGAGCCGGTCGGCAGTTGCACCGATCTCGTCGCCACCGTCACCTATCCGCTGCGCCGCATCTACGGCGGACGCTTTGCCATCGCGCCCCTCAGCGTGCTGGTCGATCCGGTCCGCGCCGCGCGCATTCTCGGCCTGGAGGCGGGCGCGAAATTTTCCGAAAAAGTTCTCTACATCTACCGCAAGCAGCTTGAAGAGGCCGACCTCATCGTCATCAACAAGAGCGAACTGCTCGACGCGCCCCGGCTCGACGCCCTGCGCGCCGCCCTCGCCCGGCAGTTTCCCCGCGCTGAAATTCTCACCGTCTCGGCCCGCACCGGCACGGGGCTGGACGAATGGTTCGCGCGCATCGCCGACGCCGCGCCGCGCTCGGACGCCGCGATGGAAGTCGATTACGCCGCCTATGCCGACGGCGAGGCGCTGCTCGGCTGGCTCAATGCCACGGTGCGGCTGGCCGCGCCCGCGCCGTTCGACGGCAACGCGGTCTTGAAAAAGTTCGCCGAGGAAATGCAGCGCCGTCTCCAGGCCGCCGGCGCGGAAGTGGCCCATTTGAAAATGACGCTCGACCCTGAGGCGGCGGTGGGCGATCTCGCCGTGATCAATCTCGTCCGCAACGATTACGTGCCGGAGCTGTCGCAGGAACTGCAGGACGCGCTGGAACGGGGGCGGGTGATCGTGAACCTGCGCGCCGAAGCCGAGCCGGAAGTGCTGCACGCCGCCTTTCACGGCGCGCTCGCGGCCATCGGGACGGCGGGTCTCGCGGTCGAGTTGGAGCATTTCGAGCACTTCAAGCCCGGCAAGCCGACCCCGACGCACCGGCTCCGTTCGGGGCAGTGACCCAAGTGGAAACGGAGACAAGTTGGTGGGGCGGGCGTCCCGCCCTCGGATGAAAAATTTCAGGGGCGAGACGGCCGGGGAAACTGCCGGGACGGCGGCGCCACTGGCCGGGACGGCTCGTCCAGCCAAGGGGTTGGAGCGGGCGTGAAACGCCTCCGCCGAATGAAACGGTGAAAGTTATTGAATTCAAAAGCGCGCTCCGTGATATTCAACACGCCTGTCGTCCGCGACGGGTGAACCGGTCGGGGCGTAGCGTAGCTTGGTAGCGCGTCTGAATGGGGTTCAGAAGGTCGTGAGTTCAAATCTCACCGCCCCGACCATCTTTTTTCCAAGCCGTGAAATCCAGTTTGGCCGGTGCCAGCCCGAGGTCGAAGCCGCCAGCGGATTGCAACCAGCGACCATCGTGAACTTTCTCAACGCCAGCTTCCTCTTCGCCTCGCTCCTCTGGAGTTCCATTGGCGTGGGCTATTTCATCTACGGCAAGCGGCAGCAGTCGTGGGTGCCGTGGGTGGGCGGGGTGGCGATGATCGCCGTGTCTTGTCAGGTTCCGTCCGCGCTGCTGATGTCGCTGCTCTGCCTGGTGCTGATGGCGGCGGGGCATGTGCTGGTGCGGCAGGGCTGGTGACCCCGGTCCCGGCTGGCCGGCCGGCCGTGCATTTTTCCTGAATTTTTTCTAGGCAATTACAAAGTTCCAACTCACATTCTTCGCCTTGAATTTATGGACGTGAAGCTACCGAATTTGGGTGAAGGCGCTGACTCCGGGACTGTGGTGAGCATCCTGGTCAAGGAGGGCGCCACGATCAAAAAGGGCCAGAACATCATCGAACTGGAAACCGGCAAGGCCGTCGCGCCGATTCCCGCCAGCGCGGGCGGCGTGGTGCGGTCGATCCGGGTCAAGGAGGGCGACAAGCTTTCCGTCGGCCAGATGATCCTCGTCGTCGATGACGGCGGGACCGCGCCAGCGGCTGCGCCCGTTGTGCAAAAGACCGCCACGCCACGGCCGGCGGCGAAGGCGGCGGCACCGGTCGAGGCGGAGGAAGCGGTGGAGGAAATTTCCGGAGAGGAACTGGAAACGGTGAATGAATCCGTCGCGGCCGCGCCGTCCATTCGCAAGCTGGCGCGCGAACTGGGCCTGGATCTCCGCAAGATTCGCGGCAGTGAAAGCGGTGGACGCATCGTGCTCGCGGACATCAAGGCGTGGTTGGCGCACGTGCAGCAGATCGCCGCCCAGCCGAAGTCCGCGCCGGGCGCCGCGGCCCAGCCTGCGCCGGTGAGCGTGGATTTCGCGCAGTGGGGTTCGATCTACAAGCGGACGTTCACGCCGCTGCGGAAGGTCATCGCGCAGCGGATGGTCGAGAGCCGGACGCTGGTGCCGGAGGTGACGCAGTTCGACGAGGCGGATTTGACCGGCCTGAACGAGTTGCGGAAAAAGTTCGCGCCGGCCTACGAGGCGAAGGGCGCGCGGCTCACGGTCACGTCGTTCGTGCTCAAGGCCGTGGTGAAGGCGCTGAAGCAGCATCCGGTTTTTGCCAGCAGTCTCGACGAGGTGCCGGGCGAAATTGTCTTCAAGGAATATTTTCATCTCGGGCTCGCCGTGGACACCGAGGCGGGCCTGCTCGTGCCGGTCATCCGCGACGTGGACAAAAAGGATTTGCTGCAGCTCTCGAAGGACGTGGCCGAGATGGCCGCGAAGGCGCGGGATCGCAAGCTCGACTTGAAAGAGATGCAGGGCGGCACGTTCACGATCTCGAACCAGGGCGGCATTGGCGGCGCGCATTTTACCCCGGTCATCAACCGCCCCGAAGTCGCCATCCTCGGCCTCGGCAAGAGCGTGCTCAAGCCGGTGGTGCGCGACGGCCAGATCGTCGCGCGGATGATGATGCCGGTGTGCGTGGCCTACGATCATCGCGTGATCGATGGCGGCGTGGCGGCGCGGTTCACCGTGGACCTGGTGGCGGCGCTGGAAGGATTCACCGAAGCGGACGTTAAGCTTTAATTTTTTAGAAACATGGACCCGATCAAAACTGAAGTGCTCGTTCTTGGCGCCGGCCCCGGCGGTTATGCCGCCGCGTTCTACGCGGCCGACCAGGGCAAAAAAGTCATCCTCATCGAGCAGGAAAAAAACCTCGGCGGCGTCTGCCTGAATAGTGGCTGCATTCCCTCCAAGGCGCTGCTCCACGTCACCGGGTTGGTGAACGACGCGAAACATTCGGGCGAACACGGGATTATTTTCGACAAGCCGCGCATCGACCTCGATAAGATGCGCGCGTGGAAGCAGTCGATTCTCACCAAGCTGGGCGGCGGCATCGCCGCGCTGGCCAAGGCGCGCGGGGTGCAGGTCATTCATGGCCGCGGCCATTTCGAGGACGCGCAGACGTTGCGGGTGGAAACGAGCGAGGGGCAGCAATTTGTCAAGTTTGACCAGGCGATCATCGCGGTCGGATCCAAGCCGGCGCTGCCCAAGGCGTGGGACCTAGGCAATCCGCGCGTGATGACCTCCACCGAGGCGTTGCAGATCGAGGACATCCCGGAAAACCTGCTCGTCATCGGCGGCGGTTACATCGGCATGGAACTGGGCACTGTCTACGCCTCGCTCGGCAGCCAGGTCACGCTCGTCGAGGCCCTCGACACGATTCTCGCGGGCGCCGATCCCGATCTCGCGCGGCCGGTGATGAAATACGCGCAGAGCAATTTCAAGGAAGTCCGGCTCAAGGCGAAGGTCCAGAAAATGTCCACCGTCGGCAAACAGATCAAAGTGGAGATCGAGTTCAACGGCGAAAAGAAAACCGAACTCTACGACCGCGTGCTCGTCTCCGTGGGCCGCGCGCCCAACGGCGAAGACCTCGGCCTCGAGCACGCCGGCATTGCGCGCGACGAAAAAGGTTTCATCAAGGTGAACCCGCAGCAGCAGACGAATGTGCCCGGCATCTACGCCATCGGCGACATCGCGGGCGGCGTGATGCTCGCGCACAAGGCGAGCAAGGAGGCGCGCATCGCCGTCGAAGTCATCCTCGGTGAGGACAGCGCGTTTGAAAATGTCGTCATCCCGGCGGTCGTCTTCACCGATCCCGAAGTGGCCTGGTGCGGGCTGACCGAGACCGAGGCGAAGGCGAAAGGCATCGAAGTCACCGTCGCGAAATTTCCGTGGGCGGCGAGCGGGCGCGCCCTGACCTTTGATCGCACGGACGGGTTGACCAAGCTGATCGTTGATCCGAAGACCGAGCGCGTGCTGGGCGTGGGCATCGTCGGCCACGGCGCGGGCGAACTGATTGCCGAAGGCGTGCTGGCCGTGGAAATGGGCGCGACCGTCCAAGACCTCGCGCTGGCGGTGCATCCGCATCCGACGTTGTCCGAGACGTTGATGGAGGCCGCCGAGGTTTTCTTCGGCCACGCGACGCACACCTACACGCGCAAGAAGGCGGAGTGATCCGCCTTCGCGCCGCCGGGTCGTGGCGCGGGATTCCGATGATGAAGAGCAAAGTCGTCAAATGCCCGGCCTGCCAGAAGCCGGGCGAATGGTTCGAGGGAAAATACGGCCCGTTCTGCTCGCATCGGTGCAAGCTCATCGACCTTGGCAAATGGCTCGGCGAGGAGAACAAGATTTCCGAACCGCTCCGTCCCGATCACTTTCGCGGCTACGAAAATCTCCCCAAAGGCGGGCATCTCGACGAAGCGGAGCCGGACGAATCCTGAAAAACTCACAGACATGAAACTCATTTCCTGGAACGTCAACGGCCTGCGGTCCGTGCTGCGGAAAAATTTCCTGAAGTATCTGGCCGAGGAGGCCCCCGACATTCTCTGCCTGCAGGAGACGAAGGCCCATCCAGACCAGGTCGAGCAGCTTTGGCCGGCGCATTACACCACGTTCTGGAACAGCGCGGAGAAGAAAGGTTATTCCGGCACCGCTATTTTTACGAAGGTGCGCCCGCTCCAAGTCACGCCGGGCATCGGACGGGAGGAGCACGACGGAGAAGGGCGCGTGCTCACCGCCGAGTTCGCTGATTTTTTTCTGGTCAACGTGTATGTTCCCAACTCGCAGCGTGAACTTACCCGCCTGGCCTACCGCCAGCAATGGGACCGGGACTTCCTGGCGTATCTAAAAAAACTAGAGCGCAGGAAGCCGGTCATCTGGTGCGGCGACCTAAACGTAGCGCACACGGAGATGGATCTCGCGAATCCGAAGGCCAACGCGAAAAACCACGGCTTCACGCCGGAGGAACGGGCCGGCTTCAGCGCGGGTGTGCAGGCCGGGTTTGTCGATACGTTCCGAGAATTCGAGAAGGGCGGGGGACATTACACCTGGTGGAGTCCGATGTCCGGCGCGCGGTCACGGAACGTCGGTTGGCGCATCGACTATTTCCTGATGAGCGCTGTGCTGCGCCCGCGTTTGCAGTCCGCCTTCATCCGCCCACAGGTGATGGATTCAGATCACTGCCCGGTGGGGATTGAGATCAGTTAATTTTCAATTGAAATGTTTCCCGGAACAGGAGTCGGGAGAAGGATCTTGGGAGGAGTAAAGGGCGTGGGAGGGAGGGGCGGGCCGACGCGGTTGGGATTGGCCCGGTTCCTTTCGATCAGAATCATCTGCTCTTCCCGGGTCAGTTGCCGGGGGGCATTAGGATTGTAGTTGTTGTTGTCGCCGCTCGTCAGGACGCCGCGGGTCGGGCGGGGCGGAATCAAGCCGCCGGAAACAGCCGGGTTGGGATTGACGAAGCCCGGGTTGGGAATGGCGGCGGGCGTCGCCCCGTGAGTGCCGCCGGCCATGATCACGTTGCCGCCTCCGTGCCCCGCGCCGGGACTGGACAGGGTGTTTCCGGGGACGGGGACGGGAATAGCACCGGTCATGCGAGGCTGAAACAAGGGGACGGGCGCGGGCGCGGCCCCGGTGGGCTTGATGCCGTTCTTCTCGAAGGTGAGGGTCATTTCGCTGCCGGCGTTTCGGATGGTGACCGCCCCTTTGTCCGGATCGATGGAGACGACCTCGACGGTTCCTTGTTTCTCGCCGACCAGCAGCGGCGGCGGGCGATCAACTTTCTTGGTGACGGCATCGGTGATTTCCAAGAGCACTTTCGCCGGGCCGTTCAGGGTGGTGATGCCGGTGAGCATGATGGTCGCCGGGGGGGCCGCGGGGGGATTGAGATCTGGCGGCGGGGGCGGGGG
>Ga0049084_10000714_pt1 | contig 13139 bp, 30 predicted proteins | sample GreLakmeON33MSRF_FD_66720 | JGI IMG/M metagenome (GOLD analysis project Ga0049084, IMG submission 66720) | Freshwater lentic microbial communities from great Laurentian Lakes, MI, USA - Great Lakes metaG ON33MSRF | ecosystem: Environmental > Aquatic > Freshwater > Lake | place: Great Lakes... | reverse complement strand
TTTTCCATTAGCATTTGTTCAGAATGCAGAGAATGGAAAATATTATGGTCTGCCATCAATGCGCCCAAAATTTGCGCACCCGCCACATGTTGTTGGGTGTGGAATGGATAAGGCAAGGATGGGTGGATAACATAACTATGGTGGGCAATTGTGGTTGGCAAGGCGGCAGGCTCATACGAAGAGTTACCCGCCTTTCCAAGATAATGCGTGATTTCCGGTAAAAACGACCAAATTATGTCCACGCCTATTTTTTTCAGCAAGCTATCGTAAAACACGCCATCGTAGGAAATGGCATTGGACATTTTTCGGGTGCTTATTCGCTGTGGCACACGGGTCACATTTGGCAACCTTCCAAATCCATCATCAATATACTTGAACCCGCTTGCTTCGTCTGGAAAAGTAATAATAAATTGCCAATTAGGGCGACACTTCAACATCGCCCTAATTAAGGCGCTATAAATCACAAAATTGCTATCAGAGTTGAGTTCAATTTTGCTATACATTGGCACCACGAACACCACCATATCTTTCGCTATCATTTTATTTTCTTGATTATGTGCTCGGTATGGTGTTCGGTGCAAAATATGGTTAGTGCCTGTTTTACCTCGGCGCCACCCATTGAAGGCAGGCGAACGCAAAAATAAAACGACCCATCAAAGGTTTCTGGGTCGCCAGCAAAACCATCCACATCACTATCAATTCCTAAATCAATTATGCTTTCCTGCTCGCTCATAATCAGGCTGTTTAGGGCACCAACATTTGCCTTCCATTCGCCTAAAACATCTGTATTGAACCCCCACTTCACCATTTCGCCTGCATCCCATCCCGACAAGGTGTCCCAATTCCACGAACCTACCGCGGCGGCATGAATGGTAATTACCAATTCTTTCCGTTGTTCTTCGGTCAATGGCGCATTGGATTGCCTGACATCAATTGTGTGGTCTGGTCCAAACATGGTCAACAACGCGCTCAATCGCTGGTGACCGTCGTAAACTTCCGCATTTGGTCCAACCGCGATGGTTTGAACCTGCCCAAATTTCTCCCATGATTTCAGTAACCGAGCGGCTTGTGATTTGGTCGAATATTTAGGATTATCCTGCCAAGGTTTTAAATCACGCAACTTATATTGCGTGGTTTTCCACTCAAACCCCGCTGCCATTGTCCTCAATTCCTGTCGCTATCGAGTAGGCGGCAAAAGCAAAAACCACACCGTTGGCAAAATCCTGTGTGGACAACCCTGACCACCGCCATGAACCAACCAATGCCACAATGGTGGTCGCCAATGCCCAAAATTTCCGAGACTGCAAAACTGTTACAAATTTACTCATTATGTTCTCCTGTGTTAAATCATTTTCCTAGCATGGGTCATGTCAATAAAAGCATTTAATCGTGATAGTTGACCTCCGTTGATAGTGGCGGTTGTCTTGGTTTTAATTGATTTATGCGGCAACAACCTGCCATTTTTTTCCGATAACCGAATTACCAGCAATGTTCGGCATTTCACAAAATACAAAAACCCATATAAGGGAATGTTTAGCGTTCCCGCTATTTTTGCGCACCTTTCCAATTTGTCCTCGGTTATCAGCCATAAATTGTGCCGTTGAGTAACGAAATCTTTGTAATCCATGTCCGACCTGCATTTGGTTTCCACGATTGCCCTGCGGTTTTCGCCCTGCATCAAATAAGCGTCGAAGGCAATTGGCTTGCTTTTATCGGTTGGTTGGTAGGTATAGGTTTTGCCCCACCACCTGTGGAAAATTTCAACAGCTTCCTTTTCGTGAATTAGTGTTTCCTGACCTCGCGGTGTGTTTATATCAAGCATTATTTTTCAACCACCCATCCTTCGGTAACATAGCACCCCGAAGGGCAAAATTTGTCCTTGATTATGCCAACTTTCCAGTCTTTAATATACGGCGCGTCATTTTGCAGTAAATCTATAAATTGAGTGCCATCCGATAATACCTTAATACCGCCGCCTCTATCAACACAGAGTACCACACGATTTAGACGGGCAAGGTAAATTTTGGTTCCGAGCGCATGGTTTTGGGTGCAAGCCGCGCCAATGTTCAACCATGCTTCCCACGGTTTTCCATATAATTGTGAGACGCATTTGTTGTCCTGCCAATTGGTCGGGTAGCAATTTGTGCCACCTAACGCAGGGTTATACCAGCTTATTCTAAACCTTTGTTTTTGTGGAAAATCTCGGGGAATTACCAATGTTGTCGCCACGCATAATAGTGTTAGCCATTGACTTAGATTTTTCATTTATTCCTTATGCCGTTCAATACGGCAACCACCGATTTTCCATTGACCGCCTCGTGGGCATCTTGGACTGACCGCACCACGAAAATTTGTCCTTTCCAATCTTTGTGCCACTCTACTTGTTGTGGTGTGAGTTTCCCTGAAGCGGTTTTTATTTCCAACAAAACATTTCGCCCATCCATTCCAACCAATAAATCAGGACAACCCTGTCCGACTGTGTGCAACAGGGTTACCGTGGCACCGTTTTGCCGAAGCGATCTTACAATCAGGTTTTGGTTGGCATCGGTGCGTGACGCAATTTTGCCCATGGCATTAGTGTGCCATAACGAATAGTGGTTTGTCAAATCACGAGTGGACTGCTAGTCCAAAGAGATTTCGGAAGTTTCCCATTTTATTACCGCTTTTTGGGTTTCGTATGCCTGCTTAATTTGGTGGCGGTATTTTAAAGCGTGTTCAAATATTTGGTTGGGGCTTGGCAACTGCCCTTTTTTGCCGCGCCAGTCGCTCGCTTGCCAATTTTCCAATACCTCATAAAAAAACCCGCCTATCAAATCATTGTCATAAGCCGCCTTGGTCGCCTCGTACAATTCGTCTTTGTCTTTGCTATAAGTTTTATTTTTTATCCAATGCCGAACCAGTTCCAAACCGTAACCGCAAACATCACCCATGCATTCGACTAGCTCAGTTTTCCTTGCAGTCCGGTATTTGGCAGTCCATTGTTCAACGGTCAATTTTTCATCCCATTCTAGATATTTGGTGTTTTCCATTGGTTTCTCCTGATTTTATGGTTCAAGGTGAAAATATACATATATTTTTTCATTCTCTGAATTAAAGCTGCGGATAAAATTACGCAGCCCCCCCTGCGGTATGGCAGGGGGGTGAGCTGGTTTATTACAGCCGTGTTAGTCGCACAAGTGGTTTTATAGAGTGGGCAGTATTTATCACTCAAAACCAAATCCCATATACTGCGGGGGGTTTCCATGTTTTTATCTTTGTCGAGTTGCATACCTTGACCTTGACTATTTATTTCGCTTCGCCTTTATGTCGGCGGCTGGTAAAGGTTGCCAACCTGATTTCGCTATGCAAAGTCAACCACATAAGGCGGACTTGGATGGTGCGTAATGTATCACAACAACGCATTCGATTGCAACTTTCCTTAAAAATTATTTCTTGATAGGTGGTTTGTGCTTGATTTTATGGGGTGCAGGGTTCATTGAAAATCAATTAGGATGCATGAAAAGAGAATGCATAGGGTTGATGGAGGCGATTTTGGAGGGTGATTATAAGCACCCATGCATCGTCGCCTCCAATCGAGTTCAATTATTCAGCTGCGACTTTTGCCGCTTCAGCCCGAATAAAGTTTTTCGCCAGAACCACATTGGTGGTTTTGTTCCAGCTTTTCATGCCATTCGCCTTCAGGCAATCCTTGACATCTTGGTCGGTTTGAAAAGTTTGTGGAAACTCGGCAATTGCCCATGCGATTACCACCGCCAATGTATCCTGCGCGATTTGCAGTTCACCGTCGTTGTTGCCATTGGTTTTATTGTCAATGACGGTTTGAGTTTGGATTTTTTGCGGAAGTATTTCAGCAAAATCCTTGGTTTGCTCGGCGGTCGGAATACGGTAATTTGTGGGACTTGGTAAATTCATGGTATCCAGTTCCGAGTCGTCCAACATTCCCAAACCACACAATGACAAAGTTACCCTGTTTTTCGCCTTAGTTTCCGCCTTCATCACGGCATTGGCAAGTGCCTCGGCTTTTAGATTGCCAATCGCCACCGCGCCTGTGGAACAATCAAACCTGCCATCCGCAGTTTTGGCTTGGCATGTCACCACATACAAATCGTCCATTTTATTCCCCGCCAAGGAAATTATGGAAACTTTGTGAACTTGCCGTAGCTGTTCGGCGCACTTTTTGCCTGCGTACAATACCAGCTTGCCGTTCAATTGAAGGTATTCAAAAGGTTTGGTCAGCGGATTTAGTTTTAGGGTTTGGCAAACCGTATTGTAATAAGTCAATCGCTGGTCAGAATTTAGTTGAGAAAGGTTGCCGTTAATTAGCACCTGCTCAATTGCCGACATTTCTGTTTTATTTTCGCTCATGGTGGTCTCCTAGTATTGCCAAGGTATATCGTAATCCTCTATTTCCGCTAGAGGTTTTCCAACTTTTTTAGTTGGCACATTATTTATCGCAATATTGGTAAACGACTGCCGAGTTTCCAACTCTAAAATTACGCTGTCGCGCAAAAATTGAGACCTTTTTCGCTTGGTTTTTACGCAATTCTCGGTCATTTGTCGAACCATTTCCGTGTCCATCCAAAAACTTATGCAGGTTCCTTTTTTACCCATGGTGAAAATTGTTTTTTGCATCAAATAGCTTGGTTGATTTTTGTGCTTTGCCTGTTTTCACATTTAAAACATAGTGCGCCTGAAAAAATTCACCAAACAGTTTTTCGCCAATTAGTTTATGGACTGCGCCTTGTTTCCAAGGTTGTGAAGCTAAAACCCCATTTTCGCCCGAAGCTAGTTTTGACATGTCGCCGTTTGAAGCTTCCAGAACTGCGGCAAGGATATTTTCGTCATCACCGTTGGATTTGTAGGTTTTGGTTTCACCAACATACAACCGCATACCATCGCCGAGTTCAATATCGCCGTTTGCTTCAATGTTCAGAATTAAAGCTTCCTCTACTTGATTTGCCATCATTTTTAGTTTCCGTAATGCCACGGCAATATTGTCGCGCATTCGCACCAACGGCTGGGCGGTCATGGAAAAAGTCGGGTCAATTTCATCAATGGCAAACGCGGTGTTGTCCCACTCCGGTTTTACCAACAAATAGTCCCGAACTTTTTCCGCACAAAGATAACTTTTAGTTTCCTGTGCCTTGTTATTGTCGTAATTGTCTAAATTATCCATTGGTTTCTCCTTTAAATCCAAATACTTTTTCCACGACTTGCGAAAAAAACTGTACGGTTTGGTATTGTTGTAAACTAGCAACTTTGCAACCTTCGATTTCGCTTTCCGACAAACCTTCGGCGGCTTTTTCCGCTTGAAACGACCAATACGGCAACTCGGTTTCGCTAACTGATAGGCACATAAATAATGCCACCGTCAGAGGCATCGTGGTGCTTTGCATGGCTGTTTGTTCTGTTTTTTGCTCGGTCATTTTAATCTCCTTGATTATCCGTAATGCAGGGTTCGGTGCGCTAACAATCAACCCTCCGCATCGGAGGCGAACGCGCAGTTAATATTGATAGGGGTATATTCATTCGGTCGCCTCAATATCCTCTTCGTTTTCCATAAAATCATCAAAAAAGGTTTCGGCAAGTTCCTGCCAGCCAATTGTGAAATATTGATGATTAAATAGGTCGGCAAAAACATTTGCGTTGTCGTATAGCATCGGAAAGTCATTGCGCAACCTTTCGTCATGGTAATTTTCCAAGCTGGTGGCAAATTCAGAGATGGTGTCGGATTTACTTTCCTCAAACTCATAGTCGGGATGGTATGAGCGGGTTTGTTCCCAAATCTCCCGCAAATTGTGTTCGACAAAACCCGATTCGTCATTGTCAAGCCAGCATTTGGTTACCCAAGTCGCGTAATTCTGGAAGCCGTTATAGCCATGGTCGCTCATGATATTTCAACCCACATTTGAACGGTGAGAAGCAGGTGGTTGTAATCGCCGCTAGTTGCTTCGGTTTGAAATTTATGGATTTCGCCTGCGATTTGTTCAGGTGTGCAGGTGGTCTCGGTGCGTAAATATCGCCGTAGTCCTTTGATGACTTTGCCCAATATTGAGAAAGCATTTCCGTCTGTGCCAATGATTTCTACTACGCAGTCTGGATATCTCGCGGTCGGCAGGATTTGTTCTGTCATGGTGGTCTCCTTGTTTTCCTTGATTTCGTATCTCACCTAATAATATCAGTTGCCTATCAGGATAGGGGTGGTGGTTGTATTAAAGTTTTCTTTCGTTTCTCCTTAATTAGTTTTTGCGCTGCGGCTTTTGCCCATTGCCAATCGTCACTTGCGATTGTTTTTTCAACTACGAAGAAACCCCAAAGTCCTTTTTCCGGTTGAATTACATTTCCAAAAACCGTTTCGGCAGGATAGTGGGTGCGAATTCGCTCATGCATCGGTGTAACTTTTGCAGTCGCGTATTTGTGAAATTCGAATTTAGTTTCCCCTTTGTTCATTTTGATTTTGTAATACCGAGTTTCCACTTTTGTTTGTTTCATTTGGGTTTCCTTTTATTTTCCACGCCAACTCGAACTTAGGTATTTGGTGTATTCCCGCGCTTCAGCCATGGTCACTTCGTAATAAGTAGCGCGAGGTGATTTGATTTCGTAGCAACCTTTTGGATAGGTTTTGGTCGGTGGCATTTTCGTAATCGTGCATCCGTAGCTACCTACTGATTTGGGGGTGAATTTTTTCATTTTGGTTTCCTTTTTATTTCGTCTCTCACCTAATAATATCAGTATCCTGATAGGATAGGGGTTCACTACTATTAAACTTTTCTTGCCTTTTCCACCATACAACTACATTTGAAAATCAGTTGTTGTCCGGTTTTACCGTTGCGCTAACAACATTGCGAACTCTGCGGCGTGTTCCGCGTCGCTGCTCGCGTAATACCGTGGTAAAACCTTCGAGTGGGTGCTTTCGGGCGTGGCAAGTATCCAATATTGCACCTGTTGTTCATCACGCATTTCCTCTACCCAAAACGGTTGTAAATTGCCTCGCCCGCAAAACTTTGTAAATCTGGTTTCCATGATTTGGTTCTCCTTTAGTCTGGAAAATAAAGTTGCAGCCATTGCTGAACTTTTTGCAGCATTTCTTTTGCATCCAGCAAATCCTCATGCGCAAGCTGGATTTCGTAGTCACTATCATCAATGGTTGTTTGTGCAATTGAGCGGCGGGTTTGCGCCGAGTTCAGGCGCTTTAGGATTTTGGGAATTCGCTCTGTCCACATGGTTTGTTTGTCGAGCAAACTCTGCCGCGCTCGCGTAATGTCGGGGTGTTTAGGTTCGGTGTCATTGTCCAATAACTTCAGAATTTCTATAACTTTGTTTTCGCTCATGATTTGGTCTCCTTTTCAATTTTCAATGCATCGTCCGTCACTTGATATTATCAGCACCTATCAGGATAGGGGTTCGGGTATCCTGCAGGGTTCCATTGGCTTACCCATGCATTCGCTTCCAACACAGGAAGCGAATGCATAGGGCGAATGGAGGCGATTTTGGAGGGCGCATTGATAGAGGCATGCATGCAACCTATCCGAATATCACTTCCCCATAAATCACAAGCTGCAAAAATAAATCCGCGCAAACTGCGTCAATATCGCCTTTTAGTACCGCGGCAAACCATATTGGGTGGTTGTTAGCCATGAGTTTTAGACCTTTCAAAATTCGGGTTCGGTTTACGGTCACATAAACATATTTTTTCTCATTTTCGGGCAATTGCACGGTGCAACGAAAGGCAAATTTTGGGTCTTCGTAAAATTCATGCCGCGCATAAAAAGCATCCTTGCGGTCTCGTGGATGTTTTGTGATTTGCTGAATACCGTCTAGCCAAACCGCGCTCATGTAATTGTATTCGTATGCGGCGCAAACCAAATCGGCAATATGTTCCGAGGTCAATTCGGAGGTTACCGGAAATATTGGTTTGCTAGTTGTTTGTTCCACTATTGGTTCGATTTGTGGTTCCATGATTTTTCTCCTGTTGTTTTAGTCAATTCGACTGCAAGCTCGGATTTCAATATGCAATTCCTCGCGTAAATAGTTGGCAACGGCAACTGCCCAATGTTCTTTGCGCGTCAAACTTTGCCCAAATTCCCAACAACTCACTCGCAAACCTGTTGGATATCCTGCACGCGCTGTATGGGTTTCTTTTGCCCATTTTCCGAATGCGGTATTTCCCGCAAATTCGACCCAAGCAAATCCGCAAACTCCACCGCTGACTTCCCAATTTCCGCCGCGCCCATCGGTTACCCACATTGGGTTCGGCGAACTTTTGTTGCCAGCTTCCAACCCGATTGCCATGGCGGTATCCCATTTCAATTGAAAATAGTCGCCGCGTATCGCCTTCGCAAGTTGCGCATCCGTTTTGTGTCCATGCATGATTTGGTCTCCTTTTTCCTGAAAATGATTTAGCGGTTCCACATTATCCATTCGTATTCTGCCTTCAGTTTCGCTTCAGCCATGGTTGCAGCAAAGTAGGTGCTGTAAAAGCTTTCAATTTTCCACGAACCTTTTGGTTCAAACTCGGTCGGTCGGACTTTTGTGATTGTGCTTTTTCGGTAAAATACAATCTTGGGGCGAAAAGTTTTTTCTTTCATGATTTGGTCTCCTTTTGACTTCGTATCTGTTTTCGTCTCTCAATTCAATATTATCAGTACCTAATAGGATAGGGGTTATGGAGTATTAAACTTTTCTTGCCTTTTCCGAGTTTCGTCGCTGGCGACCGTGTGCATTTTTTGCACACGGTCGCCTGCACGGTGGAAATTTACGCGGTGGGCGAATGCGTAGTTTCCACATCTCCATTCCGCAAAATGTCATTTTGTTCGTTTACAAAGGCACCAAATCGCTCTGTGTTATTTAATTCGGCAACTGCATGCTTTGCGTCTTTTAATGTCCGGCTAAAAGATAATGTGAGTATGGCATTGCCAGCGCGGTGCAAAATCAAATACACCGGAGGTTGTTTTGGTGCGGTTGGAACCTTCGCATACATATAACCTGTAAAGTTCGTGGTTACAGGTTCATTCTTTTTTTCGTTCTGCAAATAGGTTCGGTATTTCTCCAGCATTTCCTTGGTTTTCTCAAAATTCATTTCGGTGGCATTCGCTTCAATATATGCCTTGTCCTTTAGCAGTTTGCCTAAAAGTTTTGCGTCGGTTTTATTGTCGGTTTGCATGATTTGGTTCTCCTTAGTCTGCAATTGATTCAGTAATAGCTTCGAGTTCAGCGTAAACATTTCTGAGCGAGGTTATCCGCGCTTCATGTTGGGATTGTGCTTTTTCAATAATTTCTGCCCCCCATAAACAAAAATCACGACCGTGCCACGATTCGTTTATTGCATCAATGGCATCCAGTATTGCATCAAGTGCCACTATGTATTTGTCTAATAGTGGTTGCTTTTTTGTGCCGCCTAAATGCGAAACCGCTTTTACTATTCTGGTTTTCGTCAACGGCACGGTCACTTCGTAAAGTCCGCTTTCAATTGCGTAAAGTGGGTTCATTTGGTTCTCCTTTATTGTGCTAGTAAATAATCGCCTTCTGTGGTCGCCACAAATCGGGTGTTTTGTTTCACCACGCAATATTGCATCAAAATTTTTGGGTGCGCCCCGCCATTTAATGCTTTGCGATTTTCCGCTTCGTGGTTCATTCTAAAAATAAATTCTTGCGCTTCCTCCAAGGTTTCGTAAAAAACCTGCCGTTCTAGCCATGGTCGTGGTCGTGGCATAGATTTCGCGTCAAATTTTCGGCGAAAAATAATTGTGTAAACCTCCTGTTTCCATTCTTGGTTTATTCCATCGTAATCCGTAACAATATTTGTAAAGTTTGTCATGTTGGTCTCCTTTTACCAATCGCAGTCTGGTTCAACCGTTTCGCCCATTTCCCATAATTCGGTTAGTCCGTTTTCGCCGAATTCACTCCAGCCACAATAGCACCTTGTCAAACCTATGTGGCGGTCACAATCTTGGCAAATATAAGCGCCGCAGTATCGGTTGAAAACTCGGTTTTTACATTCGCATTTCGGGGCAATACTTTCGTTGGTCATTTTGATTTCCTTGATTATCTGTAATGCAGGGTTCCGTAAGGTAACAATCAACCCTCCAATGCGGAGGCGAACGCGCATTCATTATTGATAGGGGTGCATTCATGTTAAGGGCAGGTTTCGTGATGCCTGCAAAACAGCATATGCCACATTTTTCGTCCGGTCGCGCAATCCATATATCCGTCATACCAAGCGGATTTTTCGTTTCGTGCATCGGCACGGTCTAGCGGTGTTGACATGCCGCTGTCCGATAATGCGCCCCGAATGCTCGCCGCCCAACCCCTTTTGTAATTTTTCTTATACAGCAGGAGTTCGGAGTTTGTAATGTGCCGATATTCACAAACTTCCGCCTTGGTTTTTTCGTCGAATTTTGTTTTCATTTTGGTCTCCTTGATAAATTCGATTTCGTAACTCATGTAAATATTATCAGCATTTATCAGGATAGGGGTTATGGGTATCCGTTATGTTTCGTGCAGTCTTCCGAGGTTCGTGAAAGTCAATTGCGTTTCGTTCATTGAATTCAGCCATGGCAAAAAACTATGGTAAACTCTTGGCGGTTTCCTTGACCTACAGTACCCGCACTATATTTGTTTCGGCAAATACCACGGTGCGGGTATTGTATTTATTTGCGTGGTGTTTTTAGGTAAAAAACCGGAACCCGCTTTTTATAACCCGCAAGAGTTTGTCGGTATTCCCAAACTATTGCCAACATATCCGCCGCCTGCAAGGTTCGTAATTGTTGTCTTATTCTGACTTTGCTAATGCCGCTTTCGTTACTTATTTCGGTCGTGGTTAACCCGCTTTTTGCGCCTTTATTTTCATGATTTCGCAAGGCAAGCACAAGTTCGTTTTCCTGCATCACAATTTGCCGTTTATATTTCATGCTTTATAAATTGGGTTTTCTTCGGGTCGGTAGGTTTTAGTAAAAACCTCCGCTTGCCCATGGTCTACGGTAATTATTAAACCGCCAATCGGCAAAATAGAACTAGGCGCAATTTTGAAACCGTATTCGTCCTGTAATTTCCATGAAGGCGTAATGTACCCGCGAGTTTTGCCATACTGAAACATAGCGGGTTTGTGAACATGACTGCGGATAATCAGGTCGGGTGCCGAGCGGTTATTTTCGTTGCAGTTCAATACAGTTTCCAAAACCATTCGCCTGACATTGTTGCCTGCTGTCCATGGAACTCCACCACCTGTAACATGGTGGGCAAAATCCATAATTACACCGCCGACATTTATAACCCATCTGTAATCACTTTTCCATCCGACTTGCGAACCCGTTTTTGCCCCAAGTTGCCGCGCTACCATTTCATCAGCCATGCCTTGACTTTTGCTGTGTGCCGAACTGCCGCGCACCACGAATAATTTGGATACTTTATTGACATGCGGCAACATCAAATCAACCGCCATTGCCTCCATAACTTCCGCCTGACCTGACAATTGGTGGTTTGCGTGATGTTCGCCTTCGCAGAATTCACCATTGACCACTATGATTTTGGTTTTTGCCTGAAGTTTGTGAAACTCTGACCAAAATTTATTCCAGCATTGGTTTATCCAAAGCTGACTTTTGCTCGCCTGCAAAATTTGCCCGTCCGGTAAATTGTAGGTGGCGGGTGATAATGCAACCGTTGAACCGATATGTAGGTCACTTACCACCGCCACGGCATAGCCATGACGCATAACTGTTTTTACTTCACCATTCTAATAAAGCCAGCAATTACCGCCGAAATACCTGCCGACACAAAACCAACCACCACCGACATTTTAGCAACTGCCTTTTCTATGTTCCGTATGCGCAATTCCATATCTTGGGTATCGCGCAAAATGCGGTCTAATTTGTCCTCCATTACAGACAATTTGACCTGTAATTCCAACATATCCATTTCAAACCTGTCGCCTATTCATGTCAATATTATAGGCAAAACCTTCCAATTTACCCCTGCTAGAATATTGCCAATAGTCCCAAGATTTCCATCCACTAGGTATAGCTGGTGAGCTTGCATCTGTATAATTGGCAACCCACAATTTATGTTGCCCATGGGGGTGTGGTTGTAAACCGTAACAATCCTTCCAAGCAAATTTGCTTGTATAAATCATAAGCGGTATTTGGTAGGTCATAAATTCGCCTATCCAATTGTCAATTACGGCACTATTTAAACCGCGCTGTTCAACATCAAGCACAAATGGCAAGGCAAAATCCTGTGCAAATATTTTTGCTTTTTGTGCCTGAAGTTTTGCCGAAACTTGCGGCAATAAATATTGATAACCACCGACCTGTATTCCTTTAGCCATGGCACGAACCGCATGTCGGTAAAAGGTGGTGTCCTCTAGAATACCGTAACTGCACCTTGCGTAAACAAATTTTACGCCCTGCTCGGCAAATTTAACCCAATCCACCTTTTCTGGCACCTGCCACTTGCTAACATCCACACCCAATTCCCATGCCATTAGTTTTATACCCGTGGAATTCGACGGCTTTCCAATTTGGAAATAACTAATTGTGCCATTACCGCGTTGGCTCTGGAAACACAAAATAGCCGTCAGCGTTTATTGTTGCGCTCGGTCCTGCTAGTGCCAGCGCCTGCGCTTGCGTTACCTCAATGCAATTCCAATAACCTGCCTCGTTGATTATTGCATCATTGCTTAGGTAGCCGCACACGCCCCACTGCCCAACCATGAATGCACCGCTTGCCTGCCCGCCTTCACTGCGGATTATCGGCTCGGGCGTTGTGCCGCTGTTGTCTTCAAAGGTCACATTCCATGTCGCGTAGCGCATCTCACTCTCCTGCTATCTGGTGCTGTTGCACGGCTTGCAGCGTATTCTCCAACTCGCCAATGTTGTTCAGCGCATCCAACTGCGCCCAGCTTACTTTACCGCTGCCAATGGCTTCCAGCCGCGCTTGCCTGTTCAGCCGCTCGTGCCAATATTCGCGCTGGTCATCCTCAATCTGCGCGTGCGTGTAGTGCGTCGGGAACGCCAGCCATATCTCTACCAGTGCCGCCAGCTCGCGCTCTGCGCCAATCATCACCAAGCGCGTCTGCTCCATGCCAACCTCTTTAATCTGCGCATCCAGTTCGTCTACGCTGTCCCGCGTTGCGCGTAGCCGCT
>Ga0049084_10000713_pt1 | contig 13147 bp, 11 predicted proteins | sample GreLakmeON33MSRF_FD_66720 | JGI IMG/M metagenome (GOLD analysis project Ga0049084, IMG submission 66720) | Freshwater lentic microbial communities from great Laurentian Lakes, MI, USA - Great Lakes metaG ON33MSRF | ecosystem: Environmental > Aquatic > Freshwater > Lake | place: Great Lakes... | reverse complement strand
CGGGAATCGCGGCAACTTGATCGGTCCGGTCAATGGGGCCGACTACAACTTTATCCGGGTCACTGGCGTCGGCTCGGTATTGACCAATCGCAACATCATGCCTGTGGGCATCGGCGGTATTTCTGGTCAGAACAACAACAGTCATGTGATCACTGACTCCACTGCGGTGGGCAACCACTTCGACATCTATGACGGCGCATTGGCCGTCGAGAACACGATCTATCTGCTCGGGGTCAACTCGGCGGTCAACTTGGGCAACGGAGCCAATGTCAGCCAAATGCAGGTCCAGCATTCAACCGGCGGCTCCCCGGCCAACACCTTTTACGGTGCTGGCGTGCGCCTAACCAAGGCCGATTCACGCTTGAACATCAACAGCGGTCGACTGATCGCCGGCACGATCAACGGGACGGACATCAATCTGGCTTCCGGCCCGGGCAAGGTCAATCTCCTTGGCCCCGCCTGGATCACGACAGACGACAGCACCTACGACCGGGCCGTGGCCAGCGAGATCACTGGCAGCGGCAGTCTCACCAAAGAGGGAACGGGGCGGCTGCTGCTCACTGTTTCGAACAGCTTCTCGGGCCTGACCACGGTGTCGAACGGGACGCTGCACGCCGCCGTCACCAACTCCCTCGGGACCGGCGACCTGAACATCATTTCGGGCGCCACGGTGGAGGTGCCCGCCGGCGTGATGGTGGCGGTCGCCGCGTTGAGCTTCGACGGCGTGGTGCAGTCGCCCGGCACCTATGGCGCGACCGGCTCCGGCGCGAACATCATCAACGACACCTACTTTCTGGGTACGGGCATCGTGAATGTCCTCGGCGGCACCGTCCTGCCGCTGCGCATCACCAGCTCCACCTACGACGCGAACAATGACCAACTGATCCTGAAATGGGATTCCTCCCCCGGCGCGGTTTACACCATTGAGAACACACAAAACCTGGTGGACTGGGACAACTTGACGACGGGCATTGCCTCCGGCGGCATCACCACCACCCGCCTGATCGATTTCCCGCAGCCCGGCACCTTTTACCGCATCCGGAAGGAGTAGCCCACCGCAGTTCGTGCGCCGGTTTTGCACGGCCGGGCGGATCATTTCGAGATCCGCCCGGCCTTTTATCCGCCGGTGTCGGTCGCATCATTTTCCAAGCGAGTGTTGATCCATGCGCGCCGAAGAGGCAGCGTCGGCTGCCACAGTTCAGGGAACAGATTGCGACTTTTCGCGGGCCGTGGAACCTCTGCCCACGACGAGGGAACGGGGAGAGATTCCACGAGCGATGTCCGGAGTCGTCCGGTGATTTCCGCCGGGCGAAGTTCTGTTCGACTTTTTTGCCGGCGCGCGCAGACTCGACGCCATGATCAGCGTTGAGGAAGCCCGGCAGCGAATTCTTTCCGCCCTGGCCCCGTTGTCCGCGGAAACGGTCCCGGTGACGGCGGCGCACGGGCGCATTCTCGCGGAGGACACCTTTGCCGCCGTCGATCTGCCGGGGTTCGACAATTCCGCAATGGACGGTTACGCGGTGCGCGCGGCCGAGCTGGCCGGGGCCGGGGCGCAATCGCCGGTGCGGTTGCGCGTGGTGGGGCAGGCGGCGGCGGGGGAGTTTTTTGCCGGCGAGGTGACGGGGGAAAGCTGCGTGCGAATTTTCACCGGCTCGCCGCTGCCGGCCGGCGCGGACGCGGTGGTGATGCAGGAGGAGACGCGCGCCGCCGGGGCGGGGACGGTGGAGATTCTGGAGCGGGTGCGGGCCTGGGAAAACGTGCGGCGGCAGGGCGAGGATGCGCGCCGGGGCGTGGTGGTGGGCGCGGCGGGCGACCGGCTCGGCGCGGGGAAAATCGGCCTGCATGCGGCCTCGGGCATCGTCGAGGCGCGGGTGGGCCGGCGGCCGGTGACGGGGTTGCTGGCGACGGGGAATGAATTGCGCGAGCCGGGCCTGGCCCTGGGCCGGGGAGAGATTTACGAGAGCAACCGCGCCATGCTCCGCCCGCTGGTCACGGCGGCCGGCGGCGTGGCGAAGATTTATCCGGTGGCCGCCGACACCCTGGCGGCGACGCGCGCCGCGCTGGAGGAGGCGCTGGCGGAATGTGACGTGGTCATCACCACCGGGGGCGTGTCGGTGGGGGCGCTGGATTTTGTGAAGGCGGCGTGGACGGAACTGGGCGGGACGGTGGATTTCTGGAAGGTGTCGATGAAGCCGGGGAAGCCCTTCGCGTTCGGACGGCGCGGGGAGAAGTCCTGGTTTGGACTGCCGGGGAATCCGGTGAGCGCGCTGGTCACATTTCTCCTGCTGGCCCGGCCGGCGCTGCTGCGGCTGCAAGGCGCGACGGAGACCGGGCTGCCCGCCCATTCCGCCGTGCTGGCCGATGGGCTGGCGAACCGGGGCGACCGCCGCCATTTCATGCGGGTGCGGGTGGATGCGGCGGGCCGGGCGCACAACGCGGGCATCCAGGCCTCGCATTTTTTGAGCAGTGCGGCGGCGGCGAACGGACTGGTGGATGTGCCGCCGGGTACGGTGTGGGCCGCCGGGGCCATGGCGACGGTGCTGCGGTGGGAGTGGTGAGGGTCAGAATTTCCGCACGGGAAATTCGGAGACGGTGGGTGACTTCAGCATCTTGAGCGGCTCGACCTGGCGGGTGGCCGGGGCGGGGGCGGGGGTGACGCTGATGGAGCGGGCGTTGGGATCATCCAAGCCCGGGCTGCGCAAACTACGGCTGGCCGCCGTGAACGACTGCATGGGATCGAGTATGCTGCCGAGGCGGGAGGCGGTGGGCAGTTCCCGGCTCAGGCCGCTGCCGGAGTGGAAGGGCAGCCGCGTCGTGTCGCCTGAAAGGTTGATGGGGCCAAGCCCGCCGGCCATGACGGGCACGGGCGCGGGCGCGGGCGTGAGCAATTCGTTGAAGCTGGCGCGGCGCGACATCTGGTCGCGGGAAACGCCGCCGCGCCCGCCCGGATTCAAAATCTCAAAGAGCGTGGCTTCCGGGCGGTCCATGGAACGCGTGGCGGTGCTGCCGCTGGCAAAGCCGGACTGGCCGGAGCGCGGCGAGATCGGGCTGTGGTCGGCGGGCCAGGCGAGCGGGTCGGAAAAGTTTTTCCGGGGCGATTTGAATTCGGAGTCATCGGCGGCGCGGACCAGCGGGATGACGGGGCGTAAGGAGTCGGAAGGTTTGCCGAACAGCATTTGCATGGTGCTGCTCATCGGGGCCTGGTTCCGCTCCAAGCCGGTGAGGGGCAGGCTGGATTTTTGATCCAGCGAGGTTCTGCCGGAGAGCACATGCGGATCATAGAACATCCAGTTCTGCTGCTCGTGGATGAATTCCTTGAGGCGCATCTGATCGCGCAGGCTCAGTTGCGGGGTGCTGATGATCGGCAGGTGCGGTCTAGGACCGGGGTGGTCGGGCCGAACATCGATGGAAATGCTCGTGGGGATGCTGATTTCCCCGCCGCTGGGCAGTTCGATCTTCATTTTTGGGCCGGAGAACTCGATCGGCTCGCCGGCGGGCAGCAGCCCGGTGAACGGGGCGCAGAGCAGGGCGAGCGTCAAGACGCGCGGCCGAAGCCATGATTTGTTTCGAGCATTCATTAGGACTGGTTTACTGTAGCGTCGTGGTTGGCCCAGTCAAAGGTTATCAAGTTGACCGTTCGGAAGCGGCTCCCGTTCAAAATAAACTTCGCCGGCGTAATCCGGCCGGGCTGGTGGTAATTTATTGTTCCCTTTTGTGAACGCTGTCCTACTATCCGCCGCTGGTCGCGGGATCATCCGCGCGAAAACTAATAAATTATGCCGCTGACACACACCAAAGATTTGTTCGCCAAGGCCCTCAAAGGCAAATACGCCCTCGGCGCTTTCAACGTCAACAACATGGAATTCATCCAGGCCATCGTCGAGGCCTGCGAGGAGGAAAAAGCCCCGGTCATGCTGCAAATCTCCAGCGGCGCCCGCAAATATGCCAACCCGATCTATTTGAAAAAGCTCATCGAGGCCGCCGTCAGCCTCTCGAACATCCCCATCGCCATCCATCTCGACCACGGCGATTCCTTCGAGCTGTGCAAGGAATGCATCGACGAGGGCTTCACTAGCGTGATGATCGACGCCTCGCACGAGACGTTTGAGAAGAACATCGAGATTTGCAAAAAAGTCGTGGACTACGCGCACAAGCACAACTGCGTGGTCGAGGGCGAGCTCGGCATGCTGGTCGGCGCGCAGCACGACGATGGGGAAGAGGGCGGCGCCTACTCGAAGGGCGGCTGCTACACCCACCCCGATGAAGCGGTGAAGTTCGTCAAGGAGTCCGGCGTGGATTCGCTGGCCGTGGCCATCGGCAATTCGCACGGTGCCTACAAGTTCAAGGGCGAACAACATCTCGATCTCGAACGGCTCAAGGCCATCAAGAAGGCGCTGCTCGACGCCGGCCTGGGCGATTATCCGCTCGTGCTCCACGGCGCTTCCAGCGTCCCGAAGGACCTCGCGCAGGAAATCAACAAATACGGCGGCAAACTGGGTGAAGACACCGCCGGCGTGCCGGAGGCCGACATCGAAATCGCCCGCCGCGTGGGCTGCACCAAGGTGAACATCGACACCGACCTGCGCCTGGCGATGACGGCGGCGATCCGCAAGGTGTTGTTTGAAAACCCCAAGGAATTTGATCCGCGTAAATACCTCGGCCCGGCCCGGACCAAGGTGAAGGAACTCGTGCGCCACAAGGTGCGCGATGTCCTGTGCTGCGCCGGCCACGCCTTCGACTAGAGGCTGGTGCGGGCGATTCCATTTCGCGGAGTGGCGGATGAACTTCATCCGCCACTTTTTTTGCCCGCATCCTCCGCGACGAACAAAATGCCTTGTGGCTGCTTGCGCGGGCGGTCTACAGCATTTCCATAAATTATGGACTTTTCCACTGGTGGGCGGTTCTGGCAGGATGAGGGCATGAAAGCCATTCCCGTCCCCGTGCGTGAACGCATCCTCAAGCTCTACGACCAAGGCAAAAGCACCGGGGAGATCGCCGCCAGCTTCGGCTACTGCGTCGCCGCCGTGCGGCGAGTGCGCCAGCACTTCCAGGCCCGGGGCACGCTGGAACCGCAAACTCACCGTTGCGGCCGCAAGTCTCTCCTGACCGCCGCCCGCAAGACCCGCCTCCAACAGATGCTCGCGCGGCGTCCGGACGCCACGCTGGCGGAAATGGGCGCGCAGTTTGACTGCCCCACTTCCACCATGGACCTGTGGTTGAGCCGGCTGGGCTGGAGCTGTAAAAAAAACGCGGCCCGCCGCCGAGCAGTCGCGGCCCGACGTGGCGGAGCAAAGAAGAGAGTGGCCACAGCGGTTGGCGGGCGTGCCCGCCGCCCGGCTGGTCTTCGTGGATGAAAGCGGGGCCCACACCCAGATGACCCGGCGCCACGGGCGCAGTCCGATCGGGCAGCGGCTGGTCTGTCCCGTGCCGCACGGGCATTATCGGACGACCACGCTGATCGCCGCCGTGCGGCTCACGGGGCCCCAAGCCCCCTGGATGTTTGACGGGCCGATGAATGGTGAACTGTTTTTGGCCTGGGTGAAACAGGGGCTGGTGCCGGGGTTGCAACGGGACGACGTGGTCATCCTGGAAAATCTGGCCAAGCACAAGGTGGCGGGCGTCCGGGAGGCCATTGAGGCCGCCGGGGCGCGGCTGGAGTATCTGCCGCCCTATTCGCCGGACCTCAACCCCATTGAAAATCTGTGGAGCAAGGTGAAGCAGGGGATCAAAAGCCGCGCTCCGCGCACGGCCCGCCAACTCTGCAAGGCCACCGGGGCCGTCTTCGCCGCGGTCACTCCCGAAGACTACCACGGCTTTTTTTACATGCCGGCTACGCTACATAATTGATGTAAATCTCTAGTAAAAGGCTACATAATTTATGGAAACACTCTGAAGCGAAAAATTGCCCCTGTCGAAGAAAATTACAGTGACCGGTACAACTCCGCCGCGCGTTCGAGATTGATGCCGGGTGGATTGCGGTCGAGCAGCCATTTCAAATCCTCCTTCGCGCCCGCCGGGTCGCCGCTTTGCAGGCGGAGCATCGCGCGGGTCCAGCGGTCCTTCGGCTCGTCGGGACTGAGCACCACGATCACGTCAAAGTAGCGGAGCAGTTCGCCGGAGGATTCGGCGCGCTGGGCGATGCCCGTCAGGTTGCCGACCATGCGGAGAATGATTTCGCGCTTGGTGGCGGCCTGGAGCATCTCGTCGGTGAGCGGCCCGCCGGTGCGGGCCTCGACCAGTTCATCCAGCTCGGCCCGCGTCATGGTTTTGCCGCCTTCGAACACGTCGATCACTTGTTCGGCGCCGTTCTTCGGCGTGTGCTTCACCATGAAATGGCCGGGGATCGGCACGCCGGCCACGTTGTCCAGCCCGATGCGGCGCGCCAGTTCGATGAACAGGATGGAGAGCGTGATGGGCAGGCCCTCGCGGTCGTCGAGGACTTCGTTGAGGTAGCTGTTGGCGCGGTTGTAGTAGTCGTGACGGCTGCCGTGAAATCCGTTTTCGGTGAAGAGATATTTTGTGAGCGCGCCGAGCTTGGCGGGATCGGCGGCGCCGGCGGGAAATTTGGCGGCGACTTCGCGGGCCATTTCCTCCAACTGCGCGCGGTAGGCCTCGACATCCAGCTCGGGGTTGTCGAGCTTCGAGACGAGGAGCGCGGCGTGGAAGAGATCGATCTTCGCCTCCGGCCCGCCGAGGACGCGCACGAGATTGGTGTGCACGGACTGGCGATGGACGGCCAGGGCGAGCTGGCGGAGGCGCGCGGCCTCGAGTTCGAGCTGGCGCGCGCGTTCGCCGAGTCGGGCGCGGCTGGCCTCGGCGTTGGCCTGCAAGGACTCGGCCATCTTGGAGTCGGGCTGCGCGGAGTATTCCTGGATCTGCCGGTCGAGCGCGGCGCGCAGCTCCGCCGAGAGAGACGCGGCGGCGAGGTTGGTGCCGATCTGGAAATGTTTAAACTCGGCCTTGGTGTCGCGAAATTTCGCGAGGCCGGCGCGGCCGGCGGCGAGGCCGTGATCGTCGGATTCGATGATCAACTGGTCGTTGACGTAGCAGCGGATTTTATCTTTTTCGACGCGCACCCGGAGCGCGTTCCATTCGCCGGGCCGATAGTGGGGGCTGGGGACGGTTTTCAAAATGTCCCAGGTGTCAACATTCGGACCGTCGAAGCGCGTCAGGCGTAACTGGCCGCCGGTCGGATAAAACCCGTAATGCCGGTCGCCCCCGTCGGACGCGAAGACCAGCCCAGCCGCGCCGGCCTCGTCGTCGAGTTTCACGGTGACGGCGATTTCGTAGGGCGCGGCCGGCACGGGTTTTTGCGAGAGGCAGAGCGAGCGGCCGCCGAAGCCGCTGCCCAGACCATCGACCTGAAGCCCGCCGCCGCGCCGGCTCCAGCGCGCGCCGAGGAGCGGCGTCCAGTCCTTGGGATTGAGCGTGCCGATGGTGAGCCAGCGTTCCATCGGCAGCGGATTGGGTTTGGCGAGGAGCGACTGGAGCGCGCTGACCGGCATGGCAAAACCGAGGTTCGCGGTCAGCGCGGATTTCATCGTGAGCAGGCCGTGGACGCGGCCTTGCAAATCGAGCAACGGCCCGCCGCTGTTGCCCCGCTCGATGGGAATGGCGAGCTGGATCATCTCGACGCCGTCGAACTCGCGCTTCGCGGAGACGACGCCCTGCACGACGCTCTGCTCGAGACCGAGTGGATTGCCGATGGCGATGACCGGCGTGCCCGGCTTGAGCGCGTCGGAATCGCCGAGCGGGAGGGGGACCAAGTTCGTGGCGGCGATGCGGATCACGGCGAGGTCGAGCTTGCGGTCAGAGGCGAAGACCTCGAGGACGGAAAATTTTTTTCCGCCGGGCAGTTCCACCGTGATGGGACGCGCCTCGCCGATGACGTGAAAACAGGTGGCGATGAGTCCATTCGAGGCGACGACGAAGCCCGCGCCGACGCCGTCCGGTTTGCCGTCGCGTCCGTGGTGGGAAATGGTGACGACGGATTTGAGCGCGGCCTCGGCGAGGCTCTCGATGGATTTGGCCGGGGCGTTGGTGGCGGCGGAAGGTTTGGATTTGGCCAGTAATTTTTCCGCCGCTGCAAGCGGAAACGCCAGCAGCAAGGCGGCGAAAATGGATTTGGAAATAGGGCTATGCACCTGATTGCCTTTGTCCAACCGGACACGCTAAAGCATGAACTCCAACGTTACGCGCGGGCCATTTCCGTTGGAGTTCAACCTTCAGGTTGCTCAGGTCTGCATGAAGAAGAATCAAGCGCATCGCCCTATTTGGAAATTCCAAGCATGGAAGTTTAGGGCGGGATCACCGCGCCGCTAGATGTTTTCGAGCAGGCCGGTGCTGTCGCCGAGTTTCTCGGTGCGCGCGCCCATGCGGTCCACCATCGAGAGCCAGAGATTGTTGAGCGGCGTGTTTTGGGGGTAGCGGACATGGCGTCCGGGCTTGAGCGTGCCGCCGCCGTGGCCGGCGAGCAGAACCGGCAGGTCGTCGTGGTTATGGCGGTCGCCGTCGCTGATGCCGCTGCCGTAGGCGATGAGACTGTTGTCGAGCAGCGTGCCGTCGCCTTCCTTGACGGATTTGAGGCGTTCGAGGAAATAGGCGAGCTGGGTGATGTGGAAGTGATTGATCTTTGCGATTTTTTCCTTCTTCACCTTGCTGCCGCCGTGGTGGGAAATCTCGTGATGCCCTTCGGTGACGCCGAACGCCGGGTAGGCGCGGTTGTTGCCGTCATTGGCGATCATGAAGGTGGAGATGCGCGTGGCGTCGGACTGGAAGGCGAGCACGAGCATGTCGAACATGAGCCGGATGTGCTCCTGATAATCCTTGGGGATGCCGGTGGGCTTGGTCGCGCCGGGGAGCAGGGCGGCGGAACGCTCGATGCGTTGCAGGCGCTGCTCCAATTCGCGGACGGCGGTGAGATATTCCTCGACCTTGCGCTGGTCGGTGACACCGAGGCCGGCTTTCAACTGGCGCGCGTCCTCCATCACGAAATCGAGAATGCTCTTCTGATGGCGCTCGCGGCGGAGGCGGCTCTCGGCCTCCTCGCCCTTCACCTCGTTGCCGAAGAGGCGCTCGAAGACCAGGCGCGGATTGACTTCCTTGGCCATCGGGGTCGATTCATTTTTCCAGGACATGTTGGCCGAGTAGGCGCAACTGTAGCCGGAATCGCAGTTGCCGGCGTTCAGGCCGCGTTCGCAGCCGAGTTCGAGCGAGGCGAAGCGGGTTTCCTTGCCGATCTTTTGCGCGGCCACTTGGTCGGCGGAAATGCCGACGCGGATGCTGGCGCCGTCGGTCTTGCGGGCCTGGGCGCCGGTGAGGAAGGAGGACTGGGCCCGGGCGTGGTCGCCGGCCCCATCGCCGTTCGGACGGGCCTTGTCACAGGTCAGGCCGGAGAGGACGGAGAAATCTTTTTGGAACGCCTTGAGCGGTTCGAGAATGTAGGGCAGCTCGAACTGGCCGCCGGTGGCGGCGGGCGTCCAGTCGGCCATGTTCACGCCGTTGGGGACATAGAGGAAGGCCACGCGTTTCGGAAACGCGCTCGTGGCGGCGGCGGCGGAAAACGCGCGCACCGGGAGCATCGCGTCGAGCATCGGCAGGGCGACGGCGGTGCCGAGGCCTTTGAGAAAAGTCCGTCTGGGAATCTGCCATTTTTTGTTCATAGGCTTTTGCTTGTTATCATGGACGAAACTAGCGGGCACGGGCTTCAAAGACAAGCGGGGGATTTCATCTGGTCCGCCGATTTCCAAGATGGCCTTTTCGCGCGGCGGGCCTACACTCGCCGCCATGAACATTCAAATCGCCGTCTTGTGCGACGCCGCCACGGATTCCGGCGGGAAGCTGAACATCCTCGGCACCTTCGACACGATCAACGCCGCGCACATGCCCGCCACGCATCCGCAATGCTCGATCGCGCTGCGCATGGTCTTCAGCAAGATCGAGGAGGGCCCGCACAAGGTGAAGCTCAATTTCGTGGACGAGGACGGCAAGCTGGTCATGCCCGCCATCGACATGCCGGTGGAGGTGGCCGTGCCGGAGGACGCGAACTTCATCTCGCGCAATTTCGTGGTGAACATCCAGCAGTTGAAGTTTTCGCAGCCGGGGCTCTACTCGATCGAACTGGCGATGGACGGGCGGCACGAGGGCAGTGTGCCGTTGCTGGTGCGGCACACGAAGCCGAAGAGCGAATGATTTGTCCGTGCGTCTGAGCACCCGTATTCTTTATGGCCTTCTCCGATTTTCCCGAACAAGCCGCCGTCGAACTGCTTCAGCGCAGCCTGGCGCGCGGGCGGCTCGGCCATGCCTATCTGTTCTCCGGCGCCGATCTCGGCCAGCTCGAACTGGTGGCCCGCACCCTGGCCAAGACGTTGAACTGCGAGCAGCGCGCCGTGCCGCCGGACAGTTGCGACGTCTGCGCCAGTTGCCGCAAGATCGACGGTGACTCGCATCCCGACACGCAATGGATCCGGCCCGAATCCAAATCGCGCGTCATCACCATCGACCAGATGCGCGATCTGATGCAGACCATGCATCTCAAGCCGGTCCACGCCGAATACAAGGTGGGCGTGATCGTGGCCGCCGACCGGCTGAATCCGCAGGCCGCGAACGCCTTCTTGAAAACACTGGAGGAGCCGCCGCCCAAGTCGATCCTCGTCCTGCTCACCACCGAGCCGGGGAAAATTTTGGAGACGATCATCTCGCGGTGTCTGCGGCTGAATTTCGGCGGGGAGACGGCGCGGTTTCGCGACGAGGCGCTGGTGAACTGGCTGGCGGATTTCAGCCGCACAGCCGTGGAGGAGCAGGGGAGTTTGTTGAGCCGTTACCGCCTGCTCTCCGTGCTGCTGAAGCGGCTTGGCGAACTGAAGGAGTCGATCACCGGGGCGCTGACCGCGCGTTCGCCGCTGGAGCGTTACGACGACGTGGAGCCGAAGCTGCGCGAAAAATGGGAGGAGGAACTGGTCGCCGCCATCGAGGCCGAATACCGCCGGCAGCGCGCCGACCTGCTCACCGGCCTGGAATGGTGGCTGCGCGATGTCTGGCTCCAGACGCTCCCGCAGACCGGGGCGCTGCTCACCTTCCCGCAGCTCGCCGAAGCCGGCCAGACGGTCGCGCGCCGCATCTCCGCGCCGGCGGCGATGGAAAATTTGCGCGTGCTGGAGCAGACGCAGTGGCTGCTCGGCTCGAACGTGCAGGAGGCGCTCACGCTGGAGGTCGGCCTGCTGAAACTCAAGCTGTGACGACCCGATCGTGAAGACGCCACCCGACGCGGCCCGCTGGCGGCAAGGGTTGTTCACCGCCGCGCTGGGCCTCTGGCTGGGGCTGGCCCTGCTCAAGTTCGGCAACCCCGTGGTGCTCGATGCGCAGGTCAAGACGCCGGAAAATCTCGAGGAAATGATCTTGGCGGCATGGCCGGTGGCGTGGGGTTACGGACTGGGCATGGTCGGGCTGGTGCTCGGGATTTTCTCCGGGCCGTGGATGCGGCCCAGGTGGTCGGTGCTTCTTTTCGCGCCGCTGGTCTGGCTGGTCTGGCAGTTCGTGGCCGGCACGCAAACGCTGAACGCTGCGCTGACCGGCGCCACGCTGCGGCACTTCACAGCATGTGTGGCTTGTTTTTACCTGGGTTATTTCGCCTTGAGCCGGTCGCGCGTGCTGTGGCCGCTCTGGACGGGGTTGGTGGCGGGATTTGCCATCGTGCTCGCGGTCGGCTGGGAGCAGCATTTCGTGGGACTGGAGCGGACGAGGGATTTTTTTTACGAGCAGCCCGACTGGCAGACGTATCCGCCAGAACTGCTGAGGAAGCTGGCCAGCAGCCGGATTTACTCGACGCTCTTTTATCCCAACACGCTGGCCGGGGTAATTCTGCTGCTGCTGCCGGTGTCGCTGGTCTTCGCATGGCAGATCAATCGGGAAAAGTTCGAGGCTGGAGCCCGCTGGCTGTTGGTCGTCCTGCTGGGCGTGGCGGCATTGGCCTGTCTTTATTGGTCGCAGTCGAAGGCGGGCTGGCTGATCGCGTTGCTGCTGGGCGGAGTGGCGCTGGGGCGGAGTCCGGTTTCCGGGCGATGGAAGCGGACGGTTTTGGCCGGCCTGCTGGTGTTCGGGCTGGCGGGATTCGCCCTGAAATATGCCGGCTATTTTGAGAAAGGGGCCACGAGCGCGGGCGCGCGATTCGATTACTGGCGGGCGGCGCTGCACATTTGGAAGGAGAACCCCGTGGTCGGAACCGGGCCGGGAACTTTTTCCATCGCCTACTGCGCGATCAAAAGCCCGGAGTCGGAAATGGCCCGGCTCACCCATAACGATTATCTGGAGCAGGCCTCGGATTCCGGCACGGTCGGATTTGCCGGCTACCTGTGCCTGGTTTGGGGGTCGATGGTTTTCGCGTGGCGACGCTCCCTGCCCGGCGGCGACTGGCTGAAATTTTCCGTCTGGCTCGGCTTGCTCGGCTGGTCGGTGCAGGGATTGGTGGAGTTCGGGCTATACGTCCCAGCCCTGGCGTGGCCGGCCTTTCTGTTGCTCGGCTGGCTGCTGGCCGCGCCGGTGAATCGAATCGACAAGCAACCGGAAACGGCTACCCTCGCGCCCGGCAAATGAAAATCCTGTTTCTCAACGGCCCCAACCTGAACCTGCTCGGCACTCGCGAGCCGGAGAAATACGGCCGCATGACCCTCGCCGAAATCGAAGCGAAGGTTCGCGAACGCGCCGTCCGGCTGGGGGCCGAAATAGACTTCCGCCAGTCCAATCTCGAAGGCCAACTGGTCGATTGGATTCAGCAGGCCAAGGACAAATTTCAGGTAATCGTCATCAACGCCGCCGCCTACACTCACACCAGCATCGCGTTGCGGGACGCCATCGCCGGGGTGGGGGTTCCGACCATCGAAATCCACCTTTCCAACGTCCATGCGCGCGAGGAATTTCGCCATAAATCCCTCATTGCCCCCGTCTGCCGGGGGCAAATCACCGGTTTCGGCCCACTCTCGTATCTGCTGGCCTTGGAAGCAGCCGTTAGCGGTAATTGACAGCGGCGGTTTGGGGAAATTACGGTTGAGTTTAGCATTTTTCGGAGATTCTTCACCCGGATATTACTTCTTGACCCTCGAATTCGGTCTCTTTAGTTTCACGTCCGCAATTCGAGCACATTCCCAGAGCA
>Ga0049084_10000709_pt1 | contig 13161 bp, 9 predicted proteins | sample GreLakmeON33MSRF_FD_66720 | JGI IMG/M metagenome (GOLD analysis project Ga0049084, IMG submission 66720) | Freshwater lentic microbial communities from great Laurentian Lakes, MI, USA - Great Lakes metaG ON33MSRF | ecosystem: Environmental > Aquatic > Freshwater > Lake | place: Great Lakes... | reverse complement strand
AACAACTGGCGCGCGGCCATCGAGCGCCTGCACCAGACCAACAACTTCCCGGAGTTTACCGGCCTGCTGTGCCCGGCGCCGTGCGAAGGCTCGTGCGTACTCGGCATCAACCAGGATCCGGTCACCATCAAGTCACTCGAGCTGTCGATTGTCGATCGCGCGTTCGAGGAGGGATGGATCGTTCCCGAGCCGCCGGTGACCCGCACCTGGAAGAAGGTGGCGGTGATCGGCTCCGGGCCGTCGGGCCTGGCCGCGGCGGCGCAGCTCAATCGCGCCGGCCATACCGTGACCGTGTTCGAGAAGTCCGACCGCGCCGGCGGCCTGCTGCGGTATGGCATTCCCGAGTTCAAGATGGAGAAGCGGGTGCTCGATCGCCGCCTCGACTTGATGCGGGCTGAAGGCGTCGTGTTCCGCCCGGGCATGAACGTTGGCGAAGACGTGACCGCCGAGGACCTGCGCCGCGACTTCGACGCCATCCTGCTCGCCGGCGGCGCCGGCAATCCGCGCGACCTCACCGTCCCGGGCCGCGAGTTGAAGGGCGTTTACTTCGCCATGGAGTTCCTGACGCAGCAGAACCAGCGTTGCCAGGGTGACGACGCCAACCTGATGGAACCCATCACCGCTGCCGGCAAGCACGTCGTCATCATCGGCGGTGGCGACACCGGCGCCGACTGCCTCGGCACCGTGCATCGTCAGGGCGCGTTGTCGGTAAGCCAGCTCGAGCTGATGCCGACGCCGCCGAGCCTGCGCGCCAAAGACAACCCGTGGCCGCTGTGGCCCAATATCTTCCGCACTTCATCGGCTCACGAAGAGGGTGGCGACCGTGTCTATGCGGTGGCCACGACCGAGCTCTCCGGTGATGCGAATGGTCACGTTCGCACGCTGCACGGCCACCAGGTCAGCCGCGTGGTCACGAACGGCCGAGCGTCGTTCGAGCCGTTACCCAACAGCGGGTTCGAGATGAAGGCTGATCTGGTGCTGCTGGCGATGGGCTTCGTCGGACCCGAGAAAAGCCGCCTGCTCGCCGACCTGGATGTCCGCATGAACGACCGCGGCACGGTCGGACGCGATGATCAGTGGATGACCAACGTCCCCGGTGTCTTCACCGCCGGCGACATGCAGCGCGGACAGTCGCTAATTGTCTGGGCGATTGATGACGGCCGCCGGGCGGCGGCGGCGATAGATACCTACCTGGCCAACCAGCCGTCGTAACCGGACCCCGGATCCCGGCGGTACAAAACAAAGGGCCGGACACATTGCTGTGCCCGGCCCTTGTCCTCGTTCGCTGAAGACTACGGTAGCGCCATGGTCGTGTAGCCGCCGTTACGCGGCAGCACGATGTACTGCTTGCCCTGATGCAGGTAGGTCATCAGGCCGTACTGGCCGAGCACGCGGGTCGGCACCGCGCCCACGCGCTTGCCGGTCTTCTTGTCGATGGCGAACAGGTGCGGCCGGTTGTCGGCGGTCTGACCGGCCGACAGCAGCAGCGTTGACGTGGCTGCGAGCGCCGCGGTGCCACGGCGGCCCCAGTTGGTGTCGGCGGTCACGCCCTTCATCAGCGCGTTGTTCTTGAACGCATCCTGCGCCGCCTGCGCTGTGTCACCGTGCGGAATCATCCACAGGTGCTCGCCGGTGTTCATGTCGATGGCCGTGATGCGGCCGAGCGGACCTTTGAAGATGTCCGGGAAGCCGTTCAGCGGATCGTTCGGATCCGGCTTGGCGGGTGGCGCCCCTTCGCCGCGGGCGACTGCGAACATCGACAGCGTCGTGCCGGTCATCTTGTCGTTGTCCTTCTCTTTTGCGTCCGCCAGCAACGTCGGCGAGCAGCCGCTCGTGGACGCGACGAAGATGATGCCACTCTGCGGATCCGCCGCGGGCGGACCGGTGATGTTGGCACCGCCACCGCCGCCGGGGCAGATGTTCGCCGGGCCCTTGCCCTCCTTGTTGCCGCGATGCGTCGGTGCGGCGAACAGCGGAGCCAGCAGGTCGCGCTCTTTAGCCCGAGCGAGCGCCAGGCGCTTGATCTCAGGCGTGTAGTCGATCACGTGCGCTTCGGTGCGTCCCTGCAGGTCGTACGGCGCCGGCTTGGTGACATGTGACTGCGTGGCCGGCAGTTTCTCAGTCGGCACCAGCGACTGCGGCGCCGGCCGATCGACCATGGGCCAGATGGGCTTGCCGGTCGTGCGGTCGTAGGAATACACCCACGACTGCTTGGTGATCTGGAACAACCCGGGGATACGCTTGCCGTCAACGGTGACGTCCATCAGGATTGGCGCGGTCGGCGTGTCGTAATTCCAGATGTCGTGTTTCACCAACTGGTGGTGCCACACTCGTTTGCCGGTCTTCACATCGAGCGCAATCACGCTGGTGCCGAACAGGTTGTCGCCAGGGCGGAAGCCGCCGAAGTAGTCAACCGTGGCGCCGTTGGTCGGGATGTAGACGAGGCCGCGCGCCGGGTCCGCCGACATCGGCGCCCACGACGAGACGTCGCCGGTCCACTTCCACGCATCGTTCTCCCAGGTGTCGTGGCCGAATTCGCCCGGCCGCGGAATGACGTGGAACTTCCAGAGATGCTTACCGGTCTTCGCGTCGTAGGCCAGGATGTCGCCGGGCACGTTCTCGACGCGCGTCTGGTTGTAACCCTGTTCCGCCGAGTTGCCGACGATCAGCACGTCGTTGACGACGATCGGCGGCGACGAGGTGGTGACGTAGCCGAGCGACAGGGGCAGGCCCTGCGCGGCGTCATAGGGCAGCTTGGCGTTCTTCCAGGGATCCCAATCCGCGATCAGGTCTTTCAGCATGTCGACCGAGCCGGTCTTCGGAAAGCCGCGGACGGGCACCGCGCCGCCAAAGCCCTCGAGCGGTTGACCGGTCTTGGCGTCGAGCGCGTGCAGGAAGAAGCCCGGGGTCGTGACATACACCACGCCACGGCCGTTGACGCGGCCGTAGGCCACGCCTTTACCGTGGTTCGAGCGCATCGAGTACGCGTGACGCGGTGTCTCGGGTTCCTGGAACGTCCACAGCGTCTTGCCGGTGGCCGGGTCGAGCGACACCACCGTGCGGCGCGGGCCCGAGGTCGTCAGCAGCATGCCGTCGACGTAGATCGGCAGCGAGCGGCCGTTGATGTCGCCGATGTCGACGCCGGGGGCATCGGCCGCGCCCCATTCCCACGCCATCTTCAGCGTATTGAAGTTCGAGGCATTGATCTGGTCGAGCGGGGAGTAGCGCGTCGAATTGTCGCCTCCCGTGATGTTCGGCCAATCCGCCTTGTTCTGGGCGTCACCCGCGAGGCCGGAAAGGGCCACCGCGATTACGATCGCGAACCCGCCAAACCACGTGTGACGCGTCCAGTCTCCAAAAATTCCCGTTTTCATCGGCACCTCGGCTAGTTGACTCTACCTACAGTGCCCAAGAGTGTGCCGGACGGCCGGTTGCTGTCAACTATTTGCGGTGGCATCAACCGTGGTGTACAAATTGAAGGCGCACCCCAGAACACCCATGTCGACCACAAAGCGCCGGGATCGGCGCGCGGAAACTCCCCACCGCCCTGAACGATCGTTCGATGCCCAGCCGGCACCGCTCGTCATACTGGCGCTGCCGCTGGTCTTTACTGCCGGCCTGCTGGCGCTCACCCTGTTGCCGCGGCTGCAGAGAAGCGATGCACTGCTGTGGTCGTTCTGGAGCGCCGGTGCGGTGCTGCTGGCCTGGCTGGCCCTGATCGCCGTCGCCGCGAACAAGAACGGCGCGCCGTCGATCCACCTGGCGCCGCCGCGTCCGCAGCACTACATCCAGGCCTGCTGTCACCTGACCGTGTACGCCTTCTGGGGCTACTACTGGCGCCCGGTTTACGACTATGCGCCGCTGCTCGTCGGCCAGATCTTGTTCGCCTACGCGTTCGACATGCTGTTGTCGTGGTCGCGGCGCCAAAGCTACGGGCTTGGCCTGGGGCCGTTCCCGATCATCTTCAGCACCAACCTGTTCCTGTGGTTGGTGGACGACTGGTTCGCCTTCCAGTTCCTACTGGTCGCGCTCGGGTTTGCCGGCAAGGCCTTCGTGCGATGGGAACGCGATGGTGAGCGCGTCCATATCTTCAATCCGTCGGCGTTCTCGCTTGCCATCTTCTCGGTGGTATTGCTCACCACCGGCACGACCAGCCTGACCTGGGGCCAGGAGATCGCCACCACCTTCAGTCTCGGCCCGCATATCTACACGGTGCTGTTCCTGGTCGGACTCGTGGTCATGTACTTCTTCTCGATCACGCCGGTGACCGCGATGGCGGCACTCACGCTGTTCGGCGGCAGCATGCTCTACACCGCCATCACCGGCGTGCCGTACTTTGTCGACTCCGACATCCCGTCGGCGGTGTTTCTCGGCCTGCACCTGCTGGTGACCGACCCGTCGACCTCGCCGCGCACGCCGCTTGGGCGGGCAATCTTCGGCGTCCTCTACGGCGTGGGTGTCTTCGGGTTGTATGCGCTGCTCGGTGCCTTCGGCCTGCCGACCTTCTACGACAAGCTGCTGTGCGTACCCCTGCTGAACCTGGCCGTCCCGTCGATTGACCGCGCTGTGCGCGCCATTGGCGACAAGCCGCTGCTGCACACGCTTGGTCTCGACCTGCCGCTCGGCCGCGCCAACCTCGCGCACATGGGCGTGTGGGTGTTGATCTTCGGCGTAATGACGAGCGTCGGTGCCGCCGACGGCAGGCACAAGGGCGACTCGCTGCCGTTTTGGGAGCAGGCGTGTGCCGCCGACAAGCCGCAAGCCTGCGCGCGACTGTTGCGCATTGAAGCGTCGTACTGCGGCGACAACGCCGGATGGGCCTGCAACGAGCTTGGCCGCCACTACACCGAAGGCAAGTTGGTGGCCAGTGACCCGGAGCGCGCGTTTGCGTACTTCTCACGCGCGTGCGAGGCGCGCGTCCAGGCCGGCTGCGTCAACCTGCTCGATTCGTCGCCACCCGCGCGCGCTAATCCGCGCACCTTCGATCTGCGCCTGTTGGCGCGAGAGGGCGGACCGAACCTGATGACGATGGCGGAGCCTGAGTTGTACGCGCGTGCCTGCCAGCATGGCTGGGAGTTCGCATGCAGCGCGGCGACCTCGCGATGAAGGTTCTCGCGATTCTCGCGCTTACCGCGACGGTTGGCCTGGGGCTCGAAGCACGCCAGGACAACGCTCCGCTGCCAGACTTCGTCGAGATCCCCGCGGGCCCGTTCACCATGGGCGCCGATCCCGCCGTCGATCCACGAGCCTTCGACAACGAGAAGTGGTCTCGGTCTGCCAGCGAAGGCACCGTTGATCTTCCGGCGTTCTACCTCGCTCGGCACGAAGTGACCGTGGCGCAGTACGCCGCCTTCGTTCGTGCCACCAAGGCGCCGACGGATCCCAACCCGCTGGCCGGTCAACCCACGCATCCCGTGACGTTCGTGACGTGGCCCAATACGGTGGCGTATGGCCGGTGGCTCGAGAGCGTGCTCGCGAAAGCCCCCGGTCTGACCGGGGACCTCGTGCGCGCGGGATGGCGCGTGACGTTGCCGACCGAAGCGCAGTGGGAAAAGGCGGCGCGTGGCGGCGACCGCCGCGCCTATCCGTGGGGCGACCAGCCGCGAAAAGACCGCAGCAACTTCGAGGGCACCGGCACCACGCCGGTGGGGCAGTACTCGTGCCCCGAGTGCCCGTACGGCTTGGCCGACATGAGCGGCAACGTGTGGGAGTGGACGAGCAGTCCGTACCAGCCGTATCCCTACGACCCAACCGATGACCGCGCCAACCTGGAGGCCGATGCGCTATGGGTGATGCGCGGTGGTCACTACGGGGATCCGGCGCGCACGGTGCGAACCACCACCCGCGGCGCCGCAGACCCGGGCGCGCGCCGCGCCTTCATCGGGTTTCGCGTCGCGCTAGTCCAGCAGTAAACACTCCTGTTCATTTCTGGCATGTCGCGCAATAGAACGTTGATCTCGCTGCCTGGGTGATCTGCCTGATCTCGCCCGGGCAACCTGTTCTCAAACATCGCTGCCCGGCCCGGTCGTAGACGCGGAATCGTCCCGCTCGATATGGCGTTTCCGATCGGCGAATCGCATTCGCGAGTACCGCTTTGATCGCCGCCGCCAACCCCGCCGCCTCTTTCTTCGGCTTGCCGGTGATGGTCGCGATGCTCGACGCCTTGCGCAGCGGCGACAGTCTCGCGTGGTGCAGCGCCTCGCTTGCGTAGATGTTGCCCAGCCCGCCCACCACCTTCTGGTCGAGCAGCGTCACCTTGATCGACGCCTTCTTTCCGCGGCACGCCTGCGCGAGTGATGCGGCCGTGAACTCCGGCGACAGCGGCTCGGGCCCCATCGCCTTGAGCGACGGATACTCGTCGGCCTGGCCCGCGAGCGCCAGGTCCATGAAGCCAAACCGGCGCGGGTCGTTGAACACCACGCGCTGACCCGACGACATCACGAACTCGACATGATCGTGCGCATCGGCTTCGCGGGTGCGGTCACCGATCGCCGCGACGTGGAACCATCCCGACATGCCGAGATGCATGATCAGCGTCTCGCCTGACGACAGCGACACCACCAGGTACTTGCCCCGGCGCATGACCAGCGACACGGTGATGCCGCGCAGTCGCTCGGCAAACCGCTCGGGAAACGGAATTCGCAGGTTGGGACGATTGACGATGACCCGGCGAAACCGGGCGCCCTGCATCGCCGGCTCGAGCAGGCGGCGGACAGTTTCAACCTCTGGAAGTTCAGGCATGTTTTTGACAGGAGGTTAGAAGATCAGGAGAACTCTTTATCTTCTGTCCTCCTGTTAATACTGGATGGTCTCGCCGGCGAGCGGGGGCACGGCCTTTGGCGAGAGCCTGTTGTGACTCGCCAGTTCGTAGCCGTGCGCGATCTTCAGCAGCGTGGCGTCGCTGAACGGCCGCCCCATGATCTCCAGCGCGAGCGGCAGGCCTTCGGCATCCCACCCCGCCGGCACCACGATCGCCGGCATGCCCGCCGTCGACACCAGGTTGTTGTCCCTCAGCCCATCGTCTGACGCGCCCACAGCCGGAGCGCCGAGCGACTTCATGGGATACACGAGCGCCGCGACGCCGTAGCGATCCATCAGGCTGATCAACTGCTGCCGCATCATCTTCTGGTTGAGCAGCCGCGCCTGGTATTCGGTGTTGGTGGTGAGGTCGCCGGCCTTCATGGTGTCGTTGAAGCGCGCCTCAAGCACGCCGCCCTTCAGCCACTTGCCGCTGTTGAACAGCTCCGCAAACGACTGCACGGGCCGGGCCGGACCGCGGCGCTTCAGGTAACTGTCGAACGACGAGCGCAGCTCGTAGCTGTTGACGCGCAGCGATGGCATCAGGCCCACGAGGTCCGTGCCAGTGGAGAGGCCGTCGATCACGATGGCGCCGTTGGCCGTGAGCAAAGCCAGCTGCTTTTCGATAAGCGCGTTGCCGGCAGCGGCTTCCTGGTCCTTGCGGAACAGGTCGCGCAGCACCCCAACGCGCACACCGCGCAGGCTGTTGGCCGGCAGCGCCGTCAGTTCAGCGACCTGCTGCTCGAGGCTCTCAGCCGTCGCGAGGTCATCCGCATCGAAACCGCGAATCACACTCAACACCACTGCGGCATCAGCGGTTGTCTTGGCGTGCACGCCGACGCGATCTTGGGTAAACGAGATAGGGAGGACGCCGGCGCGGCTGACCAGCCCGCGCGACGGCACCACGCCGACGAGCGCGTTGTTCGAGGCAGGGCTGCGAATGGACACGCCGGTTTCGGTGGCCAGGCCAACGGTGGCGAAGCTGGCCGCGATCGCCACACCGGTGCCGCCACTTGATCCACCGGGATTCTTCGCGAGGTTGTAAGGATTCAGGATCTGCCCGCCCACGGTGCTGAAACCACGCACCGACTGCGCCATTTCATCCATGTTGGTCTTGGCGATGATGATGGCGCCGGCCTGCCGCAGTTTCTCAATCACCGTCGCGTCGATGGCGGGGCGGTTGCCCGCAAACACTTCATTGCCGCCCGTCGTCGGCAGGTCGGCGGTGTCGATGTTGTCTTTCGCCACCATCGGGATGCCGTGCAGCGGACCGCGCCGGCCCTTGGCCTTGCGCTCGGCGTCCAGCTCGCGCGCAATCTCGAGCGCGCGCGGGTTCACGGTGATGATCGCGTTCAGCCGCGGGCCCTTCTTGTCGTAGGCGTCGATGCGCTTGAGATACAGCCCGACCAGGCCCTCATAGGTCAGCTTGCCGGCATCCACCGCCGCTTGAATGTCGGCAACACTCGCCGTCGTCAGCTCAAACGATCGCGTCTGCGCGCGAGGCGTAGCCAGCGAGAGGACGACGAGAGCAACGGCGAGGACGAATCGGCTGGAATGCATGCGGGCAATGTTACCTGCAAGTCGCCGGGGCGGATCGTGGCTCGGCCAATCTGACCTCCAGAAATTGAACCTTCGGCGGCATGGTCGGCGCCAGCGTGATCGAGACGTTCAAGTCTCCGCGCTCGCAGGTCATGGTCCACTGCCCGCGCAGCCAGTTCTCAACCGTGTCGAACGTCGTTGGCGCCCTGCAGCTCCCCACCTTGGCGCGTAGCTCGGCGATCTGCTTCTGCCGGCGGTCCTTCGACGTATCCATGAACAGGTTCATGGCGGCCATGTCGTCGGCCTGCTGGTCGTCCCAGCTCATGATCAACCGCGACACCGCATCCCGTGACGCCACCAGCGTCGGCGACGGCTGGGGCGTTCGCGGCTGCAGGCCGCCGGTCTTCGCCATCAAGTCGAACGCCTGCGTCACCACGCCACCCCAGCCGGTGTAGGTGACGTTGCCGAACGCGATCATGCCGACGCCGTAGCTGGGCAGCCAGCGCATCATCGATCCGTAGCCCGGCAATCCACCGCTGTGCGCGACGATCTGATCGAACTCGCAGGATTGGGTGATGCCGAGGCCGAAGGCGTAGCCGCCGGAGTTGAGGTTGACGGCACCGGCGGCCGTGCGAGTGACGGTTGCTGGCCGCGATCGCCAGATCTGCTGCATCTCGCGCAGCGACCAGCGACGGATGGGTCCGCCTTCCGCGCCATCCCGTGGCGGGAACGCCGCCAGCAAGGTGCCGACGTACTTCGTCAGATCCGAGATCGACGTCAGCATGCCGCCCATCACGCCGAAGGCGCCATCGGCCAGCGCGGGCTCGAGCTTCCACTGCTCGTCTTCCCATCGATAGCCTAGCGCCATGCGGTCCGCAGCGACCTCTCGTGGCTCGAGCGTCGTCGAGGTCATGCCGAGCGGCTTGAGGATCGTCTCGCTCAGGAATTGCCGATATGGCTTGCCCGACACGTTGGTGACAATGCGGCCGACGATGGCGAAGGCGTAGTTGGAGTATTCGTAGGCCATGCCTGGCGGGTTCGAGAAGGGGATGCCCTGCGCCATCATCCGCGAAAACGCGTCTTCGGTGGCCGACAGTTGCTGATCGCCCCACGGGTTGTCTTCCGGAAAGCCCGACGCGTGCGACAAGACTTCGCGGATGCGAAGTCGAGGTGAATCGGTGGTGGGGTAACGCAGGTTCTTCAGTTCGGGCACGTGCTTCTCGACCAGGTCGTCGAGCGACAGCTTGCCCTGATCGCGCAGCGCCAGAATGGACATGGCGGCGAAGCTCTTCGACATCGACGCGATGCGGAATACCGAGTCGCGTGTCACCGGCGACCTGGCGGCGAGGTCGCGATAGCCGGCCACGCCAATGTGCGCCAGCTCGCCGTCAATCACAATGCCCCACGCCGCCCCGGGCACGTGCGAGCGCGTCATGAACTCCGCGACCACCTTATCGATTTCGGGGAACGCCGTTGCCAGTCTGGCGCGGCGATTGGGGTCGTTGAATGCCGCGGGCGGATTGGCCGTCGCGACGGCAGCAGCGACCTGTGCCGACACGGGCGCCGTGTTGTGCGTGGAGAGAGTGACCAGGGCGAAAACGGCAAGGGTCCAGCGAATGCGAGCGCTCATGCCGAGCACTTTACCTCAGCACTCGGCCTGCAGCCCAAGCGTGACCTTGTCTTTGCGCTCCGGGGACATTGCTCTGAACACCGTGACGCCAACCATGGCGATGACGGCGGGCTTGAAGCGCCGCACCTGGCGCCGCCGCCGGAGCGGTCCTGCCACGGGTCTGAAGATCAGTGCCCAATCGCCCAGACGTGGCTGAGCGTGCGGATGATCAGCAAGCCGTCTGAGATCGCCGGTGATGCCATGATCACCTGGCCCATCGGGTTCTTGCCCAGCTCGACGTATTCGCGCCCGGCCTGCACCACGAACACGTCGCCGTCTTCGCTGGCCATGTAGAGCCGGCCATCGCTCGCGACCGGCGATGCCGAAAACGCCCCGCCGCCGCCGACGCGCGCACGGTAGAGTCGCTCGCCGCTGGTGGCGTCATACGCGGTCAGGATGCCGTTGTTGTTCAGCGTGTAGAGCAGGCCGCGATAGACGATCGGCGACGAGATGTAGGTGCCGTCGCGATCGTGGCTCCAGGCAATGGCGTCGCTCGTCGTGCGGCCCGCCGGCAGCGAGATATCGCCGCGCGCGCCGGCCCGCACCGCGTAGACCGGACGGACGGGCGGATAACCCGCCGTCACGATCGCCAGGTTGCCGTGGATGACGGGCGAGCCGATGGCGATCTCCGAGTTGGGCGCCAGTGTCCACAGCAGCGCGCCGGTGGCGGGATCGTAGCCGCGCACCTTGGTGCCGTTGGTCACCAGCTCGTCGCCCTTAGCGCCCGTCACGATCGCCGGCGTCGCCCACGTCGAGACCTCATCAGGTCGTTCCGTGCGCCACAACGGCTTGCCGGTTGCCACCTCGAACGCGGCCAGGTACGAACCCTTCTGCTGATCCGCCTGCACGATCACCGCTGACTTGTAGATCACCGGCGAGCTCGAGTGGCCCCACTGATAGCTCGGGTCGAGGAACCAGCCGCTGTCGAGCGCGCCGATCTGCTTCTGCCACACCAGCGTGCCGTGCATGTCGTAGCACACCATCAAGCCGATCGAGCCGAACAGCGCGACGATGTGGCGGCCGTTGGTGACGGGGGTGGCGTTGGCCTGGCTGGACTTGAAGTGGCGCTTGGTGAGGGGCTTGCCGACGAAGGCATCGCGCTGCCACACCACTTTGCCGGTTGCGCGATCGAGCGCATGGACACGGAACGTGTGCGTGGGCAGCGTGGCGATCGGCGTGATGTCGCCGGTGAGGCCGGTGCGAAACGAGGTGTCTTCATCGCTGGCGGCGCTGACCACCATCACGCGGTCGCCCCACGTGATGGGGCTCGAGGTGGCAAGCCCGGGGATGGCGGTCTTCCACTTCACGTTCCGGCCGGTCGCGGCATCCCACTCGGGGACCACGCCCTGGCCATCGGCCACGCCGCCGGCATTGGTGCCCCTGAACGACGGCCACGGTTGCGGCGCGAGGCGCGCGACGGGATCTGCAGCGGTCGTGGTTGCGGCAGCCGTGCGCGCCGGCGTCGCCGCATTGGGATCGGCGGCGGCGGAGGTGGCATCACCAAAGCCTTCGCGCTCGTAGCGCACCGACGAAGTGCCACGCACGATCGACAGCCGCTCGATGATGCCGCCGCGTCCCGCAAAGGCCACGTTCAACTCTGGCGCCTCGTCGGCGATGAAGCGGCGCTCCTCGATCGGCTGCAGTCGAAGCGGCGTCTGTCCATCGGCGGTGAGCGTGAGGCGCGTGCCGTCGAAGGCGACCTTCACGCCGGCGCCGGTGGTGGCGTTCTGGTAGCTACCCTCGTACGAGCGCAGCAGAGCGGCTGCAACAGTAATCGGCACGGGCGCCACGGCGGGCGTCGCATCGGCGGCGGTCTTGACCATGGCGATGATGGTCGCGTTGCCAGCCTGCTTCGCAATGGTGTTCGCGGTGGCGAGCGCCGTGGCATCCACTTGACCGGAGGCGAGGGCAGCCTTCACGCCGCCGGTGTTCCGTTGCCTGATGGCGGCGTTCAGCACGCTCGCGGCTCCGGGCGACTTGTGCTCCAGCAGATAAAGGGCAATGTCGAGGTGCCCGCCACGTAGCGCCATGTCGAGCGGGCGCGAGCCGTAGAACGAATCGGTAATCGTGACGTCGGCGCCGCGCTCCAGTAGCAGGCGGACCACGTCGAAGTGCCCGCGCTCGGCGGCAAAGCCAAGCGCGCTCACGCCGTACTTGCTGGCGGTGTTGACGCTCGTGCCGGCATCGAGCAGCGACGCGACGCGGGCGCGATCGCCGGTCCGTGCCGCCTCGAACAACGCCTCCACCTGTCCGGCAGGAACTGGTTGTGCGAGCACGGTGGCCGAGAGCAGTAGAACCAGCGAAAGCGAATGGCGCATGCGGGCCTCTGGGGCAGATTATGTGCCGGAGATCACGGATCGGGGATCAGGGATCACGGCCGGCGGTCATATGTCGACATCCTTATCGATCAGCATTCCGCAAGACGATGGTATGATCGATCAATATTTATGGAGACAGTCACCATTTCTCCCAAATTTCAGGTGGTCATCCCCAAGGGCATCCGCGAGCGGCTCAAGCTGCGGTCTGGCCAGAAGGTGCAGGCCATCCTGTACGACGACCGCATTGAGCTGGTGCCCGTGCGGCCGGCGAAGGCCATGAAGGGCTTTCTGAAGGGTATCGACACCACCGTCGCCCGCGAGGACGACCGGCTGTGAACGTCGTCGACTCGTCCGGGTGGCTCGAGTATTTCGCCGGCGGCCCGAACGCGAACTTCTTTGCCAAGCCGATCGAGGCCACCGCGGAGTTGGTGGTTCCGACCCTGAGCCTCTACGAGGTCTTCAAGAAGATTGCGCAGCAGCGCGGCGAGGGCGACGCGCTCCAGGCCGTGGCGGTGATGCAACAGGGCAAGGTCGTCGAACTGTCATCGACGCTGGCGCTGTCAGCGGCGAAGGTCAGCATGCAGCTGTCGATTCCGATGGCCGACAGCGTAATGCTCGCGACGGCCCGTGCAGCTGATGCCGTGCTCTGGACGCAGGACGCCGACTTCGCAACCGTGCCCGGCGTGCGCTACGTGGCGAAGAAGTAGAGCGAAGTTACCCCTTCAGCCAGGTTGTCCACGCTTAGTGGCGATGCGTCAGTGACAGCACCGCGTAGGCGGTGGCCGCGTCGCTCATGAACTTGCCGGTGTCCGATTCCGGATCGCGCTGCTTGTTGGG
>Ga0049084_10000708_pt1 | contig 13161 bp, 10 predicted proteins | sample GreLakmeON33MSRF_FD_66720 | JGI IMG/M metagenome (GOLD analysis project Ga0049084, IMG submission 66720) | Freshwater lentic microbial communities from great Laurentian Lakes, MI, USA - Great Lakes metaG ON33MSRF | ecosystem: Environmental > Aquatic > Freshwater > Lake | place: Great Lakes... | reverse complement strand
CTGAGTTCATGGCTTACGCTTTGCAAAGCGCGTTCATGATTGGGACGTTCTATGTTTTTCTGTCGGCCGCACCCTATGCGCTGATTACGGTCATGGGCTACTCGGCTACGCAATATGGCCTTGGGTTTATTCTTTCCACGGTTGGATATCTTGGCGGCAATATCGCCGCTAACAGATTGTCTGAGCGGCTTGGCATTGATCGCATGATTGGGATGGGACTGGTGCTGGCCGTGAGTTCAACGTTCGTGCTGCTGGTCATGCTCGAATCAGGTTATTGGAACATCTGGACGGTGTTCATCCCTGTGACGTTTATGGGGGTTGCGAATGGAATGTCACTTCCCAACGCCAACGCAGGTGCCGTGAGCGTCCGCCCCGAACTGGCCGGAACAGCTTCAGGATTGCTGTCGTTTATCCAGCTCTCGATTGCGGCTGTATTCGCGCAAGTTGCAGGCAGTATCCAGGATGGAACACCCAATACGCTCGGGATATTTACGTTTGTGGCTTCCATCTGTTCGTTTGTTTCATTCGTGATTCCACGACGTATGATCCGTCCAGCAGTCTGAAGGCTTCATTTTACTCTGCCGCAATCGCAATATGACCAGCCTGAGTGGCAGCAACCTCCTCACGCTTGAGCCTTGCAGCATATGCCTTCCACCACGCTGGCACTCCGCGCGCGATGGGCTCACATCGAAAGCTAATCGCTGCTATGCGTACATGATTGTTCAGGATTGTTTCATGCCGAGTGCGCCTTTGCGCCGTAACGCCCTGGCGGCGCGGTCTCTTTTGTGTCCTATTTTGACTTCACGCACAGCTGCTGAAGAATAACGCCCGTGACTGAAAACCCCGGCGCCATCCCGATGTCATCCTTGTAAAACTTCAAGAGTCGAAGGGCTATGGCTTTACCTATCTGTCGGCGGCCAACTTCAATCGAGCGGCTGTTCGTTTTTGAAGCTAGGCGTGAAGGCGGCGGGGCAGGACCTGAAGAACGACGAGCAGCGGCGGACATTTGCCTACGACTATTTGTGGCGTGTCTTCTTTGAACCTGAAGCGCAGGTCTTTGTTCGCGATGCGGTGCGGTGGATCGTGGCTTCTGCGACGAGAGAAAATTTGTGAGTCCAAATAAATCTGTGCCTCGCGTGATCTCGATTGAGCGTAAAACTAACGGTGGAATCGTCATTTGTGATGCCAAAAAATATTTGTCTCATCCGGGTTTTCCGATGGCCGTTATTTTGGACAAACCTACAAAAGGCGGAGGGGCTGCGCATTTCTTTGCAGACCGTGAGGCTTTCGTGCAGTTAGGCATAACTGGGCTGACCGATGAGATGTGGCTGCCACAAATTGTTTGCAAGCTTTATTTTGAAACGCCGTCGGTGGTGCTGGGTCTTTCGCTGACAGGATCGACCGGACAAATGGGTGGGGAGCGCCGCGTTTTGGCTTTTGGGGAGCCAGCTAAATTGGTGGGGCGCGCGTCTAAAAATTAGCGCCGACTGGCGATGTGAGGAGGGGCTATCCCAAAAGATCAAGCTGATATGCAGCCGCAATTACCGAGGCGGCAAACTTGCGACAGGTGTGGCGCGGAATTTAGCTGGGAACCGAGTGATCGGAAAACAAAAGGATCACCGCTAATCGCTAAGATTGTGAAGTTGTCATCGAAGTGTGATTGCGGTTACGGTAAGCCGAAACCGAAGTGGCAAAGCGCTTAAACGCCACTGAAGCGCTGAAGCCCCAAGCCCTCAAGGTCGATCTCGGGTGTGCGACCTGAAACAAGATCTGCGATGACGCGCGCTGAACCCATCGCCATGGTCCACCCCAGTGTTCCATGACCCGTATTCAAGAGCAGGTTTCCAATGGGCGTGGTCCCAATGATCGGCACCGAGTCCGGCGTCGCCGGGCGTAGGCCGCACCAGGGATTGACCTCTGCATAGTCTGAGACTTTTGGGAATAAGGCTTTCGCGTTTCGAATCAGAGGGTCAACGCGCACCGGATCGAGCCGTGTATCCCAGCCTGTCAGTTCTGCAGTTCCTGCTACGCGCATTTTGTTGCCCAGCCGCGAGAACACCATATAGCGCGTCTCATCCGTGATACTGATCGTGGGCGCAGCTTCAGGCGTGTCGATCTCGACAGTGATCGAATAGCCCTTGGCGGGATAAACGGGAAGTTTCAAGCCCAAGTCACGCGCAAGCATGGGGCTGTAACTTCCGGCAGCTAAAACAAAAATATCAGCTTCAACAACAGCGAGATTCGTATGAACGCGTTGAATCTGTCCGCGATCAGATTCGATACGCGTGATCGTCTCGCTCCATCGAAAATCTACGCCACGTGCAGCGGCTAATTTCATGACTTCAGCCGAGAAGAGCTGAGCATCGCCGCTTTCATCGGCCGGGCTCATGAGGCCGCCAACCAGGTCATGTTTTGCAGCATGAGCAAGGGCAGGTTCCAGTCGCACGCAATCTGCCGGGCTCAGCACATCTTGGGGCAGGCCCAGCGTGGCTAGATTTTCAGCATTTTTCTGACCTTCGGCAAACTCCTCCGGCGTGCGGTAAATATGAAGGATGCCTTGGAGGACTTGGCTGTACTGAATGTTGGTACGTTGGCGCAGTGCGACGAGCACGGCTCGACTGTAAAGCGACATGCGCAAGGCGCGTTCCATGTTCACGCGCGCGCGGCCCGGTGTGCAATTGCGCAAGAACCGCATGCCCCAGGCCCACAGCGGTGGGTCCCAGCGCCAGGGTCGAAACAAAAGGGGCGCTTCGGGCTGCCACATCCACTTGAACGCCTGCCACGGCGTGCCTGGCCCCGCCCAAGGCTTGGCATGACAGGCCGAGATTTGCGCACCATTGGCAAAGCTCGTTTCAAGTGCTGGGCCTGCTTGTCTGTCGATCACGGTGACCCGATGCCCGTCCTCGGCCAAGGCCAATGCGGTGGTTGTTCCGATGACTCCAGCGCCCAAGACAGCCACGTGCACGATTCACTCCAGATTCTTTAGCGATCCTATTTTGGCCAATGGCCATAGATCAGCACGACAACGTCAGCAGCGATTCTGCTCCGCTGTGCCTGTTCCGCATGTTAATGCGATAATTAACAGGCACACCCGCACAGTATATATCGCTGCGGGATTAAATACTTATACCAACCCGCATTGAGATTGGCCGGTTGGCAATAAAAATAGCAGGCAATGTAATTGAGTATGACTGCCGGAACATTTCCTCAAGCAGTGCTCACAGTCGCAGAGATGACCGCGGCTGATCAAGCCGCCATGGCCGCTGGAATTTCGGGCCTCAGCCTGATGGCGGCGGCGGGTGCCGCCGTTGCGCGCGAGATCGAAAAGCGTTGGCCGCGCCAAGCAGTGGCGATTCTCTGTGGGCCAGGAAACAATGGTGGCGACGGCTTCCTAGTTGCGAGCTACCTTCACTAAGCGGGGTGGCCGGTCCGGTTGGCGCTGTTGGGTCAAGAGGATGAACTCAAGGGCGATGCCGCCTTTTACGCGCAAGCCTGGCGTGGCGTTGGCGGTGATGTGCTCAATTTAGACTCATCCACGCTTGGCGATTTGCTATCTCAGCGACCCTTGGTGTTAGATGCCTTATTCCGGGGCTGGCTTAAGTCGCGGCTTGTCAGGCGCAGCCGCACTGGCCATCGATCAGTTGATTGAACTGGAGGCTCACCTGCATTGCGGTTGATCTTCCGAGCGGTTTGCATGGGGATACGGGGCTTGTCTTGCCAGGCCGTGATCACCCAGGAAAAGCAGGCATAGCCGCTAAATGTGCGCAGAGCGTGACTTTCTTCAGGCTCAAACCGGCCCATGTGCTTTACCCTGGGCGGGAGTTGTGCGGTGAAGTCGCGGCGGCTGACATCGGCATCCCTGAGAGTGTGCACGAGATCATCAAGCCGAGCTTAGTCCTGAATGACCCATGATTGTGGTCATTATCAAAACCTGATTGGCAGTCACACAAGTATAAGCGCGGTCGCGTCATTGCCTTCGGCGGTGGGCAGATGACGGGGGGCGGCACGCTTAGCTGGGGCAGCCGCGCGCCGGGCAGGGGCGGGGCTGCTGACGTATGGCTGTGCCAAGCCGGGCATTGAGAATCTACACCGCCGACCAGCCGGGCGCGTTTGTGGAGTCTATCGATTCTACAACTGAGATTGATAATCTCCTCAGCGATCATCGCAAGAATATGGCCTTGATTGGGCCTGGGTATAGCGTTGGGCCCGCGACCTACAGTTTGGTGCTGCGGCTGCTGCATTCATCGCGATCAGTGGTGTTGGATGCCGATGCCCTGACCAGTTTTTCAGCCGATCCGCAGTTACTATTTGATGCCATCCAAGCGCGGTCTGCACCCACGCTCCTGACATCCCATGAGGGGGAAATGATACGGTTGTTCGGAGGAAAGGGCGCCAAAATTGCGCGTGTTATCGATGCTGCTGCATCAAGTGGCGCGGTCGTGGTTTTGAAGGGTGCCGATACTTTGGTTGCCGAACCCGATGGCCGCGTAGCTATCAACATCAATGGCTCGCCTTGGCTGGCGACAGGTGGCTCAGGCGATGTGTTGGCTGGGCTTGTCGCTGGTCTATTGAGCCAGGGTATGTCGCCTTGGCATGCCGCTTGTGCTGCCGTTTGGCTTCACGGCGAAGCTAGTGCAATAATTGGCCCGGGATTGATCGCGAAAGACTTGCCAATCGCAATTGTAGAAGTCAAATAAATAATTATATTACAATATATTAAGAACTATTATTGATGTAAAATATCATATCAAATGTGCGGCGTGTACAGGCCATTGAAGAGCTTTTTGCTGCTATGGCTTGTGTAATGCGCCACGCCCCATTAAACGAAGGCGGCATTCGAGCGGGAGGCGCACCCGTCGGCCAGCGGGTGTGGTGGAACTGGTAGACACGCCAGGTTTAGGTCCTGGTGGCCGAAAGGCCTTAGGGGTTCGAGTCCCTTCACCCGCACCACGCCGACAGTTTGCGCGCTACTGCTTCAGGTCATGCGCACCATGGCGCGAGCGAGAACTGAATGCGACGATGAATGAATCAGAGACAACACAGATTTTGGGAGCGCGAGACAGGGTCATGCAAATTACAGAAAAAGCCACACAAGGGCTCAAGCGCGAATTCAATGTTGTGATCGCCGCCTCGATTATCGAGCAGCGCATGACGACACGTTTATCAGAAGTTGGACTACAGGTGAATTTGCCTGGCTTTCGCCCGGGCAAGGCCCCGATGAACTTGTTGCGTAAGCGCTTCGGGCAATCAGTTATGGGCGAGATTCTGGATCAGACGATTAATGAATCAACCCAGTCTGTGATTGCTGAAAAAGCGCTGAAGCCAGCGATGCAGCCCAAAGTCGAATTGGTCAAATTTGCAGAAGGCAAGGATCTTGAATTCGATGTGAAGGTCGAAGTTCTACCCGAGATCAATGCTCAAGATTTTAGCAAAGTTGAAATCGAAAAATGGGTTGCCAAGGTCGAAGACGCCGATTTCGATAAGGCAATACAAGAGTTGCTTGCCAATAATCGAAAAACTCAGATCGTCCAGGAAAATCGTAAAGCTAAAAAAGGCGATGTGGTCGTGATCGATTACGTCGGCAAGCTAAATGGCGAAGTGTTCGATGGTGGAACGGGATTCGACTCTTATCTCGAACTTGGGTCGGGTCAGTTTATCCCCGGCTTTGAAGATCAACTGATTGGCGTAAAGGCTGGTGATAACGCTGTTCTAAACATCAACTTCCCAGCAGATTACGGCACTAAAAACTTGGCTGGCCAGGCCGCGATTTTTAATGTGTCAGTTAAAGAACTGCGAACTTCTGAAAGCCCAGCCCTGGACGACGATTTTGCTAAACGCTTAGGCGAAGACAGCGTTGAAAAGGTGAAGGCCAGAACCCGCGAAGCCATGCAAAGCAGTTACGATCGGCTCATACGGCTCAGACTGAAGCGTACTCTCCTCGACAAATTAGCCGAATTTGACACTTTTGCTGTGCCCGAAGGCATGGTGGACGCCGAGTTCAAGGCGATTTGGAGTCAAATTGAGCAAGCCAAAACGTCTGGCCAGCTTGATCCTGAAGACACTAATAAGACAGATGAGGACCTTCGCAAAGAATATCGTGCGATTGCCGAGAGAAGGGTTCGCTTGGGCCTGTTACTCTCTGACATCGGTCAGAAGAATAACATTGCCGTGTCTCCCGAAGAATTGGGTAAAGCCCTTGCCGAGCAGGCGTCTCGCTACCCCGGTCAGGAACAAGCCGTCGTGAACTATTACAAGAACTCACCTGAGGCTCTTGAATCTCTGCGGGCACCAGCATTCGAAGACAAAGTTGTCGATTTCATCCTTGGTCAGGTGAAGATTTCTGAGAAGGCTGTCACGATTGAGGAGCTTCAGAAAGACCCTGAAACCCCGATGGCTTTGGCCTAACGGGTTGCGCGGACTTAAATAAAAACTATGTAGCCTGTTCTTGCCGCGTGAGCGGCGCAGTCGATTTGGGTGTCTCATGCGCGATCACGATCAGATAGAAATCTATAATAACAACCTAGTCCCCATGGTCATCGAGCAGACCAATCGGGGCGAACGCGCGTTCGATATTTATTCTCGTCTTCTGAAAGAACGCATCATTTTCCTGACCGGGGGCGTCAATGACAGTGTGGCGTCATTGATTTGCGCGCAAATGTTGTTTTTGGAATCTGAGAATCCTGGCAAAGACATTTCTTTTTATATCAACTCGCCCGGCGGCGTGGTGACGGCGGGTTTGGCGATCTACGACACCATGCAATACATCCGCTGCGAGGTCGCCACGTTGTGCGTTGGGCAGGCTGCTTCGATGGGCTCGCTGTTGTTAGCAGCTGGCGCTCCGGGCAAGCGTTTTGCATTGCCCAACTCTCGCATCATGATCCATCAGCCCTCGGGCGGCTTCCAGGGCCAGGCGGCTGATATTGAAATTCAAGCCCGCGAAATTATGACCCTGCGTTCCCGTTTGAATGGCATCTACGTCAAACACACGGGCAAGACGCTGGAACAGGTCGAGCATGCCATGGACCGCGATAATTTCATGAGCGCGAACGAAGCCAAAGAATTCGGTTTGATCGATAAAGTGGAAACCGAGCGCCCTCGCCCAGCAAAGGACGAAAACGGCGCTAAAGACGAGGCGAAGGCTTAAAAGGCGCGGCAACCGAGTCGGTGTAACCCTCGTTGCTATGGGTTGGTGAGCGGCAGCATGAATTGCTCATCCTACAATGCGTGGCGCTCATCGGAGGAGCTATTGCTATCGGCAGTTGAGAGTGCGAGTCGATGCGGTTTGCGATGTTGCGTTAATGATCTGATGACAAAGACATGAGATGCTATGAGGTTGTTTATGCCCGAAACTCGGGTAACATACGAAGTATAGTGGTCTGCTGGCTCGTAACGACAACGCGCGGGCCCGCCAGGAGTAAAGACGATGACCAAGTCATCGACCGGTGATTCGAAGAATACCTTGTACTGCTCGTTCTGCGGCAAGAGCCAGCACGAGGTCCGCAAACTTATTGCGGGCCCGACCGTATTCATCTGCGATGAATGTGTCGAGTTGTGCATGGATATCATCCGTGAGGAAAACAAGACCAATCTCGTGAAGTCACGGGAAGGGGTTCCTTCCCCACGCGACATCCGCAAGGTCTTGGACGACTACGTGATTGGCCAGGATTACGCCAAGAAAGTTCTCTCGGTGGCTGTCCACAACCATTACAAGCGGTTATCGGCAACCACGAAGAATGCGGAAGTCGAGATCGCGAAATCCAACATTTTGCTCTGTGGCCCCACGGGTTGCGGCAAGACGCTGTTAGCGCAGACCTTGGCCCGCATTCTTGATGTGCCCTTTACCATGGCCGATGCCACGACGCTGACCGAAGCGGGCTACGTTGGCGAAGATGTCGAGAACATCATTTTGAAGTTGTTGCAGGCCGCTGATTACAATGTCGAGCGCGCCCAGCGCGGCATCGTCTACATCGACGAAATCGACAAGATTTCACGTAAGTCTGACAACCCCTCGATCACCCGTGACGTGTCGGGCGAGGGTGTGCAGCAGGCTTTGTTGAAAATCATGGAAGGCACCGTAGCATCGGTGCCGCCACAAGGCGGGCGTAAGCATCCGCAGCAGGAATTCTTGCAGGTTGATACGACCAATATTCTGTTCATCTGCGGCGGTGCTTTTGCGGGCCTAGAAAAAATCATTGCGCAACGCGGACGTGGTGCTGCGATTGGGTTCGGGGCTGATGTGAAGTCGGCTGACGACCGCCAGACCGGCGAGTTGTTGAAGGAAGTCGAGCCTGAAGATTTGTTGAAGTATGGCCTGATCCCTGAGTTTGTCGGCCGCTTGCCCATCTTGGCGACCTTGACGGATCTCGACGAAAAAGCCCTGGTCGACATTCTCACCAATCCAAAAAACGCACTGTCCAAGCAATACCAGCGCTTATTTGACATGGAGAGCGTTCAACTTACATTTACTGATGACGCCCTGAAGATTGTGGCCCGTAAAGCCATTACCCGTAAGACCGGTGCGCGTGGCTTGCGGTCCATCATGGAGGGCATCTTGCTCGACACCATGTTCGATCTCCCCGGCCTCGAAGGTGTGCAAGAGGTTGTGGTGAACGGAGAGGTGAGCGAGGGGCGCGCCAAGCCTTTGTACATCTATGCGGCCGATCGCCGTAGCGATGTCGGGACGCCGGCCTGATCGTTCAGATCGGCGGTGCATTGAAGATATCAATTTGGCACGCGTTAAGGTGTGCCAGCAAAGAGGTGATTGGTGAGCGTTCCCAAAGGTAAGTTATTTCCTGTTTTGCCGTTACGCGACATTGTAGTGTTCCCCCACATGATCGTGCCGTTGTTCGTTGGCCGCGAAAAATCGGTTCGCGCGCTCGAGGACGTGATGGCAGACGACAAACAGATACTGCTGGTCGCCCAGAAAGACGCCTCACAAGACGATCCTGCGTCGAAAGATATCTACGAGGTCGGCACGGTTTCGACCGTTTTACAATTGCTAAAGCTGCCTGACGGCACTGTGAAGGTGCTGGTCGAGGGCGGTCAGCGTGCGCGGATCACAGGCTACAAAGAGAATGACACATTCTTTGAGTCTTATGCCGAGTTGATTGATGATGCCAAGGAAGACGACAGGGAACTGGAAGCGTTGTCGCGCTCGGTTGTGTCGCAGTTCGAGCAGTACATCAAACTCAACAAAAAAATTCCGCCAGAGGTTTTGGTGTCAATCAATCAGATCGACAACATGTCGAAGCTGGCTGACAACATTGCCTCGCACCTGGGATTGAAAATCTCTGACAAGCAAGATTTGCTAGAGACCAAGGGCATTGCCGAACGCTTGGAGAAAATCTATGCGTTCATGGAATCCGAAATCAGCGTCCTGCAAGTCGAGCGCAAGATCCGCAATCGGGTCAAGCGCCAGATGGAGAAGACCCAGCGCGAGTACTACTTGAATGAACAGATGAAGGCGATACAGCGCGAACTCGGTGAAAACGAGGAAGGTCGCGATGAAAACGCTGAGCTGGAAGACAAGATCAAGAAGCTCAAGATGAGCAAGGAAGCCAAGGATAAGGCTTTGGCTGAGTTGAAGAAGCTCAAGAATATGAGCCCGATGTCAGCCGAAGCTACAGTCGTGCGCAACTATCTTGATTGGTTGACTTCGATTCCTTGGAGCAAGCGCTCAAAGATCAATATCGATCTGAAGGCCGCGCAGGCCCAACTCGACAAAGATCATTTCGGCTTGGAAAAGTTGAAAGAACGCATTGTTGAATATCTTGCTGTTCAGACGCGGACGAAGAAACTCAAAGGCCCCATTTTGTGCCTCGTCGGCCCGCCGGGCGTGGGCAAGACATCGCTTGGCCGTTCCATTGCATCGGCCACGGGGCGCAGCTTTGTGCGCGTGTCGCTCGGCGGCGTGCGTGATGAAGCTGAAATCCGCGGCCACCGGCGTACGTACATCGGTTCGATGCCCGGCAAGGTGATTCAGGGCATGCGCAAAGCTAAGACATCCAATCCGCTATTCTTGCTCGACGAAATCGACAAGCTCGGGGCCGATTGGCGCGGCGATCCGTCGTCAGCCTTACTCGAAGTGTTGGACCCAGAACAGAACCACACGTTCCAGGATCACTACCTCGAAGTCGATTATGACCTGTCGGATGTATTGTTCATCACTACGGCCAATACATTGCGCATGCCGCAACCGTTGTTGGATCGTATGGAAATTTTGCGCGTCTCTGGTTACACCGAAGACGAGAAGGTCGAGATTGCCAAGCGCCATCTCATTGCCAAGCAGCTTGAGGCCCATGGACTGAAGAAGGGCGAATGGTCGATTTCTGACGATGCCTTGCGCGATCTGATTCGCTATTACACGCGCGAAGCCGGCGTGCGCAATCTCGAGCGTGAGTTGGCCAATCTGACTCGCAAAGCCACGAAAGAAATTATCCTTAAGAAGCTCAAGACCGTTGCCGTCACGCGCAAGACTCTGAAAAAATTCTCAGGCGTTCAGAAATACCGCTACGGCGAAGCTGAGCGTGAAGACATGGTTGGCATTACGACCGGTCTGGCGTGGACCGAAGTCGGCGGCGAGTTGCTGTCGATTGAAGCCGTGACTATGCCTGGGAAAGGTGCTGTTACACTGACAGGCCAGCTAGGCGACGTGATGAAGGAGTCGATTCAAGCCGCGCGTTCGTTCGTGCGCAGTCGTGCGCTGTCGTTTGGAATCAAGACCAAGACCTTCGAGAAAAAAGACATCCACTTGCATCTGCCCGAGGGCGCCACGCCGAAAGACGGTCCATCGGCGGGTGTTGCGATGTGCACGTCGATTATCTCGGTCCTCACGGGCATTCCCGTGCGCAAGGATACCGCCATGACCGGCGAGATTACGTTGAGCGGGCGCGTACTGCCGATTGGCGGGTTGAAGGAAAAGTTACTGGCGGCTTTGCGGGGTGGCATCAAAACCGTGCTGATCCCCAAGGACAATGAAAAGGATCTCGAAGAGATTCCCGATAACGTCAAACGCGAACTGAAAATTATCAGTGTTGCGACCGTCGATCAGGTGCTTGAGAAAGCTCTGACCAAACCGCTGGTGCCCATTTTGGCGAAAGATGACATCGATCCGGATGATGAAAAAGACAGCCGTAAATCAAAAGCGCGTGCCGACGACGATGAAGAAGGGCTGCGGAAGCATTAACGCGGGCCGGGCAAAAGCCTGTCTTCGGCGTTTCTTTTTGGGCGGGGTGCCGTCTGGGGCCTTTGAACCGCGAAAAACCTAGACTTATCCCCAATTTTTCGTCGGCAACTCATTGACGCTCAAGGAATCTGCGGCTTAGACTACCTTTTATATTCGAAACAGGGCAGTTTTCCTGGGTTTCTCGGTCTTGCAACAGCCGGGGTGCTTCGGTCGCCACCAGATGATGTGTTTTCCCATTCCTCACGACACCAACCAAAAGGGTTCAAACCAAATGAATAAAAATGATCTGATTGCAGCCGTCGCAGAGATGACAGGCCTGATCAAAGCTGACGCGGCGAAGGCAGTTGACGCCGTGCTGGACTCCATAACCGACTCACTCAAAAAAGACAGTGAAGTGCGCCTAGTCGGTTTTGGCACGTTTACAGTCGCGTCACGGGCCGCCAGTGAAGGGCGTAATCCGCGCACTGGCGAAAAGATCAGTATCCCAGCCTCCAAGCGTCCAAAATTTTCGGCTGGCAAGGCCTTGAAAGACGCAGTGAACCGTTAATTCGGCTCCAGTCATTTGCGAAAATGCCGGCCCCGAGGGGTCAGCATTTTTGTTTTTGGGGACATGGATTTCCTAAAGGCATTGCTTTAGGGTGTGCCGCGACATCGCGCGCAAGATTAAGGTCACGACCATCTGATCGACGCCTTTGCCAGGGCCCTGAGCCTGACGGCGCGCGTGATGCGCCAGAAGCAGCGCCAGCGCGGGCGCAAGGTCTATGCCCTCATGCTCTCAGAGGTCGAGTGAATCGGCAAGGGCAGAGCCCACAAGCCCTATGAGTTCGTCTTTAAAGTGAGCGTCGCCACAGCGTTGAGCCCACACCAAGGGCGGGCCAGTTCGTCACCCATGTGAAAGTGCTGCCAGGCAACCCTTAAGATGGGCATACGTTGGTCATCATCATCCCCGCCATGGAGAAGCTCACAGGAGCCAGCATCAGCCGCGTCATCGCTAATGCTGGATACAGGGCCAGCAACGCGCCCAGGCCGTTCCAAGTTTACACCACCGGACGATCCATTGCCGCGGCGCAATCAATTCACGCCAGCATCTCGGTGGACTCCATCACGAATATACCCGGACGTGGCAAACGGAAGGGGCAGGTGTAGGGTCCTTGCAAAACATCCAGCCGAACCATAAAAGAACGTCACTTTTACTGGTCTAGAGGCCGGGAAGGGCGATTAGCTCAGATGGTAGAGCGCTTGCTTTACACGCAAGATGTCGGCGGTTCGATCCCGTCATCGCCCACCAGGCTTCGCGCCCGCCGGCGCTTCGGCTCGGTAGGCCCCTTTGATGTGGGGCTAATGACATTCCAAAACCGGCAAAAAACGTAATGGTGTCAAAGCGTTTATTGTCTGAGTTTGGCTTGACTTGAGGGGAGCCACCGCTTAGATCACGCCACATTGTGCGATGCGGATTGAGGATTAAGATGTCCGTGTCGCGAGAGGCTAACCCCCTGGAATAATGAAGAATAAATCTGCCCAAGGATTAGGGCGTTGCGGCGCGGTTTGAGGATCGTGGCGATGGATGACCTACTAAAAGAGTATTTGCCGATCCTAATTTTCATTGGCCTAGCGTTCGCCTTGGCCCTGATCATTGTGGTTGCCTCGTTGATTGTTGGTCCCAGCCGTCCAGACCCCGAGAAAAATTCATCTTACGAGTGCGGCTTTGACGCCTTCGATGATGCACGTGGCAAGTTCGACGTTCGTTTTTACCTTGTCTCGATTTTGTTCATCATCTTCGATCTCGAAGTTGCTTTTCTTTTTCCGTGGGCCGTCAGCCTGGGTCAAATCGGACTTTACGGGTTCTGGTCCATGATGATTTTCCTCGGCGTTCTCACTATCGGATTTATTTACGAGTGGCGCAAAGGCGCCCTTGAATGGGAGTGAGCCAATGACCGCACTTCCGGCTGTTGCCAAAACCGACTCGATACGCGCCG
>Ga0049084_10000707_pt1 | contig 13169 bp, 11 predicted proteins | sample GreLakmeON33MSRF_FD_66720 | JGI IMG/M metagenome (GOLD analysis project Ga0049084, IMG submission 66720) | Freshwater lentic microbial communities from great Laurentian Lakes, MI, USA - Great Lakes metaG ON33MSRF | ecosystem: Environmental > Aquatic > Freshwater > Lake | place: Great Lakes... | reverse complement strand
TTTAACATGGTTCCAACGCGGTTAGCTAAAATATTTTCATTAGGGATAGTTTGAATTAAACCAGCCACAATCCAAACTAGAAAGATGGCAAAGAAGGCCGAACCAAAAGCATTCTTTCCGGAGCTTGCTTTCCACGCCGCCAACCCAAATGCAAGCGGTGCAATGATCCACCAGGGTAAGAATAGTTGTAAGATCAGGGAGATTACTGCAATAAGTAGGAATAACATAATTTAAATATTAAGCGTTTAATTGTAATTTAAATTTCTTTAATGGTATTGAGCTAAATTTAGTGATGAGTAAATTTCCAGGTAGATATAATCCGGTCAGATTTTTCATTTTTTGCCTTTAGGAAAACTAATTCGTTCAATTTACCTTCCGACCAGGTGTCTACCATGTCATCATAATAATAACTTCCGGGATTCCCCGATTCTCCACCCGGGAAAACGCCATAGGCTTTAACATTCTTACCCAGGGCAACGATCATTCTCCATGAAGGACCATTATTTTCGCTAACAGCATTCACTGAAGTTTTTGATCCGCCATTATTTAAGAATTTGGATCCGAATCCAGCTATTTTAGCAAGATGTGGAACATTGGTATGCTTTAAATTACCCCATGCCCAATCTTTATCCATCAAACCAAACTTACGGTTTAAACTATCGACGGCAAATTTAAACGCGGCATTGACAACATCCGAACGGGTTTCTTTTTTAGCTGTTTTGATGTTATCATACCATACGGCATCTGGCTCATTAAGAAGCATCTCTACATTTCTGTCGCGAGAGGGGAATCTCATTGGAGTTTTTGGATCTCCAAAATCATCCTGCCAAATTTGCATGGCCAAATTTTTATGCCATAGTTCAAATATACTGGCACCAATTTCATCGGCATTGAAAAACTTATTCCATTTACTGACGATATTAAATGCTTTGCGTTCGCTTACATTTAATTTCTCAGTATCTACCAGACGTATTAATGTTGGCATAATATTCTCGGCAAGAATGCTATAATTGTCATTCTGCAAATTCTGAATACTATCAATATTTGCCTGAGTCATTACAGAAAGCCGCTTATTTATTCTGTGCGCGCGTTCATAACCTGAATACTCCCAGTTGATATAATAAGGGTAACTCGGATCATTTGGAAATTGGTTGGCAGAACTTACAAAATTTCTTGAAGGATTCTTTATTGTAGGATTGTGTTCTGCTGGAATTCTTCCTTGCCAGTCATTGGCCGGATCTGTTCCATCAAGCAAGAATTTACCTTGGCCACGCCATTTAAGCGGCAGATAGCCATTTGGAGTAATAGCAATATCATTTTCGACGCTGGCAAATATGAAATTTTGTGCAGGAGCTGAGTAATAAGTTAGTGCCTTTCTGTAATCACTATAATTTTTTGCGCGATTAAGCATGTAAAATGTTCGGTTATCATTTGACCCATCATGTGCTACCCACCTGAGTGCATGTCCGGTGGGAATGTTTTTGATTTTCGAAAAATTATCTGGACGCTGTTGGCTGGTATACACTACCGGGCCATGATGAGTGTACAATACGGTATCAGTTAGTGTGCTGCCTCCCTTAACCTTAATTGTTTCTATTCTTAATTTTACGGTATTCCATTTATTATTATACCAGTATTCTTTTTTTGTATCGTCCTTAAATTTAATAGTATACCAGTCTAAAACATCTGCTCCAACATTGGTAACTCCCCAGGCTACATCCTGATTAAATCCAATGATAATACCCGCAGCACCAGGAATGGAAACTCCACAAGAATTCATATCTGAAGAGGCTAATTGTATTTGATACCAAATAGAAGGCAGAGTGAGGTCAAGATGTGGGTCGTTTGCAAGAATTGGATAACCACTAGCAGATTTTTTACCGCTAACTGCCCAATTATTACTACCTATTCCTTCTTCTATTTCTTTTGTTTTTATATTGAATGCAGTTTTATCTGATAAGTTAACTTTAGGGATATCCGGAATTTTTATCGGGTCAAAGTTCCATTTGGTTCCAGCAGGAATGATTGGGTCTTCTCTGAAAGGATAATCTGGAAATAGATTTTTTGTTATTTCAGGACCATACTTATTCAGAATATTATTCATGTAAAATTCATTTGATCCACCTGCAAGAGTAGCAGACATTAATTTTAACAAGAGTGCTGAATTTAGTGGCTTCCAGTCTTCTGGGGCATAATCCAACAGTTTAAATTCAAATGGATAATCAGCAGGCTTAAGGGAGTGGATATATGCATTGATACCAGCAGTATACGCATCCGTTATTTCTTTGATCTGCAGATCATTCATCATGGTATTTATCATATTTTCAGCGCCGAAAGTCATTCCCATTCTGCGTTGATAGCGGTCTAGTTCAATTGCTTTAGGGCCAACAACCTCCGAAAGGCGTCCGGATGCAAAGCGTGTTTGAAAATCCATTTGCCATAATCTGTCTTTTGCGGTAATATAACCCTGGGCAAAATAGAGGTCATGATTATTATCTGCGAAAATATGCGGAATCATCTGGTCATCGAACCGAATCTCAACAGTACCCTTTAAGCCCTCAATAGTTAATTCCTTTTCTAGATTTTGTTTTTTGCCTTCAGCATTTGCCCAGAATCCTTGAAAAGGGTCGAGGAATTTGGCCAGAGGAGGTATATCGCCAAATTTAGTATTCAAAACAATAACCAATACAAGTGTAAAAAGTGCGGTTATGACTGATTTAATTAGTTTCATAAAACTTAATAAGCTCCAAATATCCTAAAAAATAATAGGTTTTTCTAACTATTGTTAGTTAGTCAATAATTAAGTCAGGAGTAATTTTCGTCTATTAAAGGTATTTAATGCCATAATTTTACTATGCATGCATAAATAATATTAAAATCATCTTGTTTCAATTAAAATATTACGTTAATTTTATTAATTAATTAAAAAATAACCAAAAATAAAACCGAGAATTATGAATAAAACATTTACTCGTTTAGCCTGTATTTTGTTAGTACTTATTGGCGCTATGAACATGGGATTTGCTCAAACTTCAAGCATATCCGGAATAGTAACCGATAAATTAACAAATGAAACACTCCCAGGCGTAGCCATCACAGTGAAGGGCAAAACAATTGGAACATCTACAAATTCTGGAGGTAGATTCAATCTAAGTATTTCAGAAAAAACACCATTTACAATTGTGATCACTTATATTGGTTACAAGACCATTGAGCAGGAGGTTGCCGGTTCAGTATCTAATTTGGAGATCAAAATGGAATCTCAGTCCATCCTTGGTCAGGAAGTGGTAGTAGCTGCTTCACGTACTCCAGAGCGTATATTGGAATCGCCGGTATCCATTGAACGTTTCGGACTTGCAGCAATTCGTGAAACAGCCGCTGTATCATTTTATGATGCACTTAACAATTTAAAGGGTGTTGAAATGAGTGCTCAAAGTTTGACATTCAAATCTATTAATACAAGAGGTTTCAATTCAAATGGTAATACCAGATTTAATCAATACATAGACGGTATGGATAATCAGGCACCGGGCTTGAACTTTTCTGTTGGAAATATTATTGGTATCTCAGAACTTGACCTTGATAATGTAGAGCTATTGCCAGGTGCTTCATCTGCTTTATATGGTGCTGGAGGTATTAACGGTACTATGCTGATGAGTTCAAAAAATCCTTACACTACACAAGGAATTAGTGTCTCACTTAGAAGCGGACTAAATCATGTGAGTGATCCATTGCAATCTGCAGCTCCTTTTAAAGAAGCAGGAATTAGGATTGCAAAATCATGGAATAAATTTGCCTTCAAAACCACGCTCTCTTTTTTAGAGGCAGATGACTGGCAGGCAGCAAATTACTCTAATTTCGACCGTACTTCACGTACTGTGAAATCAGGTTACAGAAATTCTGATCCGAATTTTGATGGTGTAAACGTATATGGTGACGAAGTAAATTCAAATATGCGTAACGTAGCTAACTCAGTTCAATCAGCAACAAATGCGGGAGTAGCAGCAGCAACAGGTGGAGCAATTCCGAATGTGATTGGAATGATCAATGCTTCCCTTCCTCCAAACGCCACACCAGCTCAGATCGGCGGATTTTTAGGTAATTTTCCTGCAGCCTTGAGGCCTACAATTCAAAATGTTTTGCCTTTTAACTTTGGTTTAAGAGCTGGATTAATACCTGATCAAATGGTTTCTCGTACAGGTTATAATGAACAAAATTTAGTTGATTATGATTCCAAGTCTATAAAAACTTCTACTTCATTACATTATAAACTTAGTAATACCGTTCAGGCTGTTTTGCAAGCAAACTGGGGTACTGGTACCACCGTTTACACTGGATCTGACCGTTATTCTATACGTAATTTCAGTATAGGGCAATATAAACTTGAAGTGAAGGGACAAGACTTCATGGTACGTGGTTACACTACTCAGGAGCGTTCAGGAGATTCTTATATTTCTTCCATACTTGGTAGTTACATCAATGAAGCCTCGAAAGCAAGTACTACCTGGTTTCCTCAATACATTGGTAATTATGTAGGTGCTCGCGCTGCAGGTGCTCCTGATGCTCAAGCTCATTCAATGGCTCGTACAGCAGCGGATGTTGGAAGATTTCTGCCTGGAAGTACCGAGTTTGAAGCTGCGAAAAAAACTATTATGAGTACTAATATCACCTCTGGTTTAGGAGCACGATTCAATGATAAAACAAACCTTTACCATTATGAGGGGATGTATAATTTCACTAGTGCTTTAAAAGAAGCCCTTGAACTTCAGGTTGGAGCTTCATATAGAAGATATGATTTAAATTCTGGAGGAACTATTTTCGATGACCTTAACCGTGAAATTGATATCGATGAATATGGTGCTTTTGTTCAAATGGGTAAAAAACTGTCTGATGCATTTAAGTTGAGTTTCTCTGGACGTTATGATAAAAATCAGAATTTTGATGGTCGTTTTACTCCAAGAATTGCAGGGGTTTACACAGTAGCGCCAAATAATAATATCAGATTATCGTATCAAACAGGTTATCGTAATCCAACCACGCAGAATCAATTTATCGACCTTTCAGTTGGTGGTGGTTCAACACGTTTAATTGGCGGCTTGCCCTCAAGTTTGGTGAAATATAATTTATATGGAAACAAACCATTTACTGATGTTAGTTACCGTAATTTCTTAGCTTCTGCATCAGCAGGAGCGGCAAATCCTGCTTTACTTAAACCGTATTCATTCACTGCAGATGGAGTAAAGCCAGAGAGCGTAAAAGCTTATGAATTGGGTTATAAAGGGTTATTGGGTAGCAAAGTTTTGCTTGATGCCTATGGATATTATAACACCTACAGCAATTTCATTACCGCTGTAGAGGTATTCCAGCAAAGTGGAACTTCTTTTACAAAGTTTGGTGTTCCGGTTAATGCAGAGGGTAATGTAACTTCTTATGGTACAGCTCTTGGAATTGATTATTTGATGGGAAAATATAACCTAACTGGAAATATTTCTTACAATAATATAGGTGATATCCCTATTACTTATGTGAATGATTTCAATACTCCAAAAGTTCGCTATAATTTAGGTATCAGCAATCGCAACATTGTTAAGAATGTTGGTATGAACGTTTCTTACCGCTGGCAGGATTCATTCTACTGGAATTCATCATTTGCAGCAGGCGCAGTTCCTTCATTCGGAACTGTTGATGCACAGATCAACTTAAAAATTCCTTCTGTTAAGGGAATGATTAAGATCGGTGCTTCAGATATTTTTAATAAATACTATGTAACCTCTTATGGAAATCCTGAGATGGGTGGAATGTACTATGTAGGATTTACCTTAAATCAATAATTTCTGAAAAATCATCTTTTAACATATTAAAAGCTGATTTTTTTAAATTTGTACAAATCCCGCTCCGGAAACCGGAGCGGGATTTGTTGTTAATTACCTATGGGATATTCAATAGTTAATTTTATTTATTTTTTCTGAACAGATCTGCTGGTTTGGCAATGATCTGTAGTGATTAATGAATCTCCCCACCTTGAGGTGGTCAGGTGTTGAAGAAGCTGATTTAATTTAACGATTATTGCTATTTTGCTACAATTTTATCCATCATCTTCATTACGATAAGAGCATCAGTTCCCGAACATGGATTTGGCCCCTTATCCAGAAAATAATTAACTACTTGCTCTATCATAGGCTGCTGAACATGTGTTAAATGCTCAAATGTAAGCGATTTAGTTTCTTCGTTCAGGCTAAGTTCACAGAAGTCGCTGAAAACACCAAAGCGTAATATGCCTTTCTTGCCTTTAATCTCACAGAGATCTTCTTCATTTTCTTTTTTTACGTCAAAATCCCATAATCCTTTAAACAATACATTGTTTTTGAATCCAATTTCAGCACTTACATAATCGTCGGCATGATAATTTTTGCTTTTGTTTAGTGCCTGACCATGTATGCTAGTGGGTTCTCCAAAAAAGAAAAGCATCAGGTCAAGCTGATGGGGTGCAAGATCATGGAAAAGACCTCCACCAGAAATGGCAGGATTTACTCTCCATGTTTCAGCTAAATCAGGAGAAGGGGTCATTGCCATTTGCATGTCTACTGAGATTATTTCACCAAGTATTTTTTCATCAATGATTCGTTTAATTTCAATGAATCTTGGTTGTGCTCTTCGGTAATGGGCTACACTTAGTTTGCATTTAAATTTTTCAGCTGCCTCCTGCATTTTTTGAGATTCGATTGAGTTTAATGCCATTGGTTTTTCTACGTAGACTGGCTTTCCGGCCATGAATGCAGCCAGTGTATAGGCTTCATGTGAATCTGGAGGTGTAGCAATATAGATTGCATTGACCTCAGCGTCTTGTATCAATGATTGAGCATCTGAATACCATTTTCCAACATGGTGTCTGTTGGCATAATCTTCAGCCTTAAGCTTGTCGCGACGCATAACAGCTGCCAAACTGGAGTTTGGAACTTTATTGAATGCGGGGCCGCTTTTTACTTCATTCACGTTACCGCAGCCAATGATTCCCCAGATTATTTTTTTCATTTTATGAATTTCACCTCGCTTGTACCCCCGAAAATAGAAATTATTATTCGTAAAAAACCCTGTTCCAAAATTGAAACAGGGTTCAGGTACTATAAAACTTTTAACTATTATTTTTTAGTTTACTGTTCCGATATGCTGCACAAGATCGATCAGTTTGTTTGAATAACCCCATTCGTTATCATACCAGGCTACAACTTTTACGAAATGATCATTCAAAGCAATACCTGCTTTGGCATCAAAAATGGATGTACGTGCATCACCTAAGAAGTCGGTTGATACAACTTCATCTTCAGTATATCCTAAAATTCCTTTTAGTTCACCTTCTGATGCATCTTTCATGGCTTTTTTAATTTCCTCATAAGTTGCAGCTTTTTCCAAACGTACAGTAAGGTCAACAACTGAAACATCTGCAGTTGGAACACGGAAAGCCATTCCTGTAAGTTTTCCTTTTAACTGAGGTATAACAAGGGTAACAGCTTTTGCAGCACCCGTTGATGAAGGGATTATGTTTTGGTAAGCGCCTCTACCACCTCTCCAGTCTTTTGCTGAAGGTCCGTCAACTGTTTTTTGAGTGGCTGTTGCCGCATGAACAGTTGTCATTAATCCTTCTGCGATACCAAATTTGTCGTTTAATACCTTAGCTAGCGGTGCCAGGCAATTGGTAGTACATGATGCATTCGAAACAATTGTTTGATCTGCAGTCAAATCTTTATGATTTACACCCATCACAAATGTTGGGGTATCATCTTTTGCCGGTGCTGATAGCACCACTTTTTTAGCTCCGGCCTGTATATGCTTTTGAGCATCAGCCTGGGTTAAAAATAATCCGGTTGATTCAATGATCACTTCGGCACCAACTTCGTTCCATTTAAGGTTTGCAGGATCTCTTTCTGCAGATACACGAATAGTTTTTCCATTAACAACTAAATGTCCGTTTTCAACTTCAACAGTTCCTTTGAACTTGCCATGGGTTGAATCATATTTTAACATGTAAGCCATGTAATCAGGTTCAACAAGATCGTTGATGCCAACTACTTCAACTCCAGCTCTTTCAATTGCTGCTCTGAAAGCTAAACGTCCAATACGGCCAAAACCATTTATTCCAATTTTCATTTTTATTAATTTTTGTTAGAGTAATATTTTAATAGATTATATATGGGCTCTTTAATAATGGAGCTTATTTCTAAATTATTATTTTTCGCAACTTCGATCAAATATTCCTGAAAGCCCGCTGCTACCGAACCCAGCATATGGATCGGGCAATTGGGATATTGCTTTTTTAATGGAATAATATAGGTTTTAAAATAAAGCTCAAAACCATCTGTTACTAATTTTTTAATGAATGGCTCATTTTTATTTTCCATCAAAAATTCTGAAAAAGAGCTTAAAAATAATGCCGGTTGTGCTTGCCTGTATACTTTGTCAAGAATCTGTGTTCTGTCGAGGTCGTATTTTTTCTTGAATTTTTCAGCAAATTCAGCTGGCATAAGATCATTCAAATATGATTTAAGTAGACGCCTTCCAAACCAGTTGGCCGAGCCTTCATCTCCCAGGATGTATCCAAGTCCAAAGTTGTTTTCACCGATTTTTTTACTATCATAATAGGCCGCATTTGAGCCACTTCCTAAAATGCCTATTATTCCTTTTTCGTCACCACAAGCGGCAAGCGCAGCAGCTTTAAGGTCATGATCTACAACTATCTTACTAAAGCGGAAGAAGCTCCCCAATGCATTATTGACTATATTCTGACGCTCTTTAGAGGATGCTCCTGCTCCGAAAAAATATACCCGATTAATTTTTTCGGCATTGTTTATCAATTCGGCATTTTTATTGAGGAATTGGGTAATATGGCCTTCATCACTAAAAAAAGGATTTATTCCAGGAGTTCTAAACTCAGAAATTATTTTTCCTTTTTCTGCCAATTTCCAGTTAGCATACCTTGATCCGCTATAAACTACCGCAATCATATATTAAATTGATAAAACACTCACCATCTCCATTAAATCATCTTCCAATTTAAAATGAGATGAATTTAATGCCTCTTGTAGGGGGGTTAACACAATTGAATTACCTTGGAGTCCGATCATTTGACGGGTTTTACCATTGAGTAATTCTTTTACAGCTGCAAATCCTAATCTGCTGGCCAGAACTCTGTCAAAGCTGCTCGGACTACCCCCTCGCTGTAAATGCCCTAATATAGTGACTTTGATGTCGTAAAAATTAAATTTTTCTTTTACTTGTTCTGCAAGTTGATAGGCTCCCCCGCTTTTATCTCCCTCAGCAACGATCACGATGCTTGATGTTTTTTTATTTTTGGCATCTCCTGATAATTTGTTGATCAGCTCATTAACTCCGGTTGCTTGTTCTGGTAGAAGTACGGCTTCAGCACCGCCGGCAATTCCTGATCGTAAAGCAATACATCCTGAATCTCGTCCCATAACCTCAATAAAAAACAAGCGGTTATGTGATGCTGCAGTATCCCTGATCTTATCAATGGCGTCAATTACTGTGTTGGTTGCAGTATCGTAGCCAATAGTAAAATCTGAGCCGTAAAGATCATTATCTATAGTGCCTGGAATACAAATGGTTGGAATATTGAAACGGTTAGAAAGTCGTTCGGCACCTCTGGCAGTACCATCTCCTCCTATCGGAATAAGCGCATCGATTCCATATTCTTTTAAATTGGTATACGCTTTTTTTGTGCCCTCATCAGTCTTAAATTCAAGGCATCTTGCTGTTTTGAGAATTGTTCCGCCTAAATGGATAATATTACCTACTGACCGCGCATCCATATCCCAGAAATCACTTTCAAGCATTCCCTGATAGCCTCTGCGAATCCCAACTACTTCAATTCCGTAAAATACTGCTGTTCTGACCACTGCCCTGATGCAGGCATTCATCCCTGGAGCATCCCCGCCCGAAGTAAAAACTCCTATTTTTTTTATTTCTGACAACATTTTTTTTCAAAAGTTTAATGCAAATATAAGGTGTATATTCTACACTAAGTAATTTTTAAATATTTTTTAACTCAGTCATGTCTAAACCTCATATATTTAGTTTTTAATAAAAAAAATTTGGAAACGCTACTCCCTAAGTTTGACTCTGTATTTTCAATTGATTGTGTAATTTTTGGCTTTGATGATGGCGAGTTAAAGATCCTTCTGATTGAACGTAATAAAGAGCCTTTTAAAGATTGGTGGGCATTGCCAGGATATATCGTTGAACAGAATGAAAGTATTGATCATGCTGCTGAGCGAATCTTATATGAATTAACCGGGCTAAGAGATATTTATATGGATCAATTTTACACCTTTGGCGATGTAAACAGGCATCCTCAGGGCAGGGTTATTACAGTAGCTTATTATGCTATGATCAGGTTGAATGGTAGTAAAGAACTAAAGCCGGTTAGTAATTATGCTTCAAAAGCTGTTTGGATTTCTGTTAACGATCATCCTAAATTAGCATTCGATCATGAAAAAATCTTTTCACGTGGTTTTGAAAAGATAAGAAACAAGATCAGTTATCAACCCATCGCCTTTGAATTGCTCCCTGAAAAATTTACGCTTACTCAATTACAGCAATTGTATGAAGTGATTCTAAGTAAGAAGCTTGATAAACGGAACTTCCGTAAAAAAATGTTAAATTATGGTATTTTGAAAGAGCTTGATGAAAAGCAAAAAGGCGTTTCGTACCGTGCTGCAAAATTGTATAAATTCGATAAGAAAAAATACTCCAAATTATTTCAGAAAGAGCTTACGTTTGGGAAGTAATTGCCAATCATGGGGCAATCGCTGTTGATCATACCGTAATTACTGTATATTCTTAATCCGAAAATTCATCAGTCTGAACCACAGAGGTGGAATTAGGGCAGGCAATAACATACTTGCATATCCTCCGGGAAGAACTGGACTTTCAGGATAGGAAACCAATTTGTTAAATGGTTTTGCTGCATGAAAATGGTGGTCTGAATGACGACTCAGATCGATCAGGAAAAATCGGCTAATGAGCTTATTGCTTTGCCATGAATGCATCTCATTCACGCGTTCATTATCATTCCTGCTCAAGCCATAATGTTCAATGTAATTGGTGTATTCAAGTAATAGATTCGCAAAAATTGCCTGAGCTATCAGTGCAATAGAAATAGTCCATCCAATTATTAGTCCAACACAGATTAAAACAGTGATATATCCTAGTAAACAGCTTAGCATATAATTGTTCATGCCCAAAGCTGATTTTCCATTAGCAAGGCAACGTTGTTTTTCAAGTTGAAAGGATTGTTTGATTTGACCTGAAATAGAACGAATCAAATAGTGATAATAGTTTTCAGCAAATTTTGCAGTTACAGGATCTGAGTCTGTTCCTACATATTTATGATGAATTTTGAGGTGGTGGATATAAAAATAAGGGTTAAATACGGTGAAAAGTAGGAATCTTCCTGCAAAATTCCAAATTTTATTTTTTCTGTGAATAAGTTCATGGGCTACAACTATGGCTAAAGTGCCTGAGGCTGCACCCGTAGACATTGCTGCGGCTAGGATCCAGTACTCTTTTATTGTACCGGTATAGATTCCATAAATTAAGCTAAGTATGGATAGAAATTGTGCAAAAACAGAAAGGAACATCAGAATTTCAGGGAGTTTATCTTCCACTACATCATCATTTGTTTGGTCTTCGGGAAGGATGATTTCTGCGATTCCCAATACAACAAACGTAAAGATGAAATTCAATAAACTAAACCAGCCACCATTTATGTTTCCATAAATAACCAATAAAACCGGAATTAAATTGAGAAAATACTTCCAGTTTCTGAATGATCTCTTTTTAGCTGTGATTTCTACATTCATTATTTCCTTTCTGCTATTAAAAGAATTTTATTTGAGGTTTTTGCCCTACTCTTATTTATTGGAAGAATTTCCGATAAATAAAGCGCCTGTCATTAATGCAAAATCTTTAAATAAACTGCCCATTGAATTTTGATCTCCACCTAAAACCGCTGGTAAATGGATAGTTGCAATGAAGACAAGCATTAAAGCTCCCAGTACAAAACCTGCCATTTGAACAGATTTATTTAGAATGAAGCCTATAGCTCCAGCAATTAACAAAACACCTGTGACGTAAACCCAGATAACTCCACCTGGAACATATGCTGGAACCATTCCCTGCATTGCGGTAGCATTCATCAGATGCATAACTCCAAATACCGCAAAGGGTATTGCAAAAAGAACTCTTAAAAGGCCATTAGGAATAATTTGATTCATTTTTTTAGGTTTAAGTTTAGAATTCAGTTAATTATACTATACCTAATTTAAATAAAATCAATCAATTTTTATTTTTTTTCTTTCCAGAAAAAAGGATCATGATAAGGCCTCCAGAAGAAATAAGTGCCCAGCCCATCCAGCGGTAATGAATGACTCTGCTTGCAGCAGCTGCAAGTTTTTTAAAGGGTATAAAACTGAAATAATTATCCACCTTAAAATAAACAGCAACAAAGGTGAAACCCAAAACCAGCAGTATAGACCATCCGCAGAAGCGTAAAAGGCTTCTTTTATTGCTTGCTGAGGCAATTAATGCCAGAGTAGCTAGGGTATAAATTATCGCAGCCAAAACTGTGTCCAGATCCCAATAATTCCAGTTTCCAATAATTGGAATATGAAGCATAGGCGATAAACCACCTGCAATTACCAGTAATGCACCAATTATTCCTGCATAATTTTTTAATGTCATAGTAATTTGAATTAGCCTTTAAGAGCAGATTGAGGATTATTTCCTTCTGTTAATTCCATCTTCTCTGCAAAATGAGCGCAATAGTCTCTAAGATCTTCAACAATCGCCTCTTCTCCTGTTGCTCGAAGAAAACTGTCGCCCATAGTCTGCAAGGTCTCATAAAAGAATCTTTTCATCTCATCTACTGGCATGTCTTTAGTCCAAAGGTCAATACGTAAAGAATTTTTGTAGTTATGATCCCAAAGTGCAAGCATCATCGATTTAACAGGGAGTGCCTCTTTGGTTTGTGAGTCGGTAGATTCCCATAAAATATTTTCAGGGATGTTTTGATCATCAAGTTCTATAGTGAGTTTTATTTCGGCTTTTTTCATTCGTAATTGTAAGTAATAAGTAATAGGTTATAAGTAATAAGT
>Ga0049084_10000705_pt1 | contig 13181 bp, 10 predicted proteins | sample GreLakmeON33MSRF_FD_66720 | JGI IMG/M metagenome (GOLD analysis project Ga0049084, IMG submission 66720) | Freshwater lentic microbial communities from great Laurentian Lakes, MI, USA - Great Lakes metaG ON33MSRF | ecosystem: Environmental > Aquatic > Freshwater > Lake | place: Great Lakes... | reverse complement strand
ATTCTTTGACCTTATATTTTATCCCTTCTCCGCTCGGTCTGGATTGGTCAAGTCCCGCGAAGCTCGCCGTCTCAGCAGCTAAAAATCGACTACGTTTTCAATCTCGTTTTATGGGTCACGTTTTTGTGGAACTTCAGTGTGGTGACAAAATTGAGCGCACCGGAATGGTTGGAACAAACTTTGACTACCTGAACCAGCTTTTGATTGAACAAAGAGGACTAGGAGTTTTGTATCATAGTTTTGCAGGTGGCCTGGAGCAATCCGCAGATGTTGAAGAAGAGATTAAAGAATTATCCCAAGAGGGTGAGCGATTAAATTTTGTGAAATTTAAATTGAATGAAGGCCAATGTGCAAGAGTTGTTACTTATTTAAAAGAATACCGTAGCTACAATGTAGGCAGATATTATGGTCTGGCGAATCGACCGCTTTACGCAGAAGGCTCTGGTTGTTCCGCTTTTGGTGCAAGTTTTTTAGAAGTGGCAGGAATTCTTGACACTGAAATGACCGAGGCTTGGTCACAAACTGTACTTATTCCTCTTAAATATGCCGGACCTCCTTTGAAAACAGAAGGTGTTAGCCTTTGGTCACTTATAATGAATGCTCAATCCTGGGCCTCTGAAAAAGAAGTCCATAAAAAATTATTTTTTTGGAATCCAGATAAAATGTTTGAATGGGTAAAAGGAAAAGTTTCGAAGGCCAACGTTGAAAAAAAATTCTCTGTAATCGCAATCGGAAAATCAAAGGGTATTGAATTTGATAAATCTTATTTGCCAGCACCAACTGGACCCATCTGGCAGCAGCATCTCGATAAAAATCTAATCAAATAAAAAAAGGGGCAATGCTTTCACATTGTCCCCTCTCTTTTTTTAATTCAAAAAAACTAGTTATTACCTCTTATGGCCCCACCAGTTGTGCCACCTGTACCACCAGTTGTGCCACCTGTACCACCAGTTGTTCCACCTGTGCCGCCAGTAGTTCCACCAGTTGTACCTCCGGTTGTTCCACCAGATGTAGCTCCAGTTGTACCACCAGTCGTTCCACCAGATGTACCGCCAGTAGTACCACCGCCAGAAACTCTTCTGATCACACCGCAAGCGATGGGAAGTGTTTCAGCTGCATTGTCAGTTGCGTCTCTTGCTGCCACTGTGCCTGGAAGATTTGCTGATGAAGCAACACCATGAATTAAAACCACTCTACCTGCTAGATTTAAATCATCTCCAGCATCTAGCTTAACAAGATTATCACTTGGATCTAAATCCGGAGCGCGTAAATCGGCGAGCATGATAGTTAATGAAGCGCTCTCGTTGTAATTATAATTTGCGCCAGACGGATAGGAATTTTGGCCTAAAACTTGAGAAGCAATATTGCTATCAAGTGGGACAATTATATCACCTGCCACTGCAGAAGCTTCAACTTCATCCACAAATCCATCTTTATTAGTATCATTAAACGTTGTAGGACAAGAAGATCCTAAGTTAATGTACTGGGGATGTCTTGCTGAAGGAGCTCCAGTGATATTCATTTTTACAACAACATCGTCACCTTCAATCCTGATATCTCCAGTACCTGCTACCGAACCCGCAACTTGATTATTAATCGGTTTAAAGCTTACTTGATAAATTCCTTCCTCTTGCTGTTGTTGTTGAGAACCATTATTATCATCATCATCACTTCCACACGCGGCCACTAGTGTAAGCATGCATGCACTCATAACATAGGGCATGAGTTTTTCTAATTTGCTTCTTTTTTTCATTAAACTCTCCTTGTAATTGACGTCACATTCAAATAACTAGGAGGAGTTAAGCAAAACGAATGCCAGACTTAAAGAATGGAAATTACTCCTTAGCGTAGATACTAGACCCAGGTTGTTAAGGAAAAGATAACTACTTTTGTGGCATTTTAAGCAAAAAAAAAGAGAGCAGATGCTCTCTTTTTTTTAGTTACCTATTGCTAAGCCTTCGCCTCGCGGATCTGAGACACCAGTCCATTTTTTATTCTCGCGCTTAATGGCCTGGATTGAACAGCCAAGTTTGTCATGAATGACATTATGACCCTTTGCCTTTAAATCCTTTTCTACTTTTTCAGAAAGAAAAGGTGCTTCAATTTTTAAAACATCTGGACGCCATTGCTGATGAATTCTTGTGGCCGCCACAGCTTCAAATAAAGGCATTTTAAATTCCACCGTATTTAATATGGTTTGGGCTACACAGGTAATGATTCTAGTACCAGATGGTGAGCCCAGTGCCATATAGGGTTTATCTTCTTGGGTAATAATGGTTGGTGACATGCTTGAGAGAGGTCGCTTATTTGCCTCAACAAGATTATTATTCCCACCAACAGCACCAAAAAGATTCTGCTCACCAACTTTTTGTGCGAAGTCATCCATTTCATTATTTAAAATGATTCCAGTTCCTTGTGCAATAACACCTGAACCGAACCAACCATTAATAGTCTGAGTAGAGGCCACCATATTTCCATCTTTATCTGCAATCGTGAAATGGGTCGTTTCACTGGATTCATAAGGAAGAGGAACAGCTTTTAATTGATCTGCCTTGATGGCCTTGTCCGTATCGATTTCTTTTGAGAGTCGCTGTAAATAAGTTTTTTCTAGAAGCTCTTTTACCGGCACAACATGAAAATCAGGATCACCCAAATAGGTCGCACGATCCATGAAAGCACGCTGCATGCTGTTGGCCATCAAATGCACGGCCTCAGTGGACTGAGGTCCCATACTTTTCAAATTATGAGGCTCAAGCATTTTCAAAATTTGTATCACATGAATTCCTCCAGAACTTGGCGGGGGCATGGAATAAACCTTGAGACCTTTGTAGTGTGTGCTAACCGGAGTGCGGACTTTCATTTGATAATTTTTCAAATCTTTAAGGGAAAGAATTCCACGCTTGGAATGAACCGTCTTCACAATCGCTTTGGCCACTTTACCATGATAAAATGCATCTCTTCCTTTTTCAGCGATCAACTCAAGGGTTTTGGCCAGATTTTCTTGCACAATAAAGGTTCCAAGCTTGGGAACGGTACCGTCTGAATTTAAAAATATCTTTTTGGCCTCAGGGTCAAGCTTCAACAAATGCTCACGATCCTTAAGGGCCACTTGTAGTTGGTCATAAAGCGGAAATCCTCTGCGGGCCAACTCAATGGCCGCTGTCATAGTTTGTTTCCAAGGCAAACGACCAAAACGTTTATGAATATCATAGAGCCCAGCAACTAGTCCTGGAGTCGCAACTGCGAGAGCACCTTCCTGAGACAAGAGGGGTTGCGATTGCCCATCTTTAGTTAAAAACATTTTTGAATCAGACCCAAGTGGAGCAATTTCTCTGAAATCAAAAGCATAAACTTGATTTTCAGCACGATTATAAAAAAGTAAAAAACCGCCACCACCAATGCCCGTGGATTGTGGCCTTTCAACTGAAATTGTGAAAGAAGCCGCCACAAAAGCGTCAATTATATTTCCACCATTTGAAAGAATATTCAAAGCTGCACGGGAAGTGGCTTCACCTTGAGAAGCCACCATGTTGCCTGAAGCTGTGCTTTCATATTTTGCACGGCTAAAATGCTTGGGAGGAGAAATTATATTGACCTGATGAGAGCAACCGACAACAAAGATCAATAAAAAGATGAGACGCATTTACGACTCCTTAGAATTAAAGGATACTTTCACGAGTCTAGGAGAAAACTAATGAATCTTAAAGATAAAAAATGCGTGCCATGCTCAAGTTATGTTCCCCCATTACCTATGGAGGAAAAGAAAAAATTAATCGCCGAATTAGGCTCGGACTGGCATCTGACTCATGACGACACAAGACTAAAGAGGGAATTTAAGTTCAAAAACTTTAAGCGCGCCCTTGAATTTACCAATGAAGTGGGAAGACTGGCCGAAATAGAGAAACATCATCCGGAAATTCATTTAGGCTGGGGACATTGCAATATTGAAATCTGGACTCACACCAATAACAATCTAGTGGAAAATGACTTCATTTTGGCAGCGAAAATTACTGACAGCTTTAAAGCTCTTTTCCAAGTTTAGTCATTTGAAGCTTAATATCTTTTAAATAATTTTTTTGTTTGATATTTTTTTTTAAAAGATAAGACTGAGACGGATCGATATAAAATTGCTTAAGTGCCTCTCTACCAATAAGCATCCTGTATTTCATAGTTTCACGATTTGAAAGAGTCAGTTCAATAACTTTTCTCATACCACCCATTTGAATCGTTGTATTAATCACATAACGATTTTCTCTATGGCCTCCGGAATCTGTAACGATTCTTCGATCAACCATAGGGGCACTACACGCTACCACAATATCTTTATTTTTTTGAATTGGATGAACTTTGAATTTTACAAAGGCAACACCTCCACGTCTTACAACTTTTATGTCAAAGGCGTGCATGCTTGAAGTTTTCGCTCCAGTATCTATCTTTGCCTTTAGGGCCACGAGACCCAAATCCCCAAGAGAAATCCACTCCCTGAAACCAATGATAGTAGCATTTTTTTGATTTATTTCACTCATTCATTGATTATAAACTAAAAAAAAAAAACTGTAATGGATGATTTTTCCGGTAAAGAATTCTTGCTTACTACATTGTGGATGTTAGAATAAAAATGGTCTGACATAATGTCAAAAGGATGCAGGTTCATTTAATGAAAAAAATTTCTATTTATTCCACTTTAACTTTTTCTGCACTTTTGCTTATGGGTTGCTCCCAAATGAAAAGAACCATGAAAAAAGAACCATCACGTGAAATGAGTTCACTTATGGGTAACGTGGAGATTGAAAAAGGTTTTGCAAAAAAGCCAAAAAAAGGTGAATACACCCACGAAATGGCCGAAGCAAATGCCGATGATGGTGAAATTAAACAAGAAGTTGGAACGGCCGAAATCGATGCTGAACTACCAGGTTCTGAATCAGACGCAATTCCCTATTCACGAGATTTCTTAAAAAAGAAAAACACCAAACGTATGGAATTCTGGGTTGATTACTTTACTAAAAAAAATCGTGATCGCTTTCAGCGATTTCTTAATAACGGTGAGGAATATCGGCATCATATTGAAGCTGTTTTCCAGCAATATGGACTTCCTAAAGAGCTTTATTTCGTAGGATTAATTGAATCTGGTTACTACCTTGGTGCTCGCTCTCATGCTTCTGCTGTAGGACCTTGGCAGTTTATTAAAGCAACCGGTAGAAGATATGGAATGGTGATCACTCACGAAATGGATGAGCGTCAGGATTTATTTAAGGCCACTCACGCTGCTGCTCAATATTTCAAAGATCTCCATAATATTTTTTCAAGCTGGGAACTTGCTCTGGCCGCATATAATGCTGGCGAAAATGGCATGATTAGAAGAATCATGAAGTATGGAACGAGAGATTTTTACAAACTTTCCCGAAACAAACAGCTTCCATCTGAAACGATTAACTACGTTCCGAAAGTTTTAGCGGCCATGCACATTGTAAACAATGCCAAGGCCTATGGATTTGAACTACCTAAAAAACAGCACCGCCTGTTTGATCAGACAGTTTTGCTTCCAGCCAAGAGAAATGTTACTTTGCAATCTATCGCTAAAAACCTGAATGTGGATCACAGAATACTTAAAAAGTTGAATCCTGAACTTAGAAGAAACATCACTCCCCGTCACTTTGCCGGAACTTATATGCTGAGAGTGCCTAAGTCTAAATATGCTTACGAGCTGGCCGAAGAAGTTAAAACATCGGCTCCCGTTGTGGCGACAATCACAACTCTACCAAAATTTTCTCGGCCTGAATCTCGTAAGGAATTGAACCGCAGAACTGCTGCTGCTTTAGTGCCAAAAATCCATCGCGTAAGAAAGGGTGACACGATCATCAATCTTGCTAAAGCTTATAAGACGACTCCAAGGGCGTTGGCAGAAAACAATAATCTGAGTTCATGGAGAGCAAAACTCAAAGTAGGACAAAGACTTCAGCTGGCCCCTAATAAGGAAACTCTGAGCGTTTCATCTGCGAAAGTAAAACTAACCAATCGTCCAATCGTTTATAAAGTGGCCAGAGGTGACAGACTGACAGATATTGCTCGTCTATTCAATTCCCCTATGGCGAAAATCAAGAGCATCAATAAGCTTAAACGTGGAAAAATCCTGGTTGGCCAGAAACTGGTACTACCAAATACGCAAAAAGGTATCTATACAGTAAGACGAGGTGATCATCTGATGAAAGTTGCAAAAGACTTCAATCTACCAATCTCTACTCTGTTGAAGATTAATTCTCTTAAGAGAAATACGATCTATCCTGGCCAGAAAATTATTGTGAATATGGATTAAAAACAGGCGTTGAAATTTGAAAAGTTGCCTTTAAGGGCAAATGATCTGATAGGGCCGAAGGTAAAACTTCGGCCTTTATCATTTTAAGGGACTTATCATAGAAAATATAATCGAGGCGTCGATTAGGATGATTCGAAGGGAAAGTAAAATAACGGGACTCATCTAAAGCATAAATAGAGTCTGGAATGACTTCGGCCAGCTCAGACTTAAGAAGTATTTCATAAGTGGTATCTGATTCATAATCATCTTCACTTGCCTGAAATTTTCTTTTTTTAGTAGCACTCAAGGGAAGAGTATTAAAATCCCCTGCTACTAATTGAATCTTTTCATTTTTGATTTTATCCACCAAAAGTTGCGCCTGGGCCTTTCTATCACCCTGATCAAAAGCTTCAAGATGGAGATTAATTAACTTCACTTTTTTCTCACCCAGCTCAATCTCAACTTCTTGAAAATACCGGTGAGGGTAAAAAATGTTATACCACCATGGTTTAGAAAGTGGTTTTTTTAAAAAATGAATTTGATGAGAAGAAATTGGGTACTTACTTAAAATCGCTCCTCCGGCCACAATTCTTCCGAAATGATGACTAAAAGGTAAGTAGGGAAAAGGCACATAATTGGAATTCCATCCCACGGCTTCAGCAACATAAGGATAGGCCCCTTTAATGGCAAGATACCGGGCCTGATTGATGCCGTAACTTCGATTGGAATCAAAATCTATTTCCTGCAAACAAATAATATCAGGAGCAGAAGTTTTTATTTCTTCTACAAGTTTATTTAACTTATCTTCGTAAAAAGATTTTTCTTTCGGTTCATAGGCACTTCCATCAGATCCAATGCCATAAAGAAAACCCAAATTCCATGTCTGAACTTTTACGACGGCCGGATATTCTTCATTGTTCACCATACCATCTGGCTCAAAATGAAGAACTTCAGCTTTTACAATTTTTTCATTTAGACTCCATGGATAACTGGCCCAAATAAGAACAATCAATAAAATTAAAAAGCTTAGGCCAGGAATAAGAAGAAGCATTTTCATACTTTTACGCCACCAATGAACAGACTTTGCAGTCTTCCAGGAAAGGTGATGCCAATAAAGGGGTTATGTTTGACCTTAGTTTTTAAGGAGTCGCTAGTAACAGTCGTTTTAGCTTTAAGATTTAGAACTGTGAAATTTGCACGATAACCTTTTTTAAGATATCCCAAACCCAGACCATAATTGTCATAGTTTTTGGATAGTTTTTTCCATGAATCTAAAAACTGATTATGAAAGTCACCCGGATTTTCAGCGGTGAATTTTGCCACAAGTTGAGGTGCGAAGCCTTCATTCAATAACCAGCAAACAAATCCCGCGTAAGTATCTAAACCTGTTAATCCAGAGTGTCCGATCATTTTTTCCTCCAAAGTATGAGGAGCATGATCCGTGGCCAGAAACTGTATTTCGTCATTTTTTAATGCCGCTTTAAGGGCCTCTTTATCTTTTTTATAACGAATCGGTGGATTCATTTGGAAAGCTTTATATTTTGAAGGTTCAAGCTCTTCAATGTCAAAAAACAAATGTTGAGGAGTCACTTCAATAGAAACATTCACTCCACGTGAGCGAGCTTGCCGAATGAGCTTCAGGCCTTCGTCTGAAGAATAATGACAAAGCTTTCCCTTCAATTGATATTTTTCAATCAACATCAAGGCATCCCGTGTGGCCACAGCTTCTGCCTCAACAGGACGCTGCTCATGATGAAACTTCAGGTTCTTTTTCGCCTCAAGAATTTCAGGATCCTCACAATGAAAACTCACGTGCTGACCGCGATAATGAAAAAGGGTTTCATCCAGAGTTTTTAAGTCTTTAAAAAATAACTCTCCAACTGAAGGGCCCATATAAACTTTGTAAGGAACCGGGTACGAAAGTGGCCGTGTTCCTGGTCCAATGCCGGCGTAAAACCACAAACAGCCACAAGCCTTTTCACCTAAATGAAATTTCGCCTCATAACTTTTATTATCAATGGGAGGGATTGGATTATTAGGCATATCACCCGCATGAGTGAGTCCCCCATTTTTCATGGCGGCTAAAGCCGAAAGAAAATCTTCCTTATACATATTTTTTCCGGAAACATCTTCCCGAGCGTGAATATGCACATCACCCATGCCTGCAAAAAGTAGACAATCATCCTCAAAGTAGAAATCGGCTTTCTCTTTCAAGTCTCCTGTTTCCAAAATCTGTCCACTCACTTCATCAAAGCGTATTTGCATTCTCTTGACTTCAGTGGAAGAACTACAAACAGCATCAATAATTTTCAAACCTGACCTCGCACGACTGTCACAGGAGATCCTTGAGCAACAGGCATGGTGATAATTTCATCAATCACCACATGACGAGGCTGATCCAGCATAAATTGCATCATGCGGGCAATGTCTTCGCCTGTCAGTGGAGTCATTCCCGAATAGACTGAATCAGCTGCGACTTTATCACCACCAAATCTGGTTAGACTAAAATCAGTCTCAACCATTCCTGGGGAGATCTGCATGACTCTTAAATTTCTTCCTGCGGTTTCCTCCCGTAAAACTTTTGTGAAGGCACTCACGGCATGTTTAGAGGCGCAGTAAATAGCGCCACCGGGATAAGTTAAATGCCCGGCGATGGAACAGAGGTTAATAATATCTCCTCCGCCATGCTTAAGCATCCAGGGAACCACCATGTGCGCCATCTTAAAATTAGCAAGAACATTCGTGGAAATCATTTGTTCCCAATCGGAAAATTTGGAAGTTTCAACTTTATCTTTACCGATGGCGAGTCCTGCGTTGTTAATCAGGATATCGATACGAGAATTGGAAGCACTCGCAATCTTATCCGCAAGTCCAGGTTCATTCACATCTGAGGCGATTAAATGAATATGAATTTGAGGATATTTTTCGAGAATCTCTTCCTTGAGTTCTTCTAATCGCTCAATTCTTCGGGCAACTAAAATAAGTGCTAAATTCTTGGAGGCAAGTGACCAGGCCATGGCCTTACCAATCCCAGCAGAGGCACCAGTGATGAGAGCTATTTGAGGTGTGAATTGTGACATACCTTGAGTTTAGAAAACTCTACTGAGTACGTCTAGAAAACTGAATCAAAAAGGCCACCCGAAGGTGGCCTAAAAGGTTACTTATTCAAATTTCTTAGAACGTAGTGAAGGATGCCTGAGTTTTTATAGTACTCAAGCTCATTGGCCGTATCGATTCGAGACTGAAGCTTGACCTTGGTCACATCACCATTTTTACGCTTAATCTCGGCCTCTAAAATGGCCTTAGGCTTCATGTTAGTTAATCCCCGAATAGTCACTTCTTCAGTTCCATCAAGGAAAAGTGCTTTACGGTTTTGACCTTCAGTAAATTGCAGAGGAATAACTCCCATACCAATTAAATTAGAACGATGAATTCGCTCAAAACTCTCAGTAATAACCGCCTTAATACCTAAAAGACGTGTTCCTTTGGCGGCCCAGTCACGAGAGGAGCCGGTACCATATTCTTTACCAGCAAAAACCACTAATGGTTTACCGGCTGCCTGATACTTCATGGAAGCATCATGAATTGTCATCTCTTCTTTAGTTGGAATATAAGTTGTGTATCCACCCTCTTTGCCAGAGGCCACCATTTCATTTTTCAAACGGATGTTGGCAAAAGTTCCCCGAGTCATCACTTCATCGTGACCACGACGAGCGCCGTATTGGTTAAAATCAGCTGGCTTCACGCCACGACCAACTAAGTAAGCACCCGCTGGAGTTTCAGGCTTGAATGATCCTGCCGGGGAAATGTGATCAGTAGTAATAGAATCACCAAATAAACCAAGAACATTGGCCCCGATAATATCCTGAACTGGAGCTGGCTCCTTTTGCATACCTTTAAAGTAGGGAGGATTATTGATGTAAGTTGAATTTGCATCCCAAGCGAATGTTTCCCCTTCTTTTACGGGAACTTTCTGCCAATCAGTATCACCCTGGAACACATTCGAATAACGTGACTTATACATGGCCGAAGTAATGGATTTAGACATGGCATCCTGAATTTCCTGAGAAGTAGGCCAGATGTCTTTGAGATAAACATTGTTGCCTTTAGTATCTTGACCAATAGCATCTTTTGAAAGATCAATTTTCACGTTACCAGCAATAGCATAGGCAACCACCAGTGGAGGAGAAGCCAGATAATTTGCTTTTGTATCCGGAGACACACGACCTTCAAAGTTTCTGTTACCAGATAAAACTGCTGCCACTGCAAGGTTTGAGTCTTTAATCGTTTTTGAATACTCAGTGGCAATCGGACCGGAGTTACCGATGCAAGTGGTGCAACCGTAACCAACCAGATTGAATCCTAACTTATCTAATTCGCCCTGAAGACCCGCGGCTTCAAGATAATCAGTTACGACTTGAGAGCCGGGAGCAAGTGAAGTCTTCACCCATGGTTTAGTCTTGAGCCCAAGAGCATTGGCCTTTTTGGCCACGAGTCCCGCCCCAATGAGAACCGAAGGATTTGAAGTATTCGTGCAAGAAGTTATCGCCGCAATCATCACATCACCATGACTAAGGTTATGATCCTTGTGCTCAACTTTCACACTAAAGTTCACATCATCAGCTTTAACTTTATAACCAGTTTCAGAAGTTAAATCTTTCATGAAGCCAGAAGCCACGTCAGTCAAAGCGACTTTATCTTGAGGACGCTTAGGACCAGCAAGTGAAGGAACCACAGTTCCAAGATCTAATTCTAGAGTATCTGTGAAGATAGGATCTTTAGCCTCGTTTCTCCAGAAGCCTTGCTCTTTAGCATAGGCCTCCACTAATTGAACGCGCTCTTCATCACGACCTGAGAAACGAAGATAATCAATCGTCTTCTCATCTACCGGAAAGAATCCACAGGTGGCACCATATTCTGGCGCCATGTTGGCAATAGTTGCTCGGTCAGCAAGAGTCATATCTTTGAGACCAGGTCCGAAGAACTCAACGAACTTATCTACCACACCTTTTTTACGAAGCATGTTTGTGACAGTTAAAACGATATCAGTTGCCGTGACACCTTCTTTTACTTTTCCAATAAATTTAAAACCAACAACTTCTGGAATTAACATCGTCACGGCCTGACCAAGCATGGCTGCTTCCGCTTCGATACCACCAACGCCCCAACCAAGAACTGAAAGACCATTGATCATGGTGGTGTGTGAGTCAGTTCCAACACATGTATCACAATAAGCAATTTCTTTTCCGTCTTCATTTTTTGTCCACACTGTTTGCGCCAGATATTCAAGATTAACCTGGTGGCAAATTCCTGTTCCCGGAGGAACTACGCGGAAGTTTTTGAAAGCTTTCTGACCCCATTTAAGAAAGTTGTAGCGTTCAGCATTGCGCTCATACTCTAATTTTTTATTTGCTTCAAAAGCATCTTTATTTCCAAAGTTATCAACGATCAAAGAGTGATCGATCACCAGATCAACTGGTACCAGTGGGTTAATCTTCTGAGGATTACCACCAACAGACTTCATGGCATCTCTCATGGCCGCTAAATCAACCACTGCCGGAACACCGGTAAAATCCTGCATCAAAACCCGTGCCGGATAATAATTAATTTCACGAGTGGATTTTTTATTTTTAGTCCATTCGCCCATGGCCTTAATGTCATCACCGAAAACTGTAAAACCATCTTCATTTCGAAGAAGATTTTCCATCAACACTTTAAGTGAATTGGGAAGATTATCGACATCGCCAATACCGGCCGCTTGAGCAACTTTAAGTGAAAAATAATCATAAGATTTATTTCCGACCTTAAGGGTTCGTCGAGTTTTGAATGAATCCAATCTGTTTTGTGACACTTTAAACTCCTGAAGTTGGGCGTAAAATTAATGGTTTATTCTATTACTCTTCGAGGAAACAGACAAAGAGAAAGCCCTAAAAAAAACTGACCCTCGAGAGTGGGAAAACATTTCGCACCTTTTCAATCAAGAATTAAATTCTTTAACTCTCCCACTTTTCACCGATACGCCTCTAAGAGGGATACGCTGCTATGAAAAAAGACTCTGTGTTTAACATTACTCGTGAGAAACATCTGGATCATATGACCCGGGTCGTTCCTTTTATCGTCGGGGCCTATGCCATTCAATGCTTTTTCATTACCAAAATGGGTCCTATCTCATTTGCAGTGGATGGACTCATCTTCATGGGTATCTGCCTTGTAGGTATGATTGGCTGCTTTATAGGTTACGACTTGACTCACATGGTAACGTTTCATGAAGATACATTTTTAATAAAAATAAAATGGTTAGGTTATGAGCAAAGTGTGAGTTATCAGGAAATTACGTCAGTAGAAATTTCAGAACCAGGTGTAAGCTTTGCCTCAGTACACGTGACCACTAAAGACGGAAAAAACTACGGTTTCTTCTTTGTCGATGACGCAGACAAGGTCAAAGCATGGATAGATGAAAAGCGATCCCCAAAGATGCAAGCTGCTGCTTAGCTGTTACCCATTTTAAGTATTCAATGATCTATTATCCGTTGCCGCTAAACAGGCTTCTTTAAGGGCTTCAGAGTAAGTGGGATGAGCATGACAAATGCGTCCGATGTCTTCTGCCGAAGCTCTGAATTCCATCGCCACTACGGCTTCAGCAATGATGTCGGCAGTACGTGGGCCAATCATATGAATGCCAAGAATTTCATCTGTATTTTTATCGGCCAGCACTTTGATAAAACCAGCACTTTCATTAGAAGCTCTCGCTCTTCCAGAAGCTAAGTAAGGAAATTTTCCCACTTTATAGTTAAGTCCCTTTTGTTTTAATTCCTGTTCTGTGTGTCCCACACCGGCCACTTCCGGCCAGGTATAAACTACACCGGGAATTAAATTATAATTTATGTGT
>Ga0049084_10000704_pt1 | contig 13183 bp, 9 predicted proteins | sample GreLakmeON33MSRF_FD_66720 | JGI IMG/M metagenome (GOLD analysis project Ga0049084, IMG submission 66720) | Freshwater lentic microbial communities from great Laurentian Lakes, MI, USA - Great Lakes metaG ON33MSRF | ecosystem: Environmental > Aquatic > Freshwater > Lake | place: Great Lakes... | reverse complement strand
GGTATGAGTAACGCCTGCTTTTACCAGGGGCGCTCCAAGTTTGGTGGTATGAATGAACGGCCTAACAAGGCTAATGGTGGTTTTCCGCCGAAACAAATGCTGACGGCAGCATGACTTCTACTTTTGAAACTAGTTAAAAAAGCGATGATTACTTGGCTTCGAGAAATGCCGGAAGTGGCAAACCAAGGCACATCAACTTCAGGCTCGACAGCTCTGGAATACCCGTTTATTCTTCCTAACCTTCGATAGCGCTGGGTATGTTCGTCTGGAACCTGCTTGATGAGCAAGGCTCCGGCATTATCGGTGCGTCGGTATCGGCGGCGCCATTTATTGTGTTAAGTCTGCTTTTGTGGCGCGAAAGGCTGCGTTTCAAGAGAGATGAAAAATAGGGAACTGACGGTACTGACAAGTTAACTTCGGCCGTTGGGCTGGAGATGGGGGTGCGGACAATTACTTGGACTACTGTGGAGGTAGTTCATGTTTTCTACTTTCTTTCTCAGTTTTTCAGAAATACTCAAAACTGATCAGTACGTTACGTGGCTCATCATTGTCATCGCGCAAATTGCTGATGCCATTAAATACCAGCAACCGCCTGGAAACCTGTTCATATCCAATGTAAATCGGATCGACAAACCAGCCCACGACTCGCAACATGCCTGCCGGCCGGATAACAAAGCAGTGGATGTCAACGGAGGCGCCATCGCAGTGATGACTGTCCGTTTTGGTCAGGTTTATTTCTACTGTATCCAGACGAGAAGGCACTAACATGGCTGCGGCTACCGATTCTCCGGCGATCAACTGCTCCCAGTGTTTTCGTACAAACGGATCAAAACCTGCGTCAACAACTACTGATTCCCGGTATGTCAGCAGTTCCTCCCGGTAGCGGTTGCTGTCATGCGCCTGAAAACCGACCTTGATCATTGCAGAGTGTGCGTCTTCCAAAAATTCGGTGTTGATCCTTGCGGTATTTCGGTAGTCAATATGTTGAATTTCCGGTGCGGTCTGCGATCGCGAATAATCGATAGCCTTCTCGGCAAACACACTTCCATCCGGACGACGGTACTCAACACGGGTCGTCAGATCCAGATCGGGATCCTCGGCAAAATGGTATTCACGGTAAAGCACGTCGGACTTGTCGGGTGCCCATGCAGTCCCTATTGCCCACAGATTGATTTCATCCGTGTTGGCATAACCGGCCTGCCAGAACACTCCGGTGATCACAAGGAAGCATTGGAAGAGAGGCTTGAGTGTATTCATTTGGGTATCCTCGCATGGAAAGCCTGCATACGATGTTGCGGTTTGGCCATGGTGGCGCCTTTACGGCCCTGACAAAGTTTCAGTCGGGCAACGCCGGACTCTGTAGTCTTAAAAAGGTTTTACGCAAGATACTCTAATCTGGACTACTGGCAAGCCCCCGATTTCCTAGACACCTCTTCGATACGTTAATATTACGCTATCGAGTGTCTAGAATATCGGGGGCTTGCCACGCTAACAATAACGCACTGCTGGTCGCGAAGAAAAAGGCTAATAAAGCACCAGTACGCGCGCGGACAAGAGCTAGCTACAAAATATTTTGAATCAAACTATCAAGACTGCGACGAGTAACTCGTTTTCAGCATAACAATAAGTGGATTCGTATGGGCGGAGCAAAATTGTGACCAGGTATACAGCTTTTCTTATTTCGCTGATGCTTTTTGCGGGACTTAACTCTTCGGTTAAAGCCCAAGGACCTCAACTCCCGAGCTGCGGGAACATTTCCTTTCTTGCTGATTCAATTATCGATGGCACCCTATTTTCAAAGGGAATATATAGGTTAAATACTTTTGGTATTTCCTGCGAAGAGGTTGTTGGAATAAACGGAATATTAGGTCTGCTGCTTCGCATGACCAAAGACGATAGCTTGCCTTCGCCATGGTACTCTCTAAAGGAAGCGATAGGTGCGCCCAAGTTTTCAAAAAGTGATGGGATTGGAATCAGATTGCAACAAATTGATGTTCTGCCTTCAAACTATGCGTTACGGGAGCGGCAGCTACAGGGAATTACAACCAGCGAAAATATTGGTAGCGGCGCGATCTTTAAGATCGGTGCCTCTTCAGACTCTGGACTAACCAGCAAGCAGACTTTTTCAAGTACAGATTCTGTTTATATTGGAGCCACTATTATTCCACGGGTTGAAGATCAAGGACGACCAGCCGATATTTATGTAGTCGCTGAAGTAATGGGTGAAAACTCAGTCTTCATACAACTCAACAGGTATGGGCAAGCGCAGATATTGAACGGTGCGATAGACAGTTTATCTCCTACCCATACAGTTAATTCTCTTGCGCAAGAATTGCGATTTCAGGTTTACTCAGGAAAAATGAATGCTGGTTTTAGGCTTGCCATCTACATTGGCTATGCGATTTCTACATCTGATCAGGAACCGCTAATCCATTACAACAGCAGTCCATACATCATCGCCATTGAGTAGCCCAAGCTACTAGATGCTTTGAATCAAACTATCAAGACTGCGACTAATTGGATTAAAGAATGAACAAAATACTAAGAAACCAATTTTCATTTTTAGTAATTATTTTAAGCACCACTGCATGCAATGAATCTAGCGTGTTGCTGTATGATAATTACGATTCTCAAAATTAGTGCATTATAAATGAAACTGGATATGCAGGATTATCAAGCTCATCTTCGGATTGGACTTTGGGCGAAAGGCGTATCGCTGAGTTCATTTTTGAAGATTGTATGAAGCTTTTCTGACTAGCGATGACTTTTTGTCAATCAGCGTGCAAAACGTTCCACCTGTCAGCGTCCAAAACTTTCCAGTCTAGCGACCTTTTCCAGCACTGCTTTGATGACCAGCCGAATGGCGTCTGCGAATTTCGACAATAATATCCACGTAATACACTCCAGATACCTCCAGCTAAAACGCCGGATAGTGACACACGGAGGTGGAAACTTTTGGACGCTGTTTCCACCCCTAATCTGGAAAGTTTTGCACGCTGTTTGGCAGGACTCAGAATCAGAAACCGGTTCGCCTCGCACGAAACTGGACAAGTCATCGAGTCGGAGATACCGTTAATCCTTCCTATACTCAAGCTGACGGGATAGTTGGTAATTAAACGCCTTTGTCAGCATATTTGAAAATGCAAAAATCTAGAATTTATGTCCAGAACTTCTATTGGTGCCTGATTTGTTCTCGAATTTAATAGAATTAGCAGGCCAATGTAAGACTACTTTCATCCTGCCTGATTACTGTTATGTCCTATATTACTTTCCGAGTACTCAATTGCTCCAAATATCGAGACCAATAATATGCATCGAATAAAGGTCACAATCGGGGCCTTTAGTGTCTGCGACTTCGCCAAGTCAGGGTGTCCCCTAATTTGTAATTTGCCCTAATTTGTTTAAAGGACTGGTATCGGGCTGAGACTCTTCAGTTAACCAGACTACCGGCGGGCCAGGCTGGTCCGGACCTCAATTGATTCAGTGGTCTTAGTCCACGGTAGACAAATTTTTGCACCCGCTTTCCTTCATACGTTTCTGTGGTGTAAAAATTGCCGGCAGAATCGGAGACGATGCTGTGAGTGCCATAGAACATGCCAGGCTGGCGACCGCCCTCACCGAGGACATACATGACTTCCAGTGAATCACGTTCGACGATGTGAACCACCATGTTCGATCCGTCGGCCACGTAAATAAACTCCTGGTCGGCGTCTCTCGAAAAGGCGATGTCCCAGGTGGATCCGGCACCGACCGTTAAAGGTGCAATCTGCGCTTCTTTGATAAAGGTTCCATCCGGCCGGAACACCTGAATGCGGTCTGCGCCACGGTCGCAGACATAGATCAGCCCGTCGTTCGATGGCTCGGCACAATGCACCGGTCCGGCGAACTGTTGTGGTAACGGCTCCCCTGGCGTGTAGACGACGCGATCGTCGGAAGGCCGGTTACCGTAGGCCCCCCAATAACGTTTGAAGGCTCCGGTTGCCAGATCCACCACTGCCACGCGCTTGTTGCCATAACCGTCGGCGAAATAGGCTTCGTTCGCATCCGCATCGATGGCGATTTCGGCAACTCGGCTGAAGTGGGTGGTGCTATTGCTGTCGATGTCCTCCCCCGGCTGGCCTATTTCTCGTACGAACTGACCGTCTCGTGTAAATACCAGTACGTGGGAATCGCCACCGCCGTTGCCGCCTATCCACACATTACCATTGGGCGCGATTTCGATGCCGTGGTTGGATGCTGGCCAGGTGTAACCCTGTCCCGGTCCTCCCCAGGCATTGACGAGATTACCGGCTTGATCAAATTCCAGAATGGGGGACGCTGCCGTGCAGCATGCCGCGATACCGTTATCGATCCCAATCTCCTGTGTGGCGAAGTTGTTGGCGTCGTTTCGATGCACGATGTAGATGTGGTCTCGCTGATCCACCGCAACACCGATGGTGCTGCCCAGAATCCACTTGTTCGGCAATGGCTGGGGCCAGAAGGGATCGACTTCGAAGTGTGGCACCATGCGCGAATTACTGGCGGCTGAAACCGAATTCTGTAAAGTATGTTGGCCGATACCGAGGGCAAGGAGTAATGACGCGGCCACAGCAGCTGCTAACAGGGTTTTCATGCGAATTTTCATGAGGGCATCCTTTTTTGTTATGGATCTATTGTTATGGATCGTCAGGAAACGGAAGCGGAAAACTATCAATACAGCTGGTTTTTAACCCACTGGTTTAATAGATGAAAAGAAAACCGTGTCCTGCCACCGGAATTTACGGAGTGACGTGAACCCGCTGAAATGCATTGCTCCAGCAACACTGATCGAAGCCATCACTGTCGGAAGCATTCCAATTATCCAGTCGGGCACGTATCAGATACTCACCCGGCTCGGAAAAAGTGGCAATTACACGAGCCGGGCCTTTGCTGGCAGGAATTGCAATTCTCGCTGCAGCGGCAGGCATCGCATTGCGAAGTGAAACGTGCGGCGCGGCAATGAACGGGGTAGAGGGGTATTCAGTAAACTGAACCTTACCGGGACCTTGATGTTCATACCACATAACGCGTGTGTCCAGCGGCTTGGCAAATACAGGATTTGAAGGATCTCTTACAGACGGGTCATCGGTTCCCACTTCTATAGTAAGCGGGGCGCCGACAGCAACTGTTTTCACTGTAGTCGACATCACGCCCTCAGGGCCGGTTCCGGGATTGCCTTCTTCAAACCAGATGAGAGGTTGTACGCTGCCTTGCGGCCGCGGATTTCTGTCAAGCTCATACGCAGTGGAGCCGCGCGCGCCTGGCACCTGCAGCGTTTCAGAACTTCCGGTTTTGAGATGCCACCAAATCGTTTCATCACTCATTGACGCGGGAATTGTTACTGCGAAAACACCGTGCTGTCGTCCGGGGAGATAGACCTCAGGCTGCATTCCGTTTAACTGCGCAGGTTCAATATAATTATTGTCCCCCTTCGGAATGATGACATCGACTTCACTTCTGTTGTGATATCCGAACGAAACAGTGACGGATCCATCCGCATTGCCATACCAGCCTTCCATAAAAGGCACTATCGGTTGTCCACCTTTGGGGGGTGGGCGTAAAAACCTTTGGACTTCCTGCGCTCCGGCAGAAACTGCAAAAACCGCATTCACCACAAGTGCCATTGCTACGCTGGTTACAACTGCCCTAATTCGGCTCATGGACACAAATCTCCATTTTAATTATTCGATGTTGGGGGCACTTTACCGCCCCAGGTTTTCAGCTAGTCCCCTGCCGGGAGGGCTTGATCTTGGCTTTTTTGGCGCTGCTCAACGAGTTCCGCATAGGTTTCGGCATCAAGGTGCGTGATGGCGATCCAGGAATGGGACATCTCGTCTGCTGTGCGTTGGCCCCAACCTACCCACTGATTCGGATCAGGATTGTTGGGGTTGCCGGCAGTGTTGTCGTACCACTGTTTTGTTACCAGCACAGCGCCGGTAGGCAACAATGGTGCAGAGTCCGGTTCATACAGATGGCTGTGGTGCCAGGTGGCGCTCCAATTGGAAATCATGCTGATGACTTCTGTCTTGCCAGTTGCGGGGTAGAAAATTTCCAGAGAAGCCGCATTCATGCGCAGATGCCCATGTGGCTGAAAGCTATCGATTCGAACTGGGTGATCAAAGGAGTGGAATCCTTGAGTCATTGCAGTGCCGTTCGGCGGAATCAACAGATCGCCCTGATCCAATTGGTATGTAGCCAGTGTTTGCGTGACTTTGGCTTTGTAGTCTTTAGGATGCAGCCAAATTCCCAATTCGACGACGTTGTCCTCAATGGCTGCGTTTGGCGCTGTTCCGCCCAGACCACCGGGAAACATGTGAATGTCCCACTGCACCATGCTATTGGCATACGCCGTTCGGCAAACACCTTCTGGTACTATTTCGCCCCACTTACCCATGGCGTACTCGGTAAGAGGTTTGCGGTCAACACTGCCGTCTTCTTGTACCTCTGCAAAATAGGTATTGGCGTGATGCACGACAGTTTTGGCATCGCCACGCGGTTTAACTTGCAGAGCTTTAATACAGCGATCTTCGGTAAGTCCGCTAGATATGTAATGCTTATCCCACAGGTCATTGCCGCTGGCAGGCACATCAATTGGCACTGAGCTAAGCACAAGGTCAGGCTCACCAAGTTGAGCGGAGAAATTCCAGTCATGAAGACCGCGCAGTACCGGCGGAGCTGGCATCTCGTCCAGATTTCCCGCAGGTGAGCCCTGATTAACCCAGGCTACTACCGTATCGATATCGCTCTGGGACAGGCGCCAGTCTGCCTGCAGATCTTGAATGCCAATATCATGGTCATAGGCATAAGGAGGCATTTCGCGATTGGCGACTTTCAGTTGAATCAGAGGTGCCCAGGGGCGAACCTGGTCAAAATTGGTCAAGGCCATTGGCCCGATGCCGCCTTCACGGTGGCAGACCACACAATTCTCATTGATGATGCTGGCTACATGGCCAGAATAGGTCACTGCCTCAGCTGGTTCGGCAGCAGTAGAAACAGTTGCCTGTAGTCCTGAAAGCGCAATAACTGCAATGCTGATACTCAGGCTCGGAAACCTGTTACTTTTCTGCACAATATCCATCTTCCTCTCCTTCTTAAATGTAGGTAGCTATCCTGTTGGGGATAGTTCGAATGTTGCGGAAAATAAAGCGTAAATTCTGCTGTGCCCGATTTTATGCACGATTAGTTTGCAATAGAGGAAGGGTATGCTTATTTTCGCCTCCGTGCAAACAGTGATAAGTTGAATGAACGGTCGATCAATATCTGATTTATATCTTAAGGGCACCTCCGGAAATTCACCCGATAGTTGTATATAATAGCCCAACGAATTCAGCGAGCACCCTCTCATGTCGCAACCTGGTTTTTTGATGTAGAAAATCGTTTTAAGAAGCTGGATGAACGGGATTCGTTATTACGGCTTGGTACTTTGATTAATTGGGAGCTTTTCCGCCCCACCTTGGCACGTGCTCGTAGCACCTCGGGCAAGAGCAGAGCAGGTCGCAAGCCCTTTGATGCAGTGCTGATGTTCAAAGGACTGATACTACAACATCTGTATAATTTTTCTGATGAAGAACTGGAATTTCAAATTCGGGATCGATTTACTTTTTTGCGGTTTCTGGGTCTGAGCCCCGAAGACCGCATCCCTGATGCCAACACCTTTTGGGATTTCCGCGAGTTATTGATAGAAGCCAAGCTGATCAAATCCTTGTTCCGTGATTTCGAGTCGCATCTGGTTGAGCAAGGATTCACGGCCAGAAAAGGCCAGATCGTCGATGCCACCTTTGTAGAAGCGCCCCGGCAACGCAACTCTCGAGAAGACAATGCGACGATCAAGGCAGGTGGGATACCCGCTGCATTTGCAGAGAATTCTGCACGCCTGAGCCAGAAAGATACCGATGCGCGCTGGACCAAGAAAGATGGCGAAACGCATTATGGCTACAAGAACCACATCAGCATTGATAACAAAAACAAAATAATTCGCGAGTTTGAAGTGACCTCTGCCGAAGTGCATGACAATCAGGTGCTGCTTGAGGTGTTAACAGACAACACCTCGAAAGACGTGTGGGCTGATAGCGCGTACCGCAGTGATGAGATTCAAACAAGCCTGGAGGCAGCGGGTTATCGCAGTCACATTCATGAGCGCGGTTACCGAACCCGGCCTATGACAGAACAGCAGCGGGCTCGCAACAAAAAGAATCCAGGGTTCGTGTGCGAGTGGAGCATGTGTTTGGCGCAATGGAAAATGAGCAGGGAGGTTTGTTTGTCCGGATCATTGGCAAGTTGAGGGCGGCAGCAAAGATAGGATTGACCAATTTGGTGTACAACCTGCGTCGGTTTGAATACTTGCGCAGGATAGCTACACCTGCAGTAGGGTGATTGGGTGAAACAAAGCCAAAATATCTGGCACAACACCTGAAAAACAGCCGTTTTATGGATCAGACGAACAAACAGTCTGATTTTCAGGCCAAATATTTTTCTGCGGCAACCGAGAGATTATTTTCCCCAATTTCCGGAGGTGCCCTTAAGAATTAGGTATCGCTTCCAAATCCGCTTGCTTTAATTTCGGCCCAGTGATGTGATACAGAATGCTAGGATTAAAGGTTTTTAATCGAAGTATTGGATTTGCATCCCTCATGCAGCCATCCAGTGATAGCTAAGTAGTGCCTTATAAAGCGCCAAGCTATTGAGGTCTTATTAATAAAAACAACGGCCCGCATCGCACTCGCGGCGAAGGCCGATTATTGGAGATTTATATGCTTAAACTCACTCGACGTGGGCAACTACGTCAACTGATTCATTCCTGTCTCGTTGCTTCATTTGCTTTTCCGCTCGTTGTCCAGGCACAAACTGATCCCGAAATTGAAGAAGTGGTGGTAACAGGTTCCTACATTCGGAACAGTGCCTTCGCTCAAAAATCACCTGTAGACACGATCACCCAGGAAGACCTCCTAGAGTCAGGCGTCCCCAGTATGGGAGCGTACGTCCGCGACCTCAGCTATACCCAGAACGTCAATGTTATAAACATTGTTCTTGGAACGGCAGACGGTACCCAGAACGGTCTCAGCAGTTTCAACCTGCGCGGTCTGGGAGAGAACTCTACGCTCACTCTGATTGACGGTGCCCGCACTCTCAGCCCACTGCTGTCTGCAACCATTCCCGAGATCGCGATCGAGCGCCTGGAAATGGTGCTTGACGGTGGCTCGGCCCTGTACGGCTCAGACGCTGTTGCCGGAGTGGTGAATATCATTTCGCTCAAGGAATTCGATGGATTCAAAGCCCGCACTTATTACCAGCGCACGGAAGACGGTGCCATGGAGGAAATGACCGGCGCATTCTTGTGGGGCAAGTCTTTCGACAATGGCATTCAGTATGTGGGTGCCTTCGAAAGCCAGAAGCGAACGCCGTTAATGATGTATGAGCGTACGCGTGAATGGGAGCATTCGAATAACGCGTCGAATGCAGGGCCCGTCGGCTCATTCAGAAGGCTGAACGGTGCGCCACCCGGAGTAAACATCCTGAAACCGCATGGCGGAGTGAGTGCTGGGCCCGTTCTGCTGGATCCGGACTGCGGCACGTTCAATGCGGGGTTCCCCTCCCATGGCCAGGGCATGAACACCAACCCTTCCGGGACAATCTTTAGCGGTGCCTGTACCTATGAGTACAGTATTCAGCACGCCTACTCACGTGATGAAACCAATCACAACCTCTACAACAGTGTCAGCTATGAGGTCTCTGACTGGCTGCGTCTGAACCTGACCATGAACAATCATTACCGCATCATTCAGAACGCCTCCACGGGCACCTCGCCCAATGGTGGCAACGACCGTGCGGTGATGAAGATCCCGGCCAATCACCCTGCCAACAGGTACGGATATGATCTCACGCCGTGGAACTGGCGCGTGTTCGGCAACACTGGCAGCCCGCTGCCCTCGTACTACAACAGCGACAGCTCCAAGCCGATTCCTGCTGACTATGCGTTGAATCGCGTAAAAATTAGTGCGGAATACGACATTACCGATACGTGGACTGGTTATACCTACTACTCCGTGCAGGATGACAAGAACAGCAGCGATTCCGACGTGGTCAGTTCCAGTCGTCTGCAGCTGGCCATGTCAGGACGGGGCGGCCCCAATGGCAATGAGTGGTTCAATCCCTTTGGCTCGCAGTCGCCGCTTTCTTCCCGTTACGTGAAAGGCGTGACAGAAAACTCGCAGCAATTGGTCGATTGGCTGATGCTCTACAATCCCAACGAGGTCAGTTCGCGCAACGAGTTGGACGTGTTCGAGACTCTGGTTACCGGAGAGTTGTTTGATGTACCTGCGGGTGCCGTGCAGATGGCGTTCGGATACCAGTGGCGTGATCTGGTGCAGATGAACTTTGTGGATCCGTGGGTCGCGCTTGGTGAGAACTACGCCAACAGCCAAATTCTGGGAGAGCGCCAGACTGACGCCGACTACCTGTCCGAGACTCGTTCTGTGTTTGCGGAGTTGGAGGTGCCTATCCTGGATTCCCTTTCAATGCAGCTTGCTGTGCGCCACGAGCAGTTCAAGGACTTTGGCCTGGACGCCACCACGCCCAAGGTCTCGTTGCGCTGGGAAGCACTGCCGTCGCTGGCGATACGCGCTTCCTGGGGCGAGAGCTTCCTCGCGCCTTCGCCATTCCAGGCGCGGCCCTTCGTCCGCGATGACCGTTGTGCCGATATGTTCAGCGGACTGGACGAGTTCACCAACACGCCGTTGATTGGCGGTATCTGGTGTCAGTCTGGCAACCCGAACCTGCAACCCGAGACCTCAACCATTAAGAGCTTCGGTTTAACCTGGCAGCCTACGGGCAATTTCCTGGAGGGGCTGAATCTGTCGATGGACTATCAGGAGATCGAGTACGTTGATCGAATTCGTACACTGAGTCAGCAGGACACGGTGGGTTTCGAGTTCAGTCGCTTCCTGGCTGAAACCGGGATTGCCAAGTCCAGCTATAGCGCGGTTCCGGGCTCGGCCACTCGCACAACAGCAGACGCCTGGCTGGCAGTGGAAGCCACGAAACCGGGCAACAAGATCCAGCGTTATGCCAATGGCCAGGTGTCACGCCTGTTCGCGCAGGCTGCCAATATCAGTTCGGTGTGGATAGATTTGCTGGATGCGAAAGCGCAGTACACGCTGGATGCAAATAACCTCGGTACGTTCCAGACTACCCTGCAGACGACCTACTACATGACCTATGACTACATGGGTTTGGATGGTATTCGCACCGAGGGCCTTGGCAGGCAGAATGGCCGAACCGGGATTGTGCCGCCCTTGCCATCACTGAAAACCAATATCCGTGTGAATTGGTTCCGGGACAAGCAAAGTGCGTCGATCTCTGCCAACTACTGGAACTCCATCAAGTTTGATGACCAGGTAGTGGACTTCTATCCGCAAGACGGCGACAACACCAAGAATCCTCCGCGCACCATACGTGGAGAGTACATCGTCGATATGCGCTATGCGCAGGTCTTCGATCAATACTTCGGCAGTGAATTCACATTCAGTGGGGGTATCAGCAACGTGTTTGATAAACGCCCCCAACGACTGGGAATCATAGGCGGTGCGGAAACGCGCTTGTCATTGCCCTGGGGACGTCAGTTCTGGCTGTCGATGGAATGGACACCAGGCGCCTGAAGATGCAATGAAGGGGTGTCGCCTTGCGACATCCCGATGGGATGATGTCCGCAGCCGAAAGCTGACGCGAGCGGTTACTGATTATGGCTGCTCTAGTCAGAGTAGATTCCGGTAAAGACTAATGCCGGAAATAGGAATCACTCTTCCCACGAAAAGGTAAAAAAAAAAGGGAAACCCGCACTCACCGCCACGAGCACGCCCAGGGGAATCCTGAGAGCGCGAGCGGCGGTGAGAATGGCGATAGTTAATCAAGGGTCCTCTCCTTCGGGAAAGCCCAAGACGCTGGATGGCAAACAGTCTGCAGCGCTGTCGGATCCAGGGGCTCATCGATCTCCATCTGGGTATACAACTCTTCCATTTCGTACAAGCCTTCGCAAAGCAATTTCAGCTCCCAGGCGGTCCCCGCCATTTCTCCTTCGATAGCGCGGGTGTGATGGTTATCGCCGATATCGGGCAGAACCAGATCGAAGAGATTAATCTGGGCATTGCCGGCGCCAACTGCGGCTGGCGTCTGCGCGAAGGCCTGTTTGCTACCGCCTTTGGCATCGGCGATGTGCGCCCCAATCCGGTGTATCCGAAACCGGTCGATCAGCAGGACTTCGTCTATCCCGTGGCCCAGTTCGATCACGATGAAGGCAACGCCGTGAGCAGCGTGTTTGCCTATAGTGGCAATGCGGTTCCTGAGCTCAGAGGCAAACTCATTTTTACCGACATGGTGACCGGTCGGGTTTTCTACACAGACACTGGCGGTCTCGAGCCAGGCAATCCGGCCACGATTCAGGAACTGCGCATCGTCATCAATGGCAGTGAACAGAATATCGGCGCCGCCGTCGGTTATCCTAACACTTATGCGCGGATCAACCGGGCCGACCTGCGACTCGGCATCGACTCACAGGGTGAATTGTATTTTCTGACCAAGGGCGATGGCTGGGTGCGTAAACTGGTGAATGACAATTAAAGAGAAGATGAAATGACAGACTTGACGAGAGTGCTTTTGTTGGAAACTGAATTTTCGGAATCTCAATTACTGGCGACGGCATTCCGTAAAAATGGCTGGCTGGTTGCTTTCGTGTCCGACCCGGCATATGTCATTAAGACAGCCCAAACAACACTGCCCAACGTAATCGTGCTTGCTGGCCAATTGAAGAGTGGCGCCCTGGAGGCGCTAAAACTTATTCGAGCGAGTGTGTACACGGCAAAGATTCCTGTGTTGGTCACCGATGTGCTGGAAAAGGCAGAGGGTGAAGTATTGCTGATGGCGGGCGCTCATAAATGTTGTGGGCCCAACGCTGACCCTGCTGCAGTAAGATCTGCGGTCGAATGGTGTTGGCGTGTCAAATAGCGCCCAAAACGTTCCACCTGTCAGCGTCCAAAACTTTCCAGTCTAGCGACCTTTTCCAGCACTGCTTTGATGATGAGCCGAATGGCGCCTGCGAATCTCATAAATAATGTCCATGTAAAACACTCCAGATACCTCCGGCAAAAATGCCGGATAGTGACACAATGGGGTG
>Ga0049084_10000701_pt1 | contig 13206 bp, 10 predicted proteins | sample GreLakmeON33MSRF_FD_66720 | JGI IMG/M metagenome (GOLD analysis project Ga0049084, IMG submission 66720) | Freshwater lentic microbial communities from great Laurentian Lakes, MI, USA - Great Lakes metaG ON33MSRF | ecosystem: Environmental > Aquatic > Freshwater > Lake | place: Great Lakes... | reverse complement strand
TGCCATAAATCCAAAGCCTTTGGATGACTCAATAACGCATGTTCAAACCGATGGATGGCAGGCGCATCATCGGGCAAACGTGCGCGGTGGAATTTACCCAATGCGGCCAACTCAACATGATCAAAACCCATGTAGGGGCCCACCCAATCATCAGGGTAATTAGAAGCACTTTTTTTGCACTCCGGGGTACCTGTTGCTTTAAAAGTAATCTTCGAAGAGAAATGAGCCTTGCCAACAAATGATGTGGCATAACCGCTTCGAGCCAATTCGGCCGCCATACCTTGATCTCCCACACTTGGATTCAAGTCAACGCCGTTGTCCCATACGCCATTTGTCAGAGGCAGCATTCCAGTCAAGATGGCTGCGCGAGCAGGTTGGCAAACAATGCTTGGTGTAATGCAATTGGAAAACCGAGTGCCCGAACGCGCCAATCCATCTAGATTCGGCGTATGAAGCTTGGCATTTTCATAACCAATACAGTCAGCCCGTTGTTGATCAGTGGTGATGAAAAGAATATTGGGTCTTTGTTTCTGGGTCATTCGTATGCCTGAGAGTTTGTCAATTTTTTAATAGACTTAAAGCTTGCCAATTTGAGGGATGGCGTGGCTATCAAGTGCAATGCAGACGTTGCGAGTTTCCATGTAAAAGTCAAAACTCCAGTCGCCACCATCACGCCCTATGCCACTGTCTTTCATACCACCAAATGGTGTCGATAAATTGCGCGAAATTTCAGTGTTAACCCAGACCATCCCAGACTGAAAAGATCTGGCCAATCGGTGAGCACGCCCAACATCACCAGTCCATAGGTAGGTTGACAAACCGTATCGACTGTCGTTGGCTAGCGAAAGGGCATGCGATTCATCGTCAAAAGGTAAAACTGTCAGCACAGGTCCAAAAACTTCTTGTTGAACGATGTCCATAGAAGGTGTTACACCAGTAACGATGGCGGGAGCAAACCAATTTCCTGCAGCGGGCAAATCGCCAATCACTGCGTTGACACCACCACAGTGCATGGTGGCACCAGCCTGAATAGCATTTGCGCAATGTTCTTTGACTTTTTTGAGCTGCGTGCTGTGAATCAGTGGCCCCACTTCAGTTGCCGGATTAAAGGGGTTTCCCACTCGAATTTTCTCTGCACGTTGAATCAGGCGTTCTACAAATTGATTGTGTATGGAGCGTTGAACAAGAAGACGAGAGCCAGCATTGCAGCGTTGTCCGTTAAGGCTGAAAATCATGAAAGTTACTGCATCAACAGCTCTTTCGATGTCTGCATCATCAAATACAACGACAGGACTTTTACCGCCTAATTCAAAGTGAACGCGTTTCAGGCTGGCTGCACCCTGCGCCATGATGCGAGAGCCTGTTTGTGTGCCGCCGACAAATGCTATGGCCTTGATTCGGGAGTCTTGCGTCAGTGCGTTTCCAGCTTCATGTCCCAATCCTTGAACTGTGTTCAAAACGCCGGCTGGCAATCCAGCTTCGCTTGCAATCTTGGCCAATAACGTAGCGGTCAGTGGACTCCATTCAGCGGGTTTGTGCACGACAGTGCAGCCGGCAGCCAGTGCGGGTGCAATTTTCCAAGTGGCCAGCATGAAAGGCATGTTCCATGGCGTGATGGCGCCAATGGGTCCGATGGGCTCGCGCATCGTGTAGTTCAGATGGGTCGGGGTGGGGTAACTGTGCCCATCACCCGCACGAGAGCACAAATCTGCAAAATAGCGAAAATTTTCAGCACCACGGGTCGCTGTCTTTCCCGTAAATTTCAATGGCTGTCCTGTATCTGCTGTTTCAATCAACGAAATTGATTCTGCATTTGCCTCAATGCGGTCGGCAATGGCATGCAGGACATCACGCCTTCTATCTGCGGGCCACTGTCGCCAGCTTTCAAAAGCCTTTTCAGAAGACAGGCTGGCCATGTTGACATCTACTTCGGTGCCTTGTGCAGTTTGATTTAGTTCTGTGTCATCGATGGGTGATCGATTGGCAATCGTTGCTGAATCCTTTCGCAGGTAGTTTTGTCCATCGATAAAGTGAGACAAAACAGGTTGACTTAGATCATCAATTAGGGCCTGGGCTGCCAAACGATTTTTTTGTGTGATGTCTGCGTTCATTGCAATTCCATTTTTCTACTTTTAATGACTTTTTCCCAGCGCCTTGAATCTGATTCAACTCGTTCGCGAAGTGCTTGTGAAGATCCTGGCATCGCTTCAATGCCAATTTTTGAGAGGCCTTGACGAAGCTCTTCTTCATTCATGGTTTCATTAATAGCTCGTGTCAACGTATTGAGCACATCGGAGGGCGTACCTTTGGGTGCAAAAATTCCAATCCAGCCTCCTACTTCAAAGTCAGCCAGCCCACTTTCGCTCACAGTCGGCAAATCTGGCGCGAGCGCGGTCCTTTTCCTGGTTGTAACTGCAAGGGCGCGCAACGTTCCGGCTTGAATGTGTGGTTGAACCGCAGCCAACGCAGGAAACATGAGCTGTAATCGCATGCCCAGCAAATCAGTGATGGCGGGTGATGCTCCCTTGTATGCGGCATGAATCATGGTTGTGCCGGTCATGCTTTGGAATAATTCACCGGCCAGGTGAACGCTTGTTCCATAACCTGGAGAGCCATAGTTGAGCTGACCTTCGTTTGCTTTTGCATATGCAATCAACTCTTGCATATTTTTGACTGGAAGTTTTGTGGGTACCACAACCACGCCGGGGACATCTGCCACCAACATCACCGGTATGAAATCACGTTCAAAAACATAGGGTATCTTGTTTTGAATGGCATTGCCAATGGCATTGCTCGCACTCCCCATCAACAGTGTGTAGCCGTCTGGCGTTGAATTGCCAACGTAGGCTGTGCCAATGGTTGCACCTGCCCCAGCTCTGTTTTCAACCAGGACAGGTTGCCCTAAACGTTTTTGTAAGTTTGGGGCCATCAAACGTACCGCACTGTCAGCGGCTCCACCAGGTGCAAAGGGGACCACAATTCGAATGGGTTTTTCTGGAAATGCCGCCTGTGGTGAGCCCACATATAACAATGCAGCGAGGCAGATAATGTTTTTAAAGCTTAATTGCGCTAGAGATTGAGTGCCAAGGCGGTTTATCTCATTAAGGTATTTAATCAATGAATTGCTGTAGTTCATTTTTTCTTCAACTCAGTTCTATTAATCTGATTTATCAATATAAAAATGTATGACAAATAAAACAAGTTGAAATATCTTATATATATATATAAAATTTGAATATATCCGTGGAATTCAATTAAATCCGCCCCACTCTTTTTGCAACACGCCATTAAAAGCGATACCCAATGTTGAATCCCAACCTGAAGCATTTGCGAATTTTTGTGGAGATTGCACGCAGGGGAAGCTTTCGGAATGCGGCAAATGCGCTTCACTTAAGTGAGCCTGCGACGAGTCAAGCGGTCACGCAATTGGAATCTTTGATGGGTGTCAAGTTGCTCGATAGAACGACCCGCAGTGTTCGTATCAGCGCGGCCGGTTCGGCATTTTTGGCTGATGCAGAAAGATTGCTGGAGGGCTTGGATTACTCAATTGCAGCGCTTAGAGAGTTTGCATCTTCTGGACGTGGGCGAGTTTCAATTGCGTGCTTGTCTTCTGCGGTGTATCGGTTATTGCCGCCCGTGTTGGCTGAAATGAAATTGCAATATCCAGGCATTGATGTGGTTTTTCTTGACGACAACATGCGAGGAATTTTGCAAAAAATCGACAAAGCAGAATGTGATTTAGCAATTGTCAGCGAGGATTCATCCATTAAATTGGGACGGTCAATTCCGCTTTTGGTGGACACGTTTCAAGCTGTTTGCCGGCTCGATCATCCATTGGCAAAACGAAAAAAAATCAACGGCGCTGAGCTCTCAAACTTTGAGATGATTTTGCTAAGGCGAGGGTCAGGAATTAGGGATGAATTGGACCGAGCGTTTGAAACCAATGGCATACAACTGAATGTCGTCAACGAAACATCACAGATTCTGACGCTGCTAGGGCTGGTCGAGGCAGGATTGGGTGTTACTGTGCTGCCTTCAATGCTTTGCCCAGATCCAGCTCACGGTGCCGTGGCAGTAATACCAATTCAAAAACCGAGCGTTCAAAGAAAACTGGGATTGATATTTGCGACCGCCAGAGAGCCGTCTGCTGCTGCGAAATTGCTTGCTGATGTGGTACTAAGAACAGTAGCATCTGCTGCGCTGAAAGTGCCGGCCGGGGTTTCCAAGCTTGTATGAAATGCCAACTGAATCAATTGACTATTTTTGTGTATCTTTTTGCATAATCCTTTGACCCCTGGTTCAAGTCCTGGTGGGCTCATTCATTTAAAAGGGTACATACTAGAGGCATCAACTAGCGCGCCCTACTGGCTAGTGGTGTCACTGATATACGTCATGGGTCGTAAAGGGAAGAAATGGGCTCGAAATTCACTGACTTTCGATTCGAGGCTTTTTTGATGGAAAATACAATCAATTCATAAGGAGCAATCATGACCTACCCCAATACTCAACTTTTCATCAACGGCCAGTGGTGTGATGCCGCAGCAGGCGAATCGCTGGCTGTTTTTAATCCCGCCACGGGCAAAGAAATTGGCCGGGTTGCGCATGCCCGCATACCTGACCTAGACCGTGCTTTGCAAGCTGCTCAAAAGGGCTTCGAAACATGGCGAGATATGCTGCCTGTTGAGCGCAACAAAATCATGCGCAAGGCCGCGGCTTTGATGCGGGAGCGTGCCGCCGACATTGCTGTCATGTTGACCCAAGAACAAGGCAAGCCACTGATGGAGGCCAAGGTTGAGGCCATGGCAGCAGCTGACATCATTGAATGGTTTGCCGATGAGGGCATGCGTGTCTATGGCCGCATCGTGCCATCGCGCTTTAACTTGTCAGTGCGTCAAATGGTGATCAAGGATCCGGTGGGGCCAGTTGCCGCCTTCACGCCATGGAACTTTCCGATTAACCAAGTGGTTCGCAAAATGGCAGCCGCCTTGGCTTCAGGTTGTTCGATGATTGTCAAAGCGCCCGAGGAAACACCTGCCGCGCCTGCAGCGCTTATTCGCGCTTTTGCAGACGCAGGTTTGCCAGAGGGTGTTCTGGGCTTGGTCTATGGCACGCCAGCTGAGATCTCTAACTACCTCATTCCCCATCCAATCATCCGCAAGATTACCTTCACTGGTTCCACGCCTGTTGGCAAGCAACTGGCTGGGTTGGCGGGTCAGCACATGAAACGTGTCACGATGGAATTGGGCGGCCACGCGCCAGTGATCGTTGCCGAAGACGCAGACATCGCCCTTGCAGTGAAGTCGGCTGGGGCAGCTAAGTTTCGCAACGCTGGACAAGTTTGTATTGCGCCCACTCGCTTTCTGGTGCATGAAAGTATCAAGAAGGAATTTGCGGCTCAAATGGTCAAATACACCCAAGCGCTTAAGGTGGGCAACGGTGCCACAGAAGGTACAACCATGGGCCCCTTGGCCAATCCGCGTCGCTTGACGGCCATGGCCGAATTCACAGCTGACGCGATCAAGCAAGGAGCTCAACTCGAATTTGGAGGTGAGCGAATCGGAAGCGAAGGAAACTTCTGGCAGCCCACCATCTTGACCGATGTGCCACTGCATGCCAAAGTGTTCAATGACGAGCCATTTGGACCCATGGCAGCAATTCGCAGCTTCAACACGCTGGATGAGGCCATCACAGAAGCCAATCGTTTAGCCTATGGCTTAGCAGGCTACGCTTTCACGAAGTCTTTGAAAAATGCTGATCTATTGGCGCGCCGAGTGGAAGTGGGCATGCTTTGGATGAACATGCCAGCCATGCCTTCTGCCGAGATGCCTTTTGGTGGTATCAAAGATTCAGGTTACGGTTCAGAAGGTGGACCAGAAGCCATGGATGCTTATTTGAATGCCCGTTCTGTGACCATCATGAATGTCTGAGTAATCAACAAAGCCACTAGTTCTAGTCTCAAATCTAGCGCGTTAGGCTAGGAGCTCAATACTCAAATATCTGAGCTGAAACATCATGTCGAGAACAGTCATGTCTTATAGGAGTGACGAAATGAATCAACCAGGTTTGTTACAAGACAAAGTGGTGGTGGTAACAGGTGCCGGTGGTGGTATTGGACGTGAAATAGCGCTGGCGATGGCCCGAGAAGGGGCGCGTTTGGTGGTCAATGACATCGGTGCGTCTGTAGCAGGTGAGGGGCTTGATGCCAGCCCAGCCCAACAAGTGGTTAAGGAGATCAAGGCGCTTGGCCGCGAAGCCATTGCCAACACAGACAGTGTCTCCGACCCCTTGAGCGCTACTCGCATCATTCAGACGGCGATGGAAAATTTTGGCCGAATTGATGTGGTGGTCAATAACGCTGGTATTTTGCGCGACCGGTTTTTCCACAAAATGAGCGTGGACGAATGGGATGCGGTGATGAAAGTGCATTTGCATGGCGGCTTTTATGTCAGCCGTGCTGCAGCGCCTTATTTCAAGGAGCAAGAAAGTGGCAACTACATCCACATGACTTCCACCTCCGGCTTGGTGGGTAACTTTGGTCAGGCCAATTATTCGGCAGCCAAGTTGGGTATCACGGCTTTGTCAAAATCGATTGCGCTGGACATGCTCAAGTTCAATGTTCGCTCCAATTGCATTGCGCCTTTTGCATGGAGTCGAATGATTGGTTCAATCCCGACCGACACGCCAGAGCAGCAGGCCCGTGTAGATCGAATCAAGCAAATGACGCCCGCAAAAATAGCGCCCTTGGCTGTGGCCTTGGCGAGTGATGACTCGGCCCATGTCAATGGTCAAGTATTTGCGGTTCGCAACAATGAGATATTTTTGATGAGTCAGCCGCGTCCTCTGCGATCGGTTCATCGCAGCGAGGGTTGGACGCCCCAAACCGTGCTGGATCAGGCTATGCCTGCGCTCCAATCGAGCTTTTTTGATTTGGAACGTTCCGGCGATGTGTTCAGCTGGGACCCCATTTGAAATCAACTTTTTATTTATAGGAAGCAACATGACAACAGCATTCATTTCCTGTGTTCCCAGGCGCAGTTTGTTGGCCATCGGATTGGCCTTGTTCATGTCGGGGGTGGGCGCACAAACCGCGCCGTCAACCGTCAAACTCATCGTGGGCTATGTCGCTGGAGGTCCTGTGGACGCTGCCGCCCGCGTGTTTGCACCTGTACTCAGTCGCGAATTGGGTCAAACGGTTGTGGTGGAAAACAGGGCGGGTGCGGGTGGCGCTTTGGCGGGGCAATCGGTGGTCAAGTCCCTACCGAACGGCAGCGAGATTTTTTTCGCGGCCAGCCCCACCATGACCATCACCCCTCATGTGCTCAAGGCAATGACTTTTGATCCGCTCAAAGACATGACGCCGCTGGCACCCATTTTGACTTATGCCAATGTGTTGGTGATCAACCTGAATCAGCCCTTCAAAACTTTGCCCGAGTTGTTGGCTTTTGCCAAAGCCAATCCGGGTCAACTGGCATATGGCTCGGCCGGCATGGGCGCGTCCAACCATCTGAGTGGTGAGTTGTTTGCCCGGCGTGCAGGAGTGAGCATGACCCACGTACCCTACAAGGGCAACGCGCCTGCAATGACAGATGTGATGGGTGGCCAGATACAAATGATGTTTGACATCATCGGCGGCGCCAAAGCCTACATCGATGGCGGTAAAGTGCGGCCCTTGGCCGTTACCTCTAAAGAGCGCAACCCTGCTTTGCCGCAATTGCCCAGCATGGCCGAGTTGGGCGTGCGTGATTACGATGTGGGCGGTTGGTTTGGGCTGTATGGCCCTTTGGGTATGTCGGCTGAACTGCAGCAGCGAATTGCTACTGCCACGACAAAGGCGCTGCAGGACCCCGACTTACGCAAACGCTGGATCGATCAAGGCTATGTCATATGGAGTAGCAATGGCGGCGAATTGGCTGAGCGCATGCGCCGAGAGCATGCTTTGTGGGCCGAAGTGACCAAAGGTATGAAATTCGAATAACGCATGAACCCGACCCGCATTCATCACCTGTTTGATCAACGCGTCCAGGAAGATCCCGACCACCCCTTTCTTTACCTGAAGCAAGGTCACATCACCCTGGGTGAATTGGCTGTCAGTGTGAACGCCCTCGAATCTGAGTTGCGCCAAGCTGATGTGCGCTTGGGCGATCGTGTGCTGGTGGTGGCTGAAAATTGCCCTGAACATGTCGCACTTATTTTGGCTTGCAGTCGTGTTGGGGCATGGGCTTGTGGCGTTAACGCCCGCATGAGCGCAAGCGAATTGGCCGGCTTTGTTGCCAAAGCTGATGCTCGCGTGGTTTATTTCACCTCTGGCGTGTCTGTGGCCGCAAGCCATCATGCGCAAGCGCAATTGACGCTGCCCAGCATATTGCCAGGCTTGCAGCGCACACAAACTGCGGCCAATGCAACCGCGCAGTCTAACGAGCTTGCCGAATCTGTAGCCGCCATTATTTTTACGTCTGGCACCACCGGCCAGCCTAAGGGTGTGATGCTAACTCATGCCGGTTTGTTGCAGTTTGCAAAAGTGTCGTCGCAGTCAAGGCTGTTGGGCAAGGCTGATCGTTCTTATGCCTATTTGCCAATGACACATATCTTCGGATTAGGGACTGTGCTTATGGCGTCCATCTATGCCCGTTCCGGATTACTGATGCGCAGCCAATTTGAAGCAGTGGATGTCTTTGAAGCCTTGGCGCAGCATGGAATGACCCAATTGCAAGGCCCACCGGCTATGTTCTCACGCCTGCTGGCCTGGCTAGACACGCAGGGCATTGAGCATCCCGCTGCGCCTGATTTGCGCTATGTTTACACGGGCGCTGCACCGCTTGACCTGAGTGTGAAAAATGCCGTGCAAGCCCGTTTCGGTTTGCCTTTGCACCATGGCTATGGTCTGTCGGAGTACGCCGGTGCATTGACCCTGTGCCGCTTGGGAGAATGGCGCGACGATGTCAGTGCGGGCTACCTGGTGGAGGGGGCCGAGTTACGCATTGTGAGCTCCGAAGGCCGCGATCTACCCTATGGCGAGACAGGCGAAATTTACATGCGCGGCTTGGGTTTAATGCCGGGCTACTTTCGTGACCAGGCTATTACCGAGCAGGTCATGAAGCCCGGTGGTTGGTATGCCAGCGGCGATTTGGGGCGGCAATCCGCCGATGGGGCTTTGCAGGTGGTGGGGCGCTTGAAAGAGATGATCATTCGTTCTGGCTTCAACGTTTATCCCGGCGAAGTGGAAGCCGTGCTGTTGAATTACCCCGGCGTGCAAAAAGCAGCGGTCATTGGCCGCAAGACAGCAGATGGCAACGAAGAAATTTTGGCTTTTGTTGAGCCCAAGTTTGGCATAGAGATAGATGCATCGGCCCTGCAGTTACATGCCCACACCCATTTGACGGCCTACAAGAGGCCCTACGCTATCACAGTGGTCGCTGACATGCCTATGACGTTGAGCGGCAAAATTCTCAAACGCGAATTGCTTCAGCGTATTTCACACGATTAAATGTGGTTGTCCAACAGGATGAAAAACTTTTAATCAAGCTGTAAATTTAAACCTTTTGAAGCTGTCGCCCAAATGCGATCTTGCTCTTGTAAAAATTTGACAAATTGCTCGGGAGTTAAGGGGTCAGCTTGGATGCCCAAGTTATCAAATTTTTCCACAACAAGCTTGTCTCTCAGCATGCTAGTGGCAATCTCATTCAAGCGTTTGGTAATAGAGGGCGGCAAACCAGCGGGGCCAAAAAAGCCAAACCAACCTTGCGCAACAAAACCCGGGTAACCTGACTCTGCCACAGTGGGAACGTTGTTAAGAATAGGCACACGTGTAGAACTGGTGGTAGCCAGTACCTTGAGTCGGCCACTGTTGTAGTTTGTCACCGTATTGGTCAGGGCGCTTTCAAAAGAAAGGTCTACCACGCCGGCCAATAAATCTTGCATGGCTGGTGCAGCGCCTTTGTAAGGAATGTGCGTCATTGCTATGCCTGCATCCAGCGCTAATTTTTCAGCAATCAGGTGTGGAAGAGAGCCGAGCCCCACGCTGGCATAGTTTATTTTTCCAGGCTGAGCTTTTGCAGCTTTGACCATTTCTTGAAGTGTGTTGTAGGGGGTTTTGTTACCAGCCAAAATAGCACCCGGTGTGTTCACAATGTTCGTGATTGGCGTGAAGTCTTTAGCAGGTACAAAACTTAAGGACTTGTGAATATGGGGGGCAATTGACATTGCACTGACGGTCATGACCCCAAGGGTGTAACCATCGGGTTGCGCTCTTGCCAGTGCAGCTGTTCCAATATTGCCGCCAGCGCCTGCTCGGTTATCCACCACAACGGGCTGTCCCAATCCTTCGCTGAGTCGCTTGGCCAATTCCCTGGCCACCAAATCAGTCACGCCACCAGGTGGAAATGGAACGATCATAGTGATCGGTTTAACTGGATACGCGTTTGAGTTTTGCGCAAAGGCAAAACTGGCGATCAAAGCTAGGGCGAAAAATACTGAAATTGCGCGGAAAACTTTTTTCATAATCGGTTGATCACATTGACTGGCGTTTTGGCCGGTAGCGCTTAGTAAACTGGCTACGCTGGCTGCTTGCAAAATATCACGGCGCAAAATTGACATGAAATCTTCCTGTGTGAGTAAGAAGTTCATTGTGAAGGCCCCTCTGTGCTCTGTCTAGATCAGGCAATCCCTAGGTTCATGAGATTGATCGGTATTGCTTACACTTGCTACTGGTTCTAACCCGTCTAACTTTAAAGACTCGAGGCTTGCTGTGATAACCGAATTATTGAAGCGCCGCTCGTTTTTGGCTGCCGTACCTGCTTTGTTTGGTTTTGACAACCTTCATGCGCAGAGCGTTGGCTGGAAGACGCTAGATGGTCGTACCCCTTTGCTAATTGCTCACCGAGGCGCCTCAGGCTATCAGCCCGAACACACACTGGCGGCCTATGCGCTAGGCATTGATCAAGGCGCAGATTTTATTGAGCCCGATCTGGTTCTCAGCAAGGATGGTGTGCTGCACGCAAGGCATGAACCCATGCTCGCTAGGGTGCAATTGGAGGCTGACGGGCGAAGCATAAAGCGCAATGCTGGTGGGCGACCTGAGCTTCATCGAAGCGATACCAGTACCAATGTCTGGCAACTGGAAAAATACGCCGAGCGGCTTTCAGTCAAGCAACTTGACGGTAAGCCTGTGGGTGGGTGGTTCGCAGAGGACTTCACAGCAGCCGAGCTACGGGCCGATGTGCGCGCGCAGGAACGCTTACGCGATTTGCGCCAAGCCAACAATGCTTTCAACGACCGCTACCCCATTCCGACACTTGCCGAGGTCATTGCGCTAGCCCAGCTTCGCAGCAAGGAATTGGGACGCACGATAGGTATTTATCCTGAGACCAAGCATCCTAGCTATTTCAAGAACTTCACCGACGCCACAGGCTTGCAGCGCATGGAAGACCTGCTGCTGGCGCAGTTGCACGCCGCCTATGGCAACAAGCGCGAAGCGCCGGTATTCATTCAGTCCTTTGAGGTTAACAATCTTCAGTACCTGCGAATTAAGACGAAGATGCGACTGGTCCAACTTCTTAGCGCTGGTGGGCAGCCGTACGACTTTCAGTTAGCTGGCGACACGCGCAGTTATCAAGACCTAGCACGTTCGCCAGGCTTGGACTTTCTGAAGGGCCATGTCGATGGCATCGGCGCACACACGCAACTCATTGTGCCTAGCGACGGCCGACGCTTGCAGGCACCAACGGCATTGATACGTGAGGCCCATGCACGCGGCTTGCCAGTCCATGGCTGGACGTTCCGCGCCGAGAGCCAGTTCTTGCCTGCTGAGCTAGCCCGCGGTTCGGGCCCCACAGGGCATGGTGATATGGCAGCCCAACTGCGCGTGTTCATTGAAGCTGGCATGGATGGTTTCTTTACCGATCATCCGGACTTGGGCCGCGAGATCTTAGTCAAGATGACACCTTAGGAAACACGCTTCCCCTTGGTCAAATACATGCAATACTTTGAATAAGACTATCTTTATCACGAGTTAACAATTGGACTACCTGTTTTAATCAGTTCATCTAAGATAAAAAACGCATCTTTGGCTGAAGCTGTGTAGGGGTCAAACTCTGGATGAGCCATCTGAACCATGGGGTCGTCTTTGGACAAATAGACAAGCGCCATAGACCATTGACCAAAACGTCTGTGTGTAATTTCTTCCATCGACAGCAGTTCAACATTGTGGTGAATTCTATCGGCCATGATTCGAGCGTAAAGCAGATTGACTTGAGATCTCTCGCCTTCCAAGACTTGCAACCATAAGCCTGAGCCTTGACATAAAACACCCGTGATATTTTCTTTTTTGTTGTTAGCAGTAGATTTCTCTAAAATTAACGTAGTCGTTGTCGTTGTGATGGGGCCAACTGGTTGGCTGACATACAAGAGGCGTACAAGCATGAGTGGCTCCTTTTAAATTGTCCTAATTATGGCTTACCCAAGCTTCGCTGCGTCTCCAAAGCTCTGCTGCTAATTCAGAATCCCGCCCCAGTGCTGCAGGCTCTCTCGGTTTCGAATCCGCATAGTACAAGCCTGTCTCTTGTTGGGGCGCATGCATTGCGCAGTGCAAAGTTGTCAGGGCACCTTCTTCTGGCGTTAGAAAACCACGAAGCCTTAACAACGGACGAGCCCAATTGGGCAGGGCTCGCCAGATTTCAGTATCTACAACGCCAGGATGCAGAGAGTATGTAGATACAGAAGTTCCTTGAAGGCGTTTTGCCAGCTCTGCGCTAAAGAGTAAATTGGCTAATTTTGAAACCGCGTATTCGTCAATGCCTGTCCATGAACGGGTGGGCCGACGCAAGGCATCCCATTTGATACCTGCAGTTCGCTTGTGGGCTCGGCTTGATACTGTCATGATGCGAGAAGGACCTGACGCTTGCAATTTCTCTAGCAGCAATTGAGTCAGCAAAAAGTGACCCAAATGGTTGATGCCAAACGTCATCTCGAATCCATCTTTGGTGAGACCCCGCAGGCCAGCCACCCCCGCGTTATTGATCAGGAGGTGTAAGGGTAAATTGAGCTGATTAAAAAGTTGCGCGCACTCTCTGACTGAAGCAAGGCTTCCTAAATCTAAAGGAAGAAATAGGGGCTGCTCATCAACGCTGAGCGATTTGATGTGATCTAAAACAGGCTGCGTTCTTTCAAGAGAACGGCCCGCAATGACGACTTTAAAACCCTTTTTAGCCA
>Ga0049084_10000700_pt1 | contig 13211 bp, 8 predicted proteins | sample GreLakmeON33MSRF_FD_66720 | JGI IMG/M metagenome (GOLD analysis project Ga0049084, IMG submission 66720) | Freshwater lentic microbial communities from great Laurentian Lakes, MI, USA - Great Lakes metaG ON33MSRF | ecosystem: Environmental > Aquatic > Freshwater > Lake | place: Great Lakes... | reverse complement strand
GCGGGTCAGCTGGTGAAAAACGGATTTCGTTTTTGTTTGGCGGCACCAAGAAGGTGAACACGTCGATGCCGAGCAATGCCGACTTCATAACGCGGTTTTGCGTCAAGTTGGTCACAAACGCTTCGACAGATACGTTGTCATTACGGATGCCGATGCGCAGATTGACGTTGTCGGAACTGCCAACCTTTGCGACGCCAGACAGATCGGTAAAGTTCGAACCGCGATGTTGGTAATCGACGCGGCTAAACCAGTCAAAGTTAGCGGTCAGGTTGTCGTTATATTCGGCTGAGGCCGTCCATGTATACTTCGGGGCCGTCGGCAAACTACGACCAATAGCTCCAGAGAAATTGCCATAGACGAAGTTACAATCACTGCAATTACCGGCGCCGAGACCAAAAGTCTTGATCTCGGTATCGTTCATGCCAGCTGTCGCTGAAAGCTTCAGTTCCTCAGTCGCTTGGAATTGACCTTCGAACTCAATGCCCTTCAGTGCAGCCTTGCCGTTGTTCACGGTCAAGCCGATCAGGTTAGCGACTGTCGTTCCAGGTGTCGGTCCCGGAATCGTGACGGGAACGCTATTGGCAACTTGGCCGTTGGACCATGTACCTTTGTACAATGTCAGTGTCGTGCGTGCCCGACCATCAAGCCATGTAGACTTGATGCCGACTTCGTAGTTGTCGAGTTTCTCTTGCAAGAATGAGACCGCAGCATTCGGGACTACGGCACGCAACGCATCAAGTGTTGCTTGGTTCGCCGTTACAAGACCGGCGTTGAAACCACCGGGTCGATAGCCGCGTGAGAATAATGCATACGCTGTCGAACCTTCGGCATATTTGTAATCGACCGAAATGCGCGGCGAGAAGCTTTTGAAAGTATTTTTCAGAGGATTGGCAGCCGTCCCAGTTACTGGGTTGCCGGTGACGCCAATTTTCGGAGTGGTTGTGATCTTATCCCATTGATAGCGAGCCTCTGCGCTCACGGTTAGTTCTTGCATGATGTCATAGTAGGCCGCGCCAAACACTGCGGGCGTCTTAACGTTCTGCTGTGTAATAGCGGCTGTAAACAATGGCCCTGCTGTCGTTTGGCCATAAACAGTGCCCCCGGGTGAATAGGCGTTTAGGTAGTTGCCGCCTAACGTGAACCGAAAGGGTTCATTCTTTGGCGAGATCAAACGGAGTTCTTGGCTGTAATCGCGCGATTTGTTTTGCGACAGCAGCAAGAACTGCATCCACGGCACTCGCGTTGATGCTGTCGCGTTGCTGTACAGCGGATTCACCCGATCATGACCGTCACGGTAGTTCAGATCAATCAGGGTTTGGGTGCGCTCGCGGTGGTAAGCGGTAAGCGAACTGAACGAATAATCCGATGAATTATCGTAGTCCATCCGAACGTCGGCCTGGAAGCCGTGGCGCTTGATGCCGCCATGATCATTGAATTGAGTATCAAAGATCAGCCAGTTCGGGTTTGGGTTGAAAATACTGTTCTTTGTTGTGCTGCTCGAGAGATCGTAGTCAGCAGAGATCAGCTTCAACAGCTTAGCATCAACTTTTGGAAGCGTGCCGCAGAAATAACCCAACGATGCGCGAGAGTTTGCGGTTACGCCGGGTGAAGCCACGCCTGGTGCCCGTGTCGCAAATGGCGTGCATGAACCATCGGCATTGGCCCGGCCCGTGAACTCACTTTGTTTCAGAGCTCCTTGTGCTGGCCCGCCGTCGTTATCTTCGAACCAGTTAACGTAGCTTTTGATTTTAAAGTTGTCGGCTGGGCGAAATACAAACGAGCCTGAAACTGAGCCCGTTGTTTGACGACCAAGTTTTTCATTAGGGTTGGTGGCGTTCGTGAAAGCACCGCCTTTCACAAAATGACGACCAGAAATACGCGCAGACAGTTTGTCTTCAACGATCGGGCCTTCGAAGCTAACACTTCCATCATGTGAGCCGAAGCTCGAAGCTTCAGCATTCACTTTACCTTTGAACTCGTTACCTGGTTCGCGAGTGACGAAATTGATGGCACCAACGAAAGTCGAGCGGCCGAAGTAAGCGCTTTGTGGGCCTTTCAGGACTTCGATACGTTCCACGTCGATAATGCTGGGCGGCTGTGCGCCAATGACTGGGGCACCATCAATGAATAGCTGACCGCCAGCGCCTAAGCCGACGTTGTTGGACAAGAACAATCCGCGGAAGACCAGAGCGTTGGCTGAACGGTCGTTACGACCCGAACCGCCTTGCTGGTTCACGAAGTTAAAGCTCGGTGTCATAAGCATCACGTCGTTCAGCTGCTTGATGCCGATCGATTGGATGTCTTTTTCAGAAAACGCGGTAATAGCGATGGGCACCATCATCAGGTTTTCTTCAACCTTGCGGGCCGTCACTATGATTTCTTCTAGAGCCAGACCTTGGGCCTGGGCTGTCTGCTGGGCTTGCGCGGGCGTGATCGCTGGCAAGCTCGCCGAAATGGCGATCACGCTGACTGATAGCGACAGCCGCGAGAAAATTTGAGATAGACGCATTGGGATCCCCCTTAGGAATTATTGATTAAAGTGCCTCATGAAACCGCGCAGATTGGCGCAGATTTTTACCCAACCTGAGGCTAGGCTATGAAAAAACTTAACACAGACATTCCATAAAATCATTCACTCTATGGAATTAAGTCCACTCTATAAACACATCTCAATTAATAGGGGCTGTGGCTTCCGGGCAACACTCTCTGGTATGCTGACTTTTTAGTGGCCGGAGAGGGGGTTGGGTGTGCTAACTGAAAGCAAAGCGGGACCAAGGTTAGGGCACTCGCCAGGGGCGCAGTTTCAAGCATTTTCGACCTCATTACGACGGCCACAAGACCGGGACAATCATGAACGCGATTATTAAAAAACTCGATGAAAAGCGCCGCTTGGCGCGTTTAGGTGGCGGGCAAACCCGCATTGATAGCCAGCACGCCAAGGGCAAGCTGACAGCGCGCGAGCGCATTGAGCTGCTGTTCGATGAAGGCTCATTCGAAGAATGGGATATGTTTGTCGAGCATCGCTGCACCGACTTCGGCATGGAGGATCAAAAGATCCCTGGCGACGGCGTGATCACCGGCTATGGCCTGATTAATGGTAGGCCTATGTTCGTGTTCAGCCAGGACTTCACCGTTTTTGGTGGCTCGCTGTCGGAATCGCATGCCAAGAAGATTCTCAAGATTATGGAAAAGGCCGTGCAGGTGGGCGCGCCCGTGATTGGCCTGAACGATTCAGGCGGAGCGCGCATCCAAGAGGGCGTGAACTCGCTGGCCGGATACGCAGATGTATTTTTGCAAAACGTGCTGGCCTCGGGCGTTGTTCCGCAAATCAGCATGGTCATGGGCCCATGCGCTGGCGGCGCGGTTTACTCACCCGCCATCACCGACTTTATTTTCATGGTCAAGGACACCAGCTACATGTTCGTGACGGGGCCTGACGTGGTGAAAACCGTCACCCATGAAAACGTCACGCACGAGCAACTGGGCGGCGCCATGACGCACGCCACCAAGTCGGGCGTGTCGGACGGCGTGTTCGAGAACGATGTGGACGCGCTGTTGCAATTACGCCGGTTGATGAACTTCCTGCCGCGTAGCAACAAAGATAAGCCGCCGGTAATTCCGTGCATTGATCCGGCCGATCGCGATGATTACTCGCTCGACACTTTAATTCCTGAAAATCCCAACAAGCCCTATGACATGAAAGAACTCATCGCCAAGGTTGTCGACGAGGGTGATTTTTTTGAAATCGGTGAACATTTCGCCAAGAACATTATCTGCGGCTTCGCCCGCATGGAGGGCTCAACGGTTGGTATCGTCGCCAACCAGCCCATGGTGTTAGCGGGGTGTTTGGATATCCACTCAAGCTGCAAAGCGGCGCGTTTTGTGCGCTTCTGCGATTGCTTCAATATCCCCATTCTCACCTTCGTCGATGTGCCGGGCTTTATGCCGGGCACCGACCAGGAATACGGTGGTATTATCAAGCACGGCGCGAAGCTGCTATTCGCCTACGCCGAGGCCACCGTGCCTAAAATTACGCTCATTACCCGCAAAGCCTACGGCGGGGCCTATGACGTCATGAGTTCCAAGCACGTGCGTGCCGACGTGAATTTTGCCTGGCCCACGGCCGAGATCGCGGTGATGGGCGCCAAGGGCGCGGTGGAAATTATTTTCCGTGGCGATATTGGCGACAAAGCCAAGATTGCCGCGCGCACCAAAGAGTACGAAGCAAACTTCGCCAATCCCTTCAAGGCGGCGAACTTAGGCTTCGTTGACGATGTGATTTTGCCGCACACCACGCGCGCGCGCATTTGCCGCTCGCTCAATATGCTGAAAACCAAGGACGTCAAGAACCCTTGGAAGAAGCATGCTAATATTCCGTTGTAAGAGCCCACTGTCATGTTCAAAAAAATTCTGATTGCCAACCGGGGCGAGATCGCCTGCCGCGTCATCAAGACTGCGCGCAAGATGGGCATTAAAACTGTCGCGGTGTATTCCGACGCTGACAAAGACGCGCTACACGTGCAGATGGCCGACGAGGCCGTGCATATCGGCGAAGCTCCGACAGCCAAAAGCTATTTGCAGATCGACCGCATCGTCAAAGCCTGCAAGCAAACCAAGGCTGAAGCCGTACATCCGGGGTACGGATTCTTGTCCGAGAACTGTGCGTTCCAAGAGGCGCTGGCCAAAGCCAAGATCGTGTTCATTGGCCCCGATGCTCATGCCATTCAGGCCATGGGCGACAAGATTGAATCTAAAAAACTTGCTGTGAAGGCAGGCGTCAGCGTTGTGCCAGGCTTCAACAGCGTGGTCAAAGATGTGGCGCACGCCATCAAGATCGCCAAAGAAGTTGGCTACCCGGTCATGATCAAAGCTTCTGCGGGCGGCGGCGGCAAGGGCATGCGCATCGCGCGCAATGAAGGCGAAGTGCGCGAAGGGTTTGAGCGCGCCACATCCGAAGCCAAATCTTCCTTCGGTGATGACCGCGTGTTTATCGAACGCTATATCGAGCAGCCGCGCCATATCGAAATTCAGGTGCTGGCGGATCGCAAAGGGAATACTTTTTATTTGGGTGAGCGCGAATGTTCGATCCAGCGTCGCCACCAAAAGGTAATTGAAGAAGCGCCGTCGCCGTTCCTTGATGTCAAAACCCGTAAAGCCATGGGCGAGCAAGCGGTTGCACTGGCCAAAGCCGTGAAGTACGTGAGTGCTGGCACGGTGGAATTCATCGTCGACCAAAAGCGTAATTTTTATTTCCTGGAAATGAATACGCGCCTGCAGGTGGAACATCCGGTCACAGAAATGGTCACCGGGCTTGATCTGGTCGAACTGATGATTCGCATTGCTTACGGCGAAAAAATTCCCTTCGCGCAAAAGGACGTGAAACTGAATGGCTGGGCGATGGAATCGCGCGTCTATGCCGAAGATCCGTATCGCAACTTCCTGCCGTCCACTGGCCGCTTGGTGCGCTACACGCCGCCAGTCGAAGGCAAAAATGTCCGTGTCGATACGGGCGTGTACGAGGGCGGTGAAATCTCGGTGTACTACGACCCGATGATTGCCAAACTTGTGACCTATGGCAAAAATCGTAGCGAGGCCATTGCCCATATGCGCGAGGCGCTCGACGCCTATTACATTCGTGGCGTCAGCCACAACATTCCGTTCTTGGCGTCCTTGATGTCCAAGAAGAAATTTGTCGATGGCAATATTTCGACCAACTTTATCGCCGAAGAATACCCCAACGGCTTTTCGGCGAAAGATTTGCCGGCTAAAGATCCGACGCTGCTGACGGGCATTGCGGCGCTTGTACATCATGCTTATCAAGCGCGCGCGGCAGCCATCTCGGGCCAAGTGTCGGGTCACGGGCGCGATCTACCCGACACCTGGATGGTGGTGACGGGCGAGGGCAAAAGCCAGACCGCGCATCAAGCGTGGGTCAGTCCGCTCGATGACGGGGAAGATGATCCCAATCTGGGGCCTGCCAGCGGCGTGGTGAAAGTTGGCAATAAAACGCTGACCATGGCCAGCATGTGGAGCTATGGCTTTCCGCTGCTAATCGCCGCGGTCAGAATCGATAAAGACCCCACCATCGACGTGACGGTTCAAGTCGATCATCGCGGTGCGGGCTATCGCCTGTGCCATGCTGGCGCACAAATTGATGTGAAGGTGCTGACAGTACGCGAAGCAGAGTTGAATCTGCTGATGCCCTTCAAGCCGCCACCAGATTTGTCGCGCTTTTTGCTGTCTCCCATGCCGGGGCTGTTGGTCTCGTTGGCTGTCAAAGAGAGCCAAGAAGTAAAGGCAGGCGAAACCCTAGCCATCGTTGAGGCCATGAAAATGGAGAACGTGCTGAAAGCCGAGCGCGACGGGACAGTCAAGAAAATTCATCACGTCGCCGGCGATAGCTTGGCCGTTGACCAGGTGATTTTGGAATTCGCCTGAACATTCCCGATCATGATGAGTGACGCTGATACCAAAACAGTCTGCGTGCGCATCTCTGGTCGCGTGCAGGGCGTTGGCTATCGTGCGTGGGCGCAAAAGACGGCGCGCAAACTCAATCTCACAGGCTGGGTGCGCAACCTCACCGATGGCACCGTCGAAGCTGTTGTACGTGGCCCTCCCGAAGCGGTGGAAAAATTCGTTGCTGATTGTCAGGCTGGGCCCATGCTCGCCCGCGTGACGAGTGTGTATACCAAGCCCGCAGATACAGCCGATGAACTGGTTGGGTTTGAATAGCGAGAAACGGCGGACCATAATAAAACACGTCATGCTCGTGCGTGTCACGACCATCCAGGGGAATAGCCCGCTTTTCTGAATTAAACCCTGGGTCTTCGGGTCAAGCCCGAAGACGACTGTTATGTTTTATTGCTCCACCGCACATACAACGACGTCGGCAGCAATCGCGGTGTCATAACATTCGGTGCTGCCATTTCGCGGATCGCAAGCTCGCCCGCTTCGAACGTGCCGCCTTTATCGGCCAGTATGTCCTTCATCAGTCCGTCCATGGCCAACGCAGACGCGCGAATGGCATAGGCCGTAAAAATCATAAAGCCGAATGTGGGGTCGAGCAATTTCACGCACTCACGCATCAGTTCGGGCAAGTGGTCGAACAATTCCCACATCTCGCCTTCCGGGCCACGTCCGAATTTCGGTGGATCGAGAACCAAGCCATGGTAAGTTTTTCCTCGGCGAACTTCGCGCGCGGCGAACTTGCGCGCATCGTCCACTATCCAACGAATGGGCGCAGCTTCTAAGCCCGAAGCCGCCTGATTTTCTTTCGCCCATGCCACGGATTTTTTTGAGGCATCAACATGGGTCACCTCTGCGCCTGCGCGTACCGCAATCAGCGACGACAGCCCAGTGTAGGCAAATAAATTCAGCACGCGCGGTTTCTCAGGCGCTTTGGCCAATTGGTCGGCCATCCATTGCCAGTGCGGCGCTTGTTCGGGAAATACCCCCATATGCCGAAAGGCGCTGAGTCGACAGACGGCGGTGACACCGCCGATGTCCATGTTCCATTGGCTGGGGGTTTGGCCGCGCTGTGACCAGCGGCCTTGTTCCTCTTCGTCGACGCCATCAAAAACGCCACTCGCCTTGTCCCACTCAGTTTGTGGCAGGCGCTTGGTCCACATCGCCTGAGGTTCCGGTCGATCAACCACCACCTCCCCGAAGCGCTCGAGTTTTCGCCCGGCGCCCGAATCTAGCAGCGCATAACCACCGGTGGCCGATGGCTCGGCGGCAACAATGTGGAGTGAGCTTTGTGGTGGGTGTGGGGGCATATGGGTAAGGGATGGTCTGACCGAAGCGCGAACCTAAGCTAAACACCGGCGCATTGCCAATCGACTCACGCCATTAGATCGGCTGTACTTATGCTTTAGTAAACATTTTCGGGAGAGCCACATGACTGATCCTTCCACCTCACGCCGTTCCGTCATCGGGTTTGGAACACTTGCCCTGGGCTTGCCACTGCTTGGCAGTGCGTTCTCCTCGGCTGCTCAGGCGCAGACCAAGGACAAATCTTTGGACTTGTCCAACAAGGCCGACTTCTTGACGGCAGTGCAAAAAATGCGCGGCGCGCTCGATGAGCGGATTTGCATGGGCTATGTGAAGGGGCTGTATTACGGTGTCGTCGACGCCAAGATCACGCCGCTGTACGGCGTTCTGGGGGGAACCTTCAGCCGCTATAAACGCCTTCCCAATGGCAACTTTGAAGGCCGGACGTTTGAAGTGGCGTACTTCACCGATTGGAATACCGGCCAACTGATGGAAACGTTTAACAATCCCTACACCGGTGAGACAGTCACCGTGCCGCAAACACGTATGGGCCCCAGTACCGTCATCATTACACCTGAAGGCTTAAAAATTGGCGGTGAGAGCGGATTGCCCGGCATGAGCGTTACGCACCGCTTTTTGCCCGCGCGCGTGGTCAATAACGACGTCTGGATTGTCGATGAAAGTGTTGTCAGCACACCGCCCGACTTTAAGGGGCCCAAATTTAGCTACAACGAAGTGACGACCTTGCAGACCACACTGACGGAATTGAATGATCCGAAGTTGTTGCAAACCGCCACCCATGTGCATTTCAATGGCGTAGTGTCGTGGCGTCCGTGGCTGAAAATGGGTGACCGCCCCGGACACTTGCTGGGGAACGCTGCTGGACGGCGTGTGAGCAAGATGACCGATTATCCCGCCGAGTATCAGGAGTGGACCAAAAAATACCACGCCGATGTCTGGGCCAATCCGGGTGCGATCTTGGACGGTAAGAAGGGCTAGGACGTTCCGAACACATTTTTGAACTCCTCCACCATGGCCGCATCAACCTCGGCCATGGTGGGCTTTACGCCCAGGGCATACAGCGAGGTCACGCCGTGCTGGCTGATGCCGCAGGGCACGATGCCGGTGAAGTGCGAGAGGTCGGGGTTCACGTTCAGCGCCACGCCGTGAAAGCTGACCCAGCGCCGCACCCGAATTCCCAGGGCAGCGATCTTGTTTTCGTATCCGTCCTTTTGGGCAACCCACAAACCAATGCGTCCCTCGCGGCGTTCGGCCGTCACGCCGAAACGCGAAATCACACGGATCAGCCATTCTTCCAGGTCGTAGACGAAGCATCGAATGTCGGGCCCTGGTGAGTGCGCGCGGCGCTTTAAGTCTAGCATCACATAACCGACTCGCTGGCCAGGGCCATGGTAGGTGTATTGGCCGCCGCGTCCGGCTTGAAAAACCGGGAATCGATCTGGGGCAAGCAGGTCATTTTTATTGGCCGAGGTTCCCGCGGTGTAGAGGGGCGGGTGCTCCAGCAGCCATAGTAAATCCGACGCCGTGCTAGCCTTAATGTCCTCAACACGGGCGTCCATCTCAGCCAGGGCCTCTGGGTAGGGAACGGGCAGGGCTGAGGCCCGAATCTCAACCGGCCCTGCGTCGCTACGCCACCGGTTTTGTGGCGCGCAGGTGGGCTGATCTTCAAGTTTATGGGCGGCGTCCTTCATGGCCACATCTTTAGCACATTCTGGGGCTTTTCATGAGCCGCCTGGGGAGGTTGCTAATGGGGGGCCGATTTGCTATCCCCGGCGCTCTATCGGGGCCTCAACACCCCCTTATTACCCCAAGACGTGCGGTCGTGGCGGAAATGGTAGACGCGCAGCGTTGAGGTCGCTGTGGGGCAACTCGTGAAGGTTCGATTCCTTTCGACCGCACCACTTTTCCCTTTGGTCTTCGGCTTCGGCTGGCAGGCTGCACCCCTACACGGCCATAAAGACCAGGATGGCGATCACCAGTAAGCAGACCCAAGCGGGGTGTTTGCCCTTGGTTCCCGCGAACCAATAAACGCCGGACACAGCGAAAGTCGCCGCCAAAATCATCGCGAATTACCTCGACCGTCCTTGTCGTGTCGTTCTCCATCGCCGCCGCGATCATGGCCGCGCCCAGCCCCAGGCCCAGCAACACGATGCCAGCCGAAAACAGAACCAGCTCATGGCGGACCTCGCGTCAGGACAAAACCGTGCGAGGCGATGTTAGCCCAAGCGTGTCCGGAAAAAACTCCTGCCGCGCCACCGTCGCCTCACTTTCGCTTGATCGGCTGGTGAGAAAGGTCTAGGCCAAAAGGGCAGGCGTTGTCGCGTTCATTGCGTCGTCCGCCATATCAAAACCACCGCCAGACGAGGTCAGCCCATGCCTATGCTTAAGCGCATCAATCTCTGTGTCGCCGACATGGAACGCTCGCTCAAAGTCTACCGTGATATTTTGGGCTTTACGGTCAACTACATGAAAGATTCCGCATCGGATTCGTATTCCTACCCCGTGTTCATGTTTCCGAAAGAGGCCAAGCTGCGCTTTGCCACGCTCGATAGCCCGACCCAAGAGCGCACCTTTGCGCTGACAGAAGTGCGTGGCATTGAACTGCCCAAGTTGCCGGTGCCTCACATGACGGCGGTGGTTCTCAACTGCATCAATTTCGACGAAGTCGTGGCGAAAGCAACAGCCATGGGCCTCAAGGTCATCCCCGAGCAGGCTTTGCCAGATCTTGACGGAAAACCGAAAGGTCGGGAAACCGCGTTCGTCGATCCCGACGGCCATTTGATTGTGCTCTACAAGATGCTCAATCAATAAACGGGAAGCTTTTTTCCCCAAGTGATCCTTTGCCGCGTACTTTCTTTGAGTTTTAAGCTCTTGAGTTTTCATCGATGTCGGAAAATGTTGCCCATCGTCAACTGACGCAAGAGACCGAAGGAACCTTTGGTCTGGATGCGGCGTTTGTCGATGAGGTTGCAACATCCTTGCTGGCCGACAATCGGGTGCGCGTGAAGGAACTAGTTTCCGACCTTCACTACGCCGACATGGCCGATCTTCTGGAGCGGTTGGACGCCCAAGAACGGCGTCTGTTGGTCGAGACCATCCGTGACAATTTCAATGCTGATGTATTGCCCGAACTGGCCGAGGTTGTGCGCGATCAGGTGATGGATGCGCTGGGTTTCGAAGATTTTGCCGCCGCGCTGACCCAGCTTGATTCTGACGATGCGGTCTATGTGGCGTCGAAGCTATCGGCGGCAGAGCGCGCACAGATTGCTGCGCGCATGCCCCAAGCCAACCGCTTGTCGATCGAGCAAGGGTTGGCTTACGCCGAGAACTCAGCCGGTCGTTTGATGCAGCGCGAGTTTGTGGCGGTGCCAAGCTATTGGACGGTTGGGGAAACGATTGACTACATGCGTTCCGTCCAGACGCTGCCTGAGAAATTCTATGCTGTCTTTGTCGTCGACCCGCGCAATCGCCCGCAAGGAATGGTGGAGCTGTCGCGGCTGTTACGTGCGAAGCGCCCCGAGCAGATGAAGGATCTTTATGACCGTGATGTCGAGCCTGTGGCTTTGGATATGGACCAAGAGGATGTGGCGTTTCTGTTTAAGCAACGCAATTTGGTCAGTGTGCCGGTCGTCGATAAATCGGGTCGATTGGTAGGCCAGATTACGATTGATGATATCGTCGACGTGATCGAAGAAGAGGCTCAGGACGATATTTTAAAACTTGCCGGTGTCAGCAATTCAGAGGTGTCGAGTCTTTATAACGCCATCATTCGCACGGCCTCATCACGGTTCCCGTGGTTGGCCATCAATCTGGCGACGGCTTTTTTAGCATCTGCTGTCGTCGGTCTGTACGAAGACTCGATCGAGAAATTGGCCGCTCTGGCCGTTCTGTTGCCCATTGTCGCCGGAATGGGGGGCAACGCCGGAACGCAGACCTTAGCCACGGCCGTCCGCGCGTTAGCTACCCGCGAGTTAGATGCCAGCAATGCCTTTCGGGTCACCAGCCGCGAACTCTTTGTCGGCATGATCAACGGATTGCTGTTCGCTGCCATCGTCGGGGTAGCCACTTTTTATTGGTTCGATGATATTTTCTTGGCCATTACGATTGGGGCGGCGATGTTCGTCAATCTCACTGTCGCGGGACTATCGGGGATCCTGATCCCGTATGCCTTACAAAAATTCGGCTCTGACCCCGCCGCGTCTGGTGGCGTGTTACTCACCACAGTGACCGATGTTGTTGGTTTCTTCAGCTTTTTAGGCCTGGCGACCATACTCGTGCTTTGAATCGCCGTAAAACTTGGAAAACCAGGGTTCGCGAACAAGCACTTGCAGATACAATGTTGCACGGTGGAGCTTTTGCCCGAATAGTTGATCCGTCTGTTAAGTACATCACACCGCCCAACAATCTCCGTAAGAAGCAGATTGATGCTGGCGTTCAGTTGACGATCTATCCCAGCCTGGTGGCCGCAGCTGCAACAAAAATTATGGCTTTGAAGGAAGAATATCTCCGCTGGGTCGGGGGTGATCTCGATGCATTGTCGGCCGCCTCGGGCGGTGGGCGACGAATTTGCTGTTGAGCAGATGCGTCTCATCTCGTCAGAGCGACAGCGCAACTCAACAGAAGCGTGATGCATGAAATGCGGGTCAAAGACGTTCGGCCACGTAATCAGCGATCGCAAGGGATGAGGTCAGTCCGGGTGATTCTATACCGTAAAGCGAGACAAAACCATTCACGCCGGTTTCGTTTGCCATTTGAATCATGAAATCTCTCGCAGGTTCGCCTTGGGCCTGGATTTTGGGTCGAATACCGCTATAGCCTGGTCGCAAAGCATCATCGGGCAAGTCGGGCCAATACTTGCGGATTGCGGCATAAAAACTGGCCGCGCGGCCTTCATCGACATCGTAGTTCATACTCTCGACCCACTCAATGTCCGGCCCAAATCGTCCCTGCCCGGCAAGGTCGAGGGTGTAATGAAGCCCTAAGCTATGCGCGCCCGGAAGCGGATAGATCAGGCGTGAAAATGGCGCTTTGCCCGACAGATAGAAATAGTTTCCCTTGGCATAGTGTTGAGGTGGAATGGTGGGCGTCGGCACGCCCCTGATCGACCGGCTCACGTTTTGCGCCGACAAGCCTACGCAATTGATCACCGTCTTTGCCTTTAGTGTCATGGGCGCCGCGCCACCAGCATGAATGATGACGCCATCATCAGCGGCCTCGCCGCTGACCACGGGGCTATTATAGGCAATGACAGCGCCGTGGGCTTCCGCGTCGCCGAGAATAGCTAACATGAAACCGTGGCTATCGATAATGCCTGTCAGCGGCGAGAGCAGGGCCGCCGCGCAGACCAGTTGGGGTTCTAACTTTTTAGCTTCAGGGGCCGAGAGATAGGTCATGTAAACGCCGCCCGCAGCAGAGTGCGC
>Ga0049084_10000699_pt1 | contig 13221 bp, 13 predicted proteins | sample GreLakmeON33MSRF_FD_66720 | JGI IMG/M metagenome (GOLD analysis project Ga0049084, IMG submission 66720) | Freshwater lentic microbial communities from great Laurentian Lakes, MI, USA - Great Lakes metaG ON33MSRF | ecosystem: Environmental > Aquatic > Freshwater > Lake | place: Great Lakes... | reverse complement strand
AAGCGTCGCACGACCAGATAGGTCGAGGGCCACCGCGATCCCGGCTCCCGCGGCGAGATGGCCGAGCACGCGTGTAAACGCCAGCGCGCGGTGTGTCCGCTCGCGCGAGGGCACCGGTCTCGGCACCACCAGTGCCGGCGGCGCGAGCGTAGAGCGTTCGGCAGGAATCGACGAAAGGGGCTGCTCGGAGAGCAGCGCACCATCCGCGACGGCGGCGAGTGCGGCGACAACGGCGCCACCGGTCGCCAGCCCCCACGCAACTGCACTCATGCGGTGCGGGTCGGCGTTATCCAGAAGCGATGCAACAGTTGCTCCTGGCGTCGCCACATCGGCGACGTCATACGCTCGTTCCCATCGGGATGCTCCCACCCGCAGGCGTGCAGCATGCCGTGCACGACGAGGCGCGCAATCTCCTCACGCACCCCGACTCCGAATTCCTTCGCCTGCACGCGCGCGACATCCGGGCTGATGTAGATGTCCGCGAGGACGGTTCCCGCCGGGTCCGCTCCCAGCGCGAAGGTGATCACATCGGTGGGTCCACGATGGCCGAGGTGTCGCTTATTCAGCGTCGCACTGGTGCGCGACGACACGAACGTCACACTAATCATGGCGCGCGGCACCTTGAGCGCGCGGAGGACGCTTCGCGATAGCTCGACCAGCCGATCGGCGGCCACCGGAACGCGCACACCATCGGCCTGAACCGACACAGCCCGGGGATTCTCACGCATGGTGCTCATGCGCCCGCCGCGTCGGCATTGTAGGCGCGGATGATATCGCGCACCAACCGATGGCGCACCACGTCGGCATCCGTGAAATAGTGAAACGCGATTCCTTCGATGCCGTGCAGGATCCGTTCGATCTGCATGAGCCCGGAGTCTTCGCGACGCGGCAAGTCGACCTGCGTCTTGTCACCGGTGATCACGATCTTCGAGTTCACCCCGAGGCGCGTGAGAAACATCTTCATCTGCATACCAGTCGCATTCTGTGCTTCGTCGAGAATGACGAACGAATCGCTGAGCGTGCGACCACGCATGAACGCCAGCGGCGCGACTTCGATGGTGCGCGTCTCGATGAGTTTCTGGAGGCGCTCGACCGGAATAAGATCGTCGAGCGAATCATACAACGGGCGGAGATACGGATCGATCTTGGCCTGCATATCGCCCGGCAGGAATCCCAGATTTTCGCCCGCCTCGACGGCGGGACGCGCCAGCACGATGCGCCGCACGCGCTTGCGCATCAGCGCATCGACCGCCGCAGCGACCGCGAGATACGTCTTGCCGGTTCCAGCCGGTCCGACGCCGACGACGATATCGTGCGCGGCGATCTGCTTGAGATACTCGGCCTGCCCGGGCGTTTTGGGCTGCACGGCGCGCCGCGCACCCGGCAGCACCAAGGCACCGTTGGTCGCCGCGGGCGCGTCGGCCGGTCGCTCGGTGAGCGACAGGCGTAGCACGTCATCGGCGCCGAGGGTCTTGCCCTCGCGCACGAGCGTGACCATCGCCGCGGCAATGGCTTCGGCGCGGGCGACGTTGTCGGCGTCACCCGTGATCGTCAGGCTGTCGCCGCGAAGCGCCACACGGGTACCCGTGGCGCGTCCAAGTTCAACGAGGTTGCTATCGTTGACGCCAGCGAGCATCTGCATGTCCGCGCCTTCCACCGAAACACGCGTCGTCACGGGCTCGGGGGCGCGATCGTTGCTGTTCACGCGTCGGTCCCGGTGACCGTGAGATGCAGCGCCGCGAGATCAGCGAGAGACACGGCGACCGGTGCGCCTTCAAAGAGCGACCGCGCTGCGGTCGTTTTTGGAAACGCGATCACGTCGCGGAGTGACGGTGCCCCCGAGAGCAGCATCACGATCCGATCGAAGCCAAAGGCGATGCCACCATGCGGCGGCGCGCCGGCACGAAGTCCCTCGAGGAGGAAGCCGAAGCGCTGTTCCTGATCGGCGACGTCTTCGATTCCAAGGAGCGAGAACATGCGAGACTGCGTGGCCGGATCGCTGATGCGAATGCTGCCACCGCCAAGTTCCGTCCCATTGAGGACGACATCGTAGGCCAACGCACGCCAGCGCGCGGGCTGGTCGGGGAACGCCTGCATGTCTTCCGGGTGCGGCGCGGTGAACGGATGGTGCACCGCCGCGAGCGCGCCAGTAGTCGGGTCTTCCTCGAACATCGGGAAGTCCATCACCACAATGAACCGCTGCATTGTGTCATCGACCAGGTCGAGTCGACGGGCGCATTCCTGCCGCACGCGATCGAGCGCGGGATTGGACACGTGATCAGGCGCGGCGACGAACAAGGCGAGATCGCCGTCCGCGAGCGGCAAGGCCGCGCGTGCCGCGTCGGTAAGGAACTTCGCCAATGGTCCGTCGTAAGCCCCGTCAGCATGCCGCACGCGGAGCAACCCTCCCGCGCCCGCGCTCTTGGCGAGCGCTTCTAACTCATCCACCTGCTTACGGCTCCAGGCGGCGCCACCGGGCACGATCAGTCCGCGCACGCGCGCGCCATTCGCGATGGCGGTGGTGGTGACCGCGAAATCGAGGCCGGCGAACACGGCGGTGTAGTCGGCCAGCCGGAGATCGTATCGGAGGTCGGGGCGGTCACAGCCATAAACCTCCATCGCGTCGCGATAGCTCATGCGATCGAAGTGCGCCGGGATACTGTGACCGGCTTCGGTCCACAGCGCACCGATCAGCGACTCCGCGAGGGCCAGAATGTCCTCCCGCTCGATGAAGGACGCTTCGATGTCGATCTGCGTAAACTCCGGCTGCCGATCGGCGCGGAGGTCTTCGTCGCGGAAGCAGCGGGCGATCTGGAAGTAGCGATCGAAGCCGCAGCACATGAAGAGCTGCTTATAGATCTGCGGCGACTGGGGCAGCGCGTAGAACTCGCCCGGATGCACGCGGCTCGGCACGAGGTAATCGCGCGCACCTTCCGGCGTCGGCTTCGTGAGGATGGGCGTCTCGAGCTCGAGATACCCCCGATCGCTGAGAAACCGGCGCGAGACCTGCAGCAGCCGATGGCGCAGCACCAGATTCTCCTGTAATTCCGGCCGGCGCAGGTCGAGGTAGCGATGACGCAGGCGGAGTTCTTCGGCCGCCATTTTTTCGCCGCGTCCACGGGCCACCGGCAGTGCCGGCGTGACCGCTGGCCCAACGACCCGCAGCGATGTGACGCGCACTTCGATTGAACCGGTAAGCATATCGGGATTCTGTCGATCGAGCTCACGGGCCACCACTTCCCCTTCGCACAGCACCACCGACTCGACACCCACGGCGGCAGCGATCCGCAGCGTCTCGGCGTCGCTCCACGCCGGCCCGAAGGCCAGCTGCACCAGCCCCGTCCGATCGCGCAGGTCGATGAAGACGAGGCCGCCCAGATCGCGACTCCGGTGCACCCATCCGCCAAGGCGAACGGTGCGACCGACGTCCGGCGAGCGCAGGAGGCCACAAGTGTCGGTACGGAGGGAAGTAGCGAGCACGGACTGATCTGACAAAGACGACATTACGCGCGGCGCTCCTAACGGGGCGAATCAGGGACCTGCTTGGGCCAACGAGCGGCCGCAAACGGTGAAAGTTAAATGATTTACGTCAGTCTCGGTAGCGATTCCGACCTACCATTCGCTTGACCCGCGAAGGCGAGGGCCGTTAGCATGCCCTATGTGCCGTCTGTTCATCTGCGGGGTGGCCGCGTTTAGCTGGGCCCACGGGCTCGCCGCGCAGCCCGTCCCCGCGCGCGATCTTTGGGAGTTCCCGCTCGGCGCCGTTCTCGAGCCTGCCGCTTTGGCGGCGGAGCCCGGTGCCGGACTGTGGAATCCGGCCGCGTCCGCGCTCCGGCCGGGCGAACGCATCCGCCTCGGCGTGGCGTCGTTGTCGACCGGCGGGCAGCAGGGCGTTGATGGGCAATTGTTGTCCGCGTCCTTGCGGCGCGCGTCCGGCACCACCCTTGGGCTCTCCGTGGCCCGGACCTCAGTCGCCGGCCTGGTACGCACCGACAGTGATCCACAGAGCGTGGGCGATATCAATTACGCCAGCTTGCTGATCAGTGCCACCGCGGCGAAGACCTTGGTTCCCCATGTCACCGCCGGTCTCGCCGTTCGCTGGCGGGAGGGACGGGCGGACCGGGAGGTGAGCACGGCTATCGCGGCCGATCTTGGGGTGGTCGTACACGATCTGCCGTGGCGGAACGCGCGGGTCGCGCTGTCCAGCTTCCTGTGGCGGCCGGGCCGCGAAATCGACGACCGCCCCGCGTTCGTGGCGGCGGTGGACGCCCGTGTGGTCGGCGATTCAGCGTCACGCGAGCTTCGGCTTGGCTTGAGCCAAAACAACGTTAATCGGGGCGCCACCGAGCGCGGCCCCTTTTTGTCGGGTCGTCTGGATCGATGGGAGGCCCGCGCGGCGATCGTGCGCGCATCGGCCGGCGGCGGCACCGTCACGCGCATCCGCTCTGGGCTGGCGGTGTACTATGCGAGGTACGTGGTCGGCGTGGCTCGAGAGGAAGGCATCTCCGGGCTCGGACCCGTTTATCAGTTCACGCTCAGTTCGATCCTCAAGGAATGATGTCTCAAACGCTGGCGACCGAAAACCTGCTCGACCTTGCGCCTAGTGCCGCGCTGTCGCGACTCCTCGTGTGGTTGAGCGATCGCGGGGAACCGTCGTATCGGGCCGCGCAGATTTTCGCGCGCCTTTGGCTGCGCCCGGTTCGGTCGTTCGACGACATCACGGAATTGCCCAAGGGGCTCCGCGAAGCGCTTGCGGCGTCCTTCGTATTGCCTCAACTGGAGCTCGCCGAGCGCCAGACATCAACCGACGGCACCGAGAAGTTTCTGTTCAGGATGGCCGACGGTCAGCTCATCGAAACCGTGTCCATCCCCGACGGCGACCGCATCACGCTCTGCATCTCGTCGCAGGCGGGATGCGCGCTGCAGTGCGCATTCTGTGCGACCGGCGCGATGGGCTTCCAGCGCAACCTGCAGCCGTCGGAAATCGCCGGGCAGGTACGGGAGCTTCGCCTGCTCTCGCCGCCGATTCTTCCCACGAATATCGTGTTCATGGGCATGGGCGAACCGATGATGAATTGGAAGGCGGTCGATCCAACGCTCTCACTGCTGAACGATCCGCGCGCGCTGGGCATTGGCGCGCGCCATATCACGATCTCGACCGTCGGCGTGCTGCCAGGAATTGTGGCGCTCTCCGAGCGTCCCGAACAGTTTCGCCTGGCGATCTCGATCCATGCGCCCAGCGATGAGCTCCGCGAATCGCTGATGCCGATCAACACGAAGTATCCGTTGGCCGACGTGATCGCGGCGGCAGCGCAGTTCGATCGCCGCGTGACGTTCGAATACGTGATGCTGGGCGGCGTCAACGATCAGCCGTCGCATGCCACGATGCTGGCGCAGCTGGCTCGCGAGTGTCGCGCCTTCGTAAACTTGATTCCGCTGCACCCCGGCGGCACGATGGGCTTCGCCCCGTCGTCAGCCTCGGCGACCGCCTCGTTCACGCGCGCGCTGCGGGCGCGCGGCGTGGAAACGGCGGTGCGCCGCAGCCGCGGGCTCGATATTGCCGCCGCGTGTGGTCAGCTACGGACGGAGCGCCTCGGTCGACGGCTTCCAATCGCGACCCACGAAGATGGTGAGGTCGAGGTAGCGTAGCGTATCGGAACGCGCCTCGATGGTGCCTGTCCCGACGGCGCGCCGTAACCGTTCGGCCCAATCCTGATGGCCCGTGTGCGAGACGATTAACGTGCCACTACGTGGCGTCCCGCGTTCGGTATCGTACTCGACCACATCGAATCCACGATCGCGTAGTTCACTGGTGGCGCGACGCGCGAAACCGCGCGTCCCCGACGCGTTGAGCACGCGAACACGCACCCGGCTGCCGTCCGGTGCACGGGCCAACGAGTCATCGACGGCCGCCATCGTCCCGGACGCGGCCTCGATGACTGGCTGGTGGCGAGTCCCCCACCAGGCCGCGCTCGCGCCGAGCAGGACCACCGTCAGCAACGCCACGATCAGCCATCCTCGCCGCGTGCGCCGTGGTACCTTCGGCGACGGCAGCGACGGCCACCCCGGCGTCGTGCTCATCGCACGTGATCCCAGAGCGCGACCGTCTCGGGAGCGAGCCCATTCCCTTCGCGAATGGCCCATTCGAGGCGCATGCGAACGACTTGACGAAAGACCTGATCGAAGGCGACGGGCACGCAGCCGGCAAGAAATGCGCGATCGGCCTGCATGAACAAGCGTCCCGGCTCGAGAAAATCCGCCATATACAACGCGCGGCCCACTCGCGACCAGCCGGACTGGCCGACGGTATGCCATCGAACTGCGTCGAGAACGTCGTGACGCAATTCGCCCCGAGCGGCCAAGCGGTTCGCCGCCGCGGGGCCGTGCAGCATCCCGAACGGTCGATGGTGATCGCCGGTATCAGCGCGTAACGTCGGTTCGTCAGCGTCACGCAAGGCATCGTGCCACGCACCGGCATCCACCCACGCCTGCTCCTCGACTGGCGAGAGCGCGAGGGCCTGCGCCCACGTGCGCAACAGCGCCACGACACGCGCAATGTGCGCGCGCCGTTTGTCCGTCACGATCGCCCATGACGGCAGCTCGATGAGCGGTAGCGTGCGGAGAGGATCAGGAGTCACGATGTTTGTCAGACTTCGTCGATCGCGGCACGCAGCGCGGCCGTCAGTGCGATGGCCTCCTGCACGGAACGCCCGGCGGCGCGCACCAGCGCGCTCCCGACGACGACCCCGTCACCTAACAGCGCCGCCGCCTTCGCCTGCGCTGGTGTCGAGATGCCGAAGCCAATGCAGATCGGCAATGACGTCGACGCACGAAGCCGCGCCACCGTGACAGGGAGATCGTCTGGCAGCGACGCCCGTTCTCCGGTGACACCGAGCCGGCTGATGAGATAGACGAATCCACCGCCGTGACGGGCAATTTCCGCCATCCGCGGGGCCGGCGTGGTCGGCGCGACGAGGCGCACAAAATCGAGACCACTGGCGCCGAACCACTCCTCGCGCGCCGGATCCGCCCCAACCGGCAGATCGGTCACCAGTACGCCATCGACACCGGCAGCGCGCGCGCGGGCTAGTACGTCGGGGCCACCGGCGATGATCGGGTTGAGGTAACTGAAGAGCACGACCGGAACGTCGAGCGCGGCGTCGCGAACGATGTGCAGCGTGCGCTCCAGGCTCACACCGTGGTCGAGCGCAATCTGCGAGCTCTGCTGAATGACGGGACCGTCCGCCATCGGATCGGAGAACGGCACGCCGATCTCGATCACGTCGGCACCGGCGGCGGCGATGCCACGGAGCAGCGTTACGCTCTGCCCGGGATCAGGGTGCCCCGCTGTCACATAGCAGACGAGCGCTCGACGGCGCTCCGCCGCGAGTGCGGCAAATCGCGCCGACAGCCGAGATGTTGAGGGGGTAGAAACGTCAGGCAAAGTAATCACTGATGGTGATGCCATCGCGTTGAGGGGGCTCGGTCCGGATGACGGTGTACTCAAACTGGCCAGACGCATCGCATGCGGTTAGGTCGTACACGTGCAGATCCAGCGGGCGATTCCCCTGGTCATCCGCGATCCTACGAACGAGCGGACGCGACATGGCGGTTGGATCGGGGTTGACCGCTACAAATTGTCGCGAGGGGGAACGAGTCGAGCACCACCAGCGAGCCGACCGGATACATGCCCGTCATGTTGATGAACGCCTTCACGAGCACCGTGCCCAGCAGTTGTCATACTTCGGGGAGTGTGTACTGATTGATCGTGCCGATATCCTTATCACCGCGGCCGCTGACGCACAGCAACACCGGTTCGTCCGTCGACCAACGCCCGGCTTCCCGTTCTATCCAGGCCACCGCGTGTGCCGTCTCGAGCGCCGGGATGATGCCTTCGAGTCGGCTCAGCAAGGCGACACCGCGCAACGCCTCCGTGTCGTCGATCGATACGTACTCGGCCCGACCGCTGTCATGCAACCACGCGTGCTCGGGGCCGACGCCAGGGTAATCGAGGCCGGCTGAGATACTGTGCGCGGGGTGCACCTGTCCGTTGGCATCCTGCAACAAATAACTGAGGGACCCGTGCAATACACCGGGGGTGCCGCGCGTGATCGACGCACTGTGACGCTCGGTGTGCAGTCCTTCACCGGCCGCTTCGACGCCAACGAGCTCCACCCCGGCATCACCCACAAACCCAGCGAAGATGCCCATCGCGTTCGAGCCGCCGCCGACACACGCAACGACGGTTTTCGGTAGCGCGCCCGCTCGTGCAAGCATCTGGGCGCGGGCTTCGCGACCGATGACCGATTGGAACTCGCGCACCATGCGCGGATACGGCGCCGGACCGACAACGGAGCCAATGATGTAGTGGCTGTCGTTCACCGAGCCGACCCAATCACGGATCGCTTCCGTCGTCGCATCCTTTAGCGTCCGCGTGCCCGAGAGCACCGGGATGACGGTGGCACCCAACAATCCCATCCGGAACACATTCAGCGCTTGGCGCTGCATGTCCTCCTCACCCATGTACACCACGCACTCGAGACCGAAGCGCGCACAAATCGTCGCGGTGGCGACCCCGTGCTGGCCAGCGCCGGTCTCGGCGATGATGCGCCGCTTGCCCATGCGTCGCGCCAACATCGCTTGCGCGACCGTGTTATTGATCTTGTGCGCACCCGTATGACACAGGTCTTCGCGCTTCATCCATACCTGGGCACCGATCCGCGCGCTCAGTCGCGGCGCAAACGAAAGCGCCGTCGGACGTCCGACATACTCGCGAAGCAGCGCATCGAGCTCGGATTGAAAGGCCACGTCGTGACGCGTTTCCTCGAACGCCGCCTCGAGCGCATCGAGCGCCGGGATCAGCGTTTCCGGAACGTACCGTCCACCGAACGGGCCGAACCGATCAGTCGGCGCCACGGCGCCGCTCGTTGTATCCACCATAGTCATTGCGACATCCCTGCGGCCGAGCGAACGGCCGCGACGAACTGTTCAACCAACACTGGATCTTTGACACCCGTGTTGCACTCCACTCCTGAAGATACGTCCACGATGTCCGGAGAAAGCAATCGGATGGCAACGCTCACATTCGCCGGTCGCAAGCCGCCCGCCAGGATCACACGAATTCCCGGAACGGCGGCGCGAAGGGCCGCGACGGCATCCTGTAGTCCAGACCAATCAAGTGCGCCTCCGGTACCGCCCAGCTGTCCCACCACGTGCGCGTCGAGGACCACGGCCCCTGCCGCCGCCCCGAGCTCGGCGGCGTTGGTGGGCAGCAGCGTATCCGCGATGCGTAGCACGGGCCACACCGCGCGACCGGTGGCCCGACGAATCGCGTCGATGGTCGCCGGCGTGCACGCGCCATGTAGCTGCGCGATGTCGAGATCGAGTTTCTGGACCGTGACGATCACGTCATCAGGATGGTGGTCCCCGAAGACGACGACCCGCTGCACCTCGTGACGACGCAGGCCCAGCACCGTACGCACCTGATCCAGCGTCAGCACGCGAGGCCCACCCGCCATGATGGCGCCGACATAGGCGGCTCCGGCGCCCACCGCCTGCGCGGCGTCTCCGGTCCTGGTCAGCCCGCAGATCTTAACCGCGATCACCGACGGGCCGTCGTCGAGCGCGGAATCCCCGCCAACACGCGTACCGCCGATGCCGGATCAGCCGACGCGGAGACCGCGCTGCCCACCAGCACCGCATCGGCACCGGCCAGCGCCGACGGCGTGATATCGTGAGCCGACTGCATACCGCTTTCGGCCACGGCGACACAGTGCGCGGGAATCCGCGGAATCAACGCGGGCGCGGTGGCGGGATCGATGATGAGGGTTTCGAGGTTCCGATTATTGACCCCGATCACCGTGGCCCCGACCTCGAGCGCGCGCGCGAGCTCCTCTTCGTCGCGGATTTCGACGAGCGTGGCCAGGCCGCATTCGCGCGCCGCATCCATGAGCATCGGTAACTCCGACGGCGACAGCGCACGCACGATCAAGAGCGCCGCGGCGGCCCCGCGGACGCGGGCTTCCCAGAGCTGCACGGGATGGACGAGAAAGTCCTTCCGAATGACCGGTACCGAGACGCATGACGCGACAGCGGAGAGGTCCTCGAGCGTCCCGCCGAATCGGGTTGGCTCGGTGAGCACCGAAATGGCCGCCGCCCCGCCGGCGACGTAGTGCGCGGCCTGAACGGCCGCGTCGATGCCGGGGTTGATCGCCCCTTTCGAGGGGGACGCGCGCTTCACCTCGGCGATCACGCGAATGGCCGGGCCGCGGAGGGCGGCCGCAAACGCCTCGGCGGCCATCGGCGCCGGGGGCAGATCCCGGGCGGCGCTCCGCAGTTCGGGCAGGGTCGCGAGAACCAAACTCGCCCGGACGTGCGAGGCGCGCGTGAGCTCGCCAAGAGTCCCGGACGGGAAGGTCCACAACGGTCGTGAAGAAAATGCTTGCACTTCGGCCTGTGTTCGGTTAGCGTGGCAATTGGTGGATTCGGCCTGCATTCGGGGTCCGAGTCTGTAGGTCCCCTTTCGTGGAGCAACCATGCCGCTCACCAAGCGACAGCGGGAAATTCTGTCCTTTCTCTCCGACTATAACGAAGGGAATGGATACGCCCCGAGTTTCGAAGAGATCGCGTCACGATTCAACTATAACTCGCTGGCCACGGTGCATGAGCACCTCACGAATCTCGAGCGCAAGGGCTACATCAAGCGCTCGTACAACGAGAGTCGTGCGATCGAGATCCTTCCCTCCGAGCTGTTTCAGCGATCGGTGGAACTGCCGCTGCTTGGCTCCGTCGCGGCCGGTGCACCCATCGAAGCGATGCACACTGGTGAAACGATGTCCGTGCCGGATGGTTTCCTCCGACGCAGCGGGAGCCATTACGTCCTGAAAGTGCGCGGCGATTCGATGATCGAGGAGCAGATCAAGGACGGGGACTATGTCGTCATCAATGATCGCAATGCCGCGGACAATGGCGAAATGGTGATCGCGATGCTCGACGGGTCCGGCGCCACCGTGAAGCGGTACTATCGCGAGCGCGACGGGCGGATTCGTCTCCAGCCTGCCAACGAAACGATGTCACCACTCTTCGTGCACGAAGACGATGTGCGCATTCAGGGCATCGTGGTCGGCGTACTGCGCCGCTACTGACCGCTCGACCCGACTACGGTCGGGTCGCGTTGGACGCCACACGCAGGCGCTGCAGCGCGGCGAGGCCGACGCCGGCGGCCATCGCTCGTCGCGTGCGGTCGACGGCGTCGGCATAGCTCCCCTCATCGCGACTCACGTACACGGCGGCCGCGGCGTTGAGCAGGACAGCCGCCTGCGCCCCCACGGAGCCGCCGCCACTCAGCACGTCTTCGATCAGGGTGGCGTTGTGCGCGGGATCGCCCCCAACCAAGTCGTCCAGCGAAATCCCCGACAGGCCATGCGCGGCGGGCTCAATCGTCCACGACGCCGTGCGGCCCGCTCGCACTTCTCTCACATGGGTCGGGCCGAGGGGCGAGATTTCGTCCAACCCCGGCTCCCCGTGCACGACCATCGCCCGGACCGTTCCCAACGCGGATAGGGCATCGGCGAGCAATTCGAGACGGGCGTGCTCGGCGACGCCCACCACCTGACGCCCCGCGCGCGCCGGGTTGGCAAGCGGACCGACAATGTTCATCACCGTCGGCACCGCCAACTCACGGCGGACGGGGCCCACGTGGCGGAGCGCGGGATGCATGAGCGGCGCGAACATGAACACGATGCCGGCGTCAGCGAGCGTGGCCGCCATCGCCGGCGGGGTGGTATCGATCAACACCCCCAGCGCCTCGAGCACATCAGCACTCCCCGAACGCGACGTGAATGACCGGTTCCCGTGCTTCGCGACACGCACCCCCATCCCCGCGGCCACCAGCGCCGCCGCCGTCGAGATGTTGAACGTGGTCAGTGCCCCCCCTCCGGTACCGCACGTATCAACCAATTCTTCGGGACGATCGGCCGTCAGCACAATCATCGCCTCGCGAAGCGCCTCGACCACCCCGGCCACCTCGGCGGGCGTTTCACCCTTGACCCGAAGCGCCATGAGGAGCGCGGCCACCTGCACCGGCGTGCCTTCCCCGCGCATGATCACCCCGAACGCGCGCCGCACGCTCTCCGCATCGAGCGATTGATGGGCCGCCAGACGGCGAATCGCCTGACTTAAGGACTCAGCGGACATTGATCGACTCGAGCAGGCGCGTGGGGAGCGCGTTTCGCGATAGGATGAGCGACATCACGAGACCCAGCACTCGGACGCGCTCGACATCTTCGTCGGTAAAGACACCGCGCTGCGCGCGATTCGTGAGGTTGAGCACACCAACCAACTCGTCGTGATACACGAGGGGGAAGCTAATGAAGCTTCCCGTCGTGAAGTACTGGTCGCGGAGCAGCGGGTGTTGCGAGGCCTGGCGGACGTCCTGGACCAGTAACGGTTCTCGCGCGGCGGCCACCCGGCCGGCAACGCCTTCACCGCTCCGGTCGCGGTGCATGTCCCGTCGGGCGTCGTAATGGAGCAGCGCGACGGATGCACCGCGGTCCAACTCAGCGAGGGAGTCCCCCAACGCGATGAGGGCACCGTCGAGATCGGAACTGGCGGACAGCGCGTACGCCAGCGAGGCAAGTGAGCGAGGAGGCATGGCGAAGGGAGGAAACGTCAGCGGGCGCGACCGCGCAATAGTCGCGCGCCTTTGAACTCGGGTCAGTTGAAGCGAACGCGTGTGGTGCCTAGCTTCCCCTACGTCATGGACCCGCGACCGATCCTCCTGGTAACGCAGTATGACGGGGGGCGCTTCGCCGGTTGGCAGCGTCAGCCCGTCGTCCGCACCGTGCAAGGCGACATGGAAGTGGCCCTCGCGCGGCTGTGCGCAACCGCCATTCCGGCGATCGGCGCCGGCCGAACCGACGCCGGCGTCCACGCGCACGGACAGGGGGTTGGCGTCCGGGTGCCCTCTCGCTGGAATCCCGCCTCCCTCCGGCGTGCCATCAACGCCGTTCTCCCCGACGACATCTGGGTCGCGGAGGCCCATCGGATGGTACCGGATTTCCATCCCCGGCGGAGCGCCATCGCGCGGCGATACGATTATCTTATTGGGACGGATGAGGCGGCACGTTCCCCGTTCCGGCGGCGCTACGAGTGGGCCGTCCGTCACCCGCTCGATCCGGCGGCACTGCAGGGCGAGGCCGATAGTGTGTTGGGCGAACACAC
>Ga0049084_10000697_pt1 | contig 13234 bp, 11 predicted proteins | sample GreLakmeON33MSRF_FD_66720 | JGI IMG/M metagenome (GOLD analysis project Ga0049084, IMG submission 66720) | Freshwater lentic microbial communities from great Laurentian Lakes, MI, USA - Great Lakes metaG ON33MSRF | ecosystem: Environmental > Aquatic > Freshwater > Lake | place: Great Lakes... | reverse complement strand
CCGCACTGCGCCGGATGCGCCGCCGCCCCTCGATCATCGCCGCCTGCTTCTCACAGAGTGAACTCTGGCCTTAATGTCTTCCTATTATGCGAGCCTCAATAAGGTGCCGGCCATGTCGTTGTTATATGGTTTTGTTTTGAGCTTCGACCCGATCGGACGACGCACGCCATCCGCCACGCCCTGAAAAGCAAATGTGAAGCCAACCAAAACAACTAATTCTGGAATGACGGCCCACCGTGCCGAAACCACGGCCGGCCTTGGGCGAAACGCGCTCCGTCCCCGCCACCCCGGCGGGCCTGAGACACCGCTGCGGGACACCGGCCTGAAACAAGACATTCAAGAACTGCTGGGCATCAATCCGCGCATCGTTTAGAAATCCCCCGCGCCCCGGCGGCCGGGCCGCGCATGAAAAACGTCCTGTCCAAATTACTCTGGCTCCTCGTCGCCCTCCTCGGTGCGTTTGCCTACGTCATCCTCGCCACCCGTCGCGGCGAACCGGTCAATTCCGCCTTCATCCTCGTCGCCGCGCTCTGCACCTACACCATCGGCTACCGCTTTTACTCGAAATGGATCGCCGCCCGCATCCTCGCGCTCAACGACCGCCGCGCCACGCCCTGCGAAGTCCACGACGACGGCAAGGATTTCGTGAAGACGAACAAGTGGATCGTTTTCGGCCATCACTTCGCGGCCATCAGCGGGCCGGGGCCGCTCGTCGGGCCGGTGCTCGCGGCGCAGTTTGGGTATCTGCCGGGGACGCTCTGGATTCTCATCGGCGTGGTGTTGGGCGGCGCGGTGCAGGATTTTGTGATCCTCTTCGCCTCCATCCGGCGCGACGGAAAATCGCTCGGCCAGATGGTGAAGGAGGAAATCAACTCCTGGGCCGGCGTCATCGGCACCATCGCGATCCTTTCGATCATGATCATTCTGCTGGCCGTGCTCGCGCTCGTGGTCGTGAACGCGCTGGCTGATTCGCCGTGGGGCGTCTTCACCGTGGCGGCGACCATCCCCATCGCGATGTTCATGGGCGGCTACCTGCGCTGGCTGCGCGCGGGCCGCGTGCTGGAGGCCTCGATCATCGGCGTGGTGCTGCTGCTCGCGGCGGTCTGGGGCGGGCAATACGTTTCGGAAAGCGCAACGCTTGGGCCGGTCTTCAAGCTCAAGGCCGAGCACCTCGCGTGGTCGGTCATCCTCTACGGTTTCGCCGCCAGCGTGCTGCCGGTGTGGCTGCTGCTTGCGCCGCGCGACTACCTCAGCACCTTCATGAAGCTGGGCACCATCTTCCTGCTTGCGCTCGGCGTGCTGCTCGTGCTGCCGGATTTGCAGATGCCCGCGCTCACGAAGTTCGTGGACGGCTCCGGCCCCGTGGTGCCGGGGAAGCTGTTTCCGTTCTGCTTCATCACCATCGCCTGCGGTGCGATCAGCGGATTTCACACGCTCATCAGCAGCGGCATCACGCCCAAGATCATCACCCGCGAAAGCTACGCGCGGCCCGTCGGTTATGGCGCCATGTGCCTCGAATCGCTCGTCGCCATCATGGCCATCATCGCCGCCTGCACGCTGGAGCCGGGCGTTTATCTGGCCATGAATATCAAGGCGCCGGGCGCGGATGCCGCCGCCATCGCGACGGCCACGGTGACCCAGGTGAATTCGTACGGCGCCGACTTCGCACTCACCGCCGAACGCATGACCGAACTGGCGCGCGACGTGAAGGAGGAAACACTCTACGGCCGCACCGGTGGCGCGGCCACGCTCGCCGTCGGCATGGCGAACTTGTTTCACCGCGCCTTCCAGGGCTTGGGCGGAAACTGGCTCGGCATCTGGTATCATTTCGCGCTGATGTTCGAGGCGCTGTTCATTCTCACCACGCTCGACGCCGGGACGCGCGTGGGCCGCTACCTCTTGCAGGACGCGCTCGGCCACGTCTCGAAACCGCTCGGCGACATCAAAAATCTCTGGGCCGGCGTCCTGGCCAGCGGAGTGATCGTCGGGTTGTGGGGCTATTTCCTGATCGCCGCCGTGCGGGATCCCGATGGTGGTATCAAGGCGCTCTGGCCCATCTTCGGCATTGCCAACCAACTCCTCGCCGCCATCGCGCTTTGTCTGGCGACGACCATCATTTTGAAAATGACCCTCGGAGCGCCGGTCTCCGACCCGGCGCGGGCTTCGCCCAAACAACCCGGCGGGTCGGAGACCGGCGCTCCGCGGCGCTCGCCCGCGTTCGCGCTCGTCACCCTGATTCCCCTGCTCTGGCTGCTGGCCGTGACCGGCACGGCGGGCGTGGAGAAGATTTGGCATTCCAATCCGAAAATTGGCTTCATGTCCGGGGCCGATGCCGCGCAGAAAAAACGCGAAGAGCTGCGGGGCAGACAGGATGTCCCCGCCGCACAACTGGAGGTCCACACCAAAGCCCTCACCCAGCTTTCCAAGCAAGTCTTCAACCTCCGCCTGGACGCCTTGGTCACCGCCTTTTTTCTCGCGCTCGTCGTGCTCATTGTTTTGATCAGCGTCCGCGAATGGATTTTGCTGCTCGCGCGCAAAAAAGCCGCCGACCTGCGCGAGACGCCGCCGACGTGGCTGCCGGATTACGCCGTGGCCGAGGGCCGGCCGCTGCAAGTCGTGAGTCTCCTCGCTCTCGCGTTCGCGCTGGCCAAGGAGCTTTCCGGCGAGGCCGCCGTGGATCGCGCCGCGCAGCACGCCGCGCTCTGCGCGAACACGCCCCGGCGCATCGACCTGCTCGGTGGCCGCCCGGCGAATGAAAAGCTGAATCGCGGTCAGGCCTACGTGCAGACGGCGGAGGAAAAATTCAACAGCGTCAACCGCTGCTGCTAAAATGAAACTGGGACTCTACGGCGGCTCATTCGATCCGGTGCATCTCGGCCATCTGCTGGTGGCGCGGGCGGCGCGCGAGGAGCTGGGCCTGGCGCGGCTGTTTTTCATTCCCGCCGCGCAATCACCGTTCAAGCCCGAGCACGAACTCGCGCCCGCGCCAATGCGGTTGCGTCTGCTGCGCCTCGCGCTCGCCGGCGAGACCGATTGCGAGATCGACGGGCAAGAACTACGGCGCGGCGGCGTCTCCTACACCATCGACACGGTGCGCGAGTACGCGCGGCGTTTTCCCAACGCCGAACTTTTTTACCTGATCGGGGCCGATCATCTGCCGACCTTGCCGAAGTGGCGCGAGGCCGAAACCCTGGCGCAACTTGTCGAATTCGTCGTCATCCCCCGCCCCGGCGAAAGCGTCGTCACGCTGCCCGCGCCGTTCCGGCTGCGGCTGCTGGACGGTTTCCCGCTGGGCGTTTCCGCGTCGCAAATCCGCGCCCGCCTCAAGGCCGGCCGGCCGGTGCAGCATCTCGTGCCGTCCGCCGTCGCCGAAGCCATCCGCAACGAGCGGCTGTATCAATAGCCGACTGTTGCCGGTGCGCGGCGTGGTCTGGGCGGCGGTCCGCAGCCCGTCCGCCAGACCGGCCTTGCTTTGGCGGCGGGCGCGGTTCAGAATTTCCACGCTTGATCCACTGATCCCATGAACCTAAATCCGGCAGTAGAAGACGCGCTTCGCCTGCGGTGCGGTTTTGAGCCGCACGGTTGGGGCTGATTTTGTCGGTTCCTTGTCCTCGCGGTTCCCGTTTCACCCGCTGGGAGCAGGCAATGCCTCCCTCGGGGTCAGCAGGGAGCTAAAATCCTGGCCCAAATCCGCTCCCAACACTGGCTCGGACTCAACTGCTCCGCAGTGTTCTTGAGTCCGCTCAGGAACAGGCACAGAACCGTCAGCAGGCATTGAGCCTGCGCGGCCTGCGCGTGCATGCTGGTCAGGCGCGAGGTGCATTGTCGCCCGTACTCAATCACCCGCCCCACGGCGCACAACAGCAGCGGACGGCACGTCACCGCATCGCGGGCACGATTCGGCACGGCGCAACGCACGAACAGACTCCACCAGTTGTAGATCAACGCCACGATCCGCGCCGCCACCTGGCAGCGCAGCAGATCCTTCGTCATGAACCCGCCCCAGCCCCATTGGTTCTTCAACTCGTCATCCACATTCTCCGCGTCGGCCCGCTGCCGATACAGGTCGGCAATGCTCAAGATCTCTTCGCTCAGGTGCGTCACCAGCACTTGGTATTCATATTCGGGGGCGGGGCCGCATTGGGCCAGCATCGGCCAGCCCAGTTCGCGGGGGGATTCCTTTTCCGTTTTCCGTTCCACTTTCCGGCGCAGCACCACCACGCGCCGCTTGGCCGTCCGGGCTTGTGCGGGTTGTCACCGATCTCGGCTCCTTCCTGAAGGCCGTAGAGGAGCTTGACCGTCGCATCCAAGACCAAGAACCACGGATGTCCAAGATCACTCGCACCTTCACGCCGCGTTTGTGCGCGTCCACGAGGGCTTTGACAATCGGCGCGGATGTGAACGAGTAGGCTTGCACCAGCACGGTCTTCTTGGCCTTGCCCAGAGCATCGACCACGGCGGCGGTGCATCCGCCATTCGGCGAGAAATAAACGACGGTCTTGGGCGCGTCTGCCGCGTCTGCCGTGGCGAGAAGCGAAAGGGCGAGAATCAGAGCAATGAAACGCATGGGCGGGAGAATGACGTTTCGGTCATCAGGAGGGCCCGCCGCCTACGAGCGCGACGGAAACAGGGCTTTAAGTTTAAGCTCGAAACACTGGAAAACATCCCTGATACGGGTGGCGATGTTAGCACTAGGCGTTAGCACTTCTGCCAAAAACACAAAAAAGCCAATAAAAACAGCGTTTTGTCAATAATCGGCCTCGTCGTTGCGGCCGACCTGCAGGATGTTGACCATGCCCTCGTAGCTGCGGGAGATCGGCTCGAAACGTTTGATGCCGGAGAATACGCGTTCGAAGGAGCGCTCACCGTGACCGGCCGCGGCGCGATGACCTACCACGTCTCGCTGAACAAATACACCTTCACGCAGACCAGCGTGACCTCGAACCCCGGCAACGTGACCGTGACCTCCGACATCGTCGGCACCCGGTCCGCCACCATGCGCCGCATCAACAACTGATTCGGGAAAGCCTTCGACAAACCGCAGCGGCACCCCGTCGCTGCGGTTTTTCTTTTTCCCGGCCGGCCGTTTGCCTGGCGCACAAACGGACGCGTGGGCCTGGTTGGAAATCTTGGTGCGTGGGGCGCAGCCTAACGCCCCCGGCGCGCGGCCTTCAGGCCGCTTCAAGGTCCGAGCGTGCAGAGACGAAACGACGGGCCTGTGGGTGTGCGCACGTTGAAGCGGCGTAATCGCCGCGCCCGCCTGCGCCCGCGTTGACAGGCCGGACGCGCCGGCTATATTGCCAGCCCTTTATGAACCGTAATCCGCATGTGGCCGTGGTGGGCGCGACGGGCGCCGTCGGCCTCGAGATGATCAAAACGCTGGAGAAGCGCAATTTCCCGGCGAGCCAACTGACCTTGCTCGCCTCCGCCCGTTCCGTCGGCAAGAAGCTCAAGTTTCGCGAACAGGACATCGCGGTCACGGAGCTGACCAAAGATTCGTTCGCCGGCATCAACATCGCGCTCTTCAGCGCGGGCGGCGGCATTTCCAAGGAGTTCGCGCCCCTCGCGGCCAGGGCGGGCTGCGTGGTGGTGGACAATTCCAGCGCGTTCCGCATGGACGACTCGGTGCCGCTGGTCGTGCCCGAAATCAACGCCGACGATGTGCGGAAACACCAGGGCATCATCGCGAACCCGAACTGCACGACGGCGATCACGCTGATGGCGCTGTTTCCGTTGCACCAGGCGTTCGGGGTGAAGCGGATTTTCGCTTCGAGCTATCAGGCCGTTTCCGGGACCGGGGCGAAGGCGATCGAGGAACTGGAGCGGCAGGTGGGCGAGGTCGTGGCCGGGCAGCCGGTGACGAAGGAGGTCTATCCGCACCAGATCGCGTTCAACGTCCTGCCGCAGGTCGATTCATTTTTGCCGTCCGGCTACACGAAAGAGGAGATGAAGCTGGAAAACGAGGGCCGCAAAATCATGCATCACCCGTCGTTCCGGGCGAGTGTGACCTGCGTGCGCGTGCCGGTCTATCGCTCCCATTCCATCGCCGTGAGCGCGGAGTTTGAAATACCCGTGACGGTGGCCGCCGCGTGGGCCGTGCTCAAAAAAGCCCCCGGCCTCGACCTCGTGGACGAGCCGGAAAACAGAAGTTACCCCATGCCCCTCTTCACCTCCGAACGGGACAACTGCGCGGTAGGCCGAATCCGCATGGACTGCGCGCTCGAGAACGGCCTCTGCTTCTGGGTGTGCGGCGATCAGCTCCTCAAGGGCGCGGCGCTCAACGCGGTGCAGATCGCCGAGGAGCTGCTGAAATAGCGGGGCGAGTTTCGTATCGCCAACCCCGCCGCGCCCCTGCTATCCATCGCCCCCGTCTGGCTCCGGCCCGGCAGCGCAATCTGAACCTCATGTCCACCGGCAACATCTCGGCGCGCGTCCGCGTGGACGGAAAATTTTTCCGTCTCGGCGAGCAGAAATTTTATCCCAAGGGCGTCACCTACGGGCCGTTCGCCCCGAATGCCGACGGGGACCGCTTCGCGGCGCGCGAACAGACCCTGAAAGATTTCCTGCAAATCCGCGAACTCGGCGCGAACCTTCTCCGCGTCTATCACGTCCCGCCGCGCTGGTTCCTCGACCTCGCCGCGGCGCACGAGCTGAAGGTGATGATCGACATTCCGTGGAACAAGCACCTCTGCTTCCTCGATTCCGCCAAATCCCGCGCCGAAGCACGCGTCGCCGTGCATGAGGCGGTCCAGGGCTGCGGCGGACACCCGGCGGTCTTCGCCTTCAGCGTGGTGAACGAAATCGCCGCTGACCTCGTGCGCTGGAGCGGCGCGCACGCGGTGGGCGAGTTCATCGAGGACCTGGTGAACGAGGCCAAGGACGCCGACCCGGGCTGTCTCTGCACCTTCGGCAACTATCCGCCCACGGAATTTCTGCGGGTGCTGAACATCGACTTCCTCTGCTTCAATGTTTACCTGCACGAGCGGCGGACGTTTGAGAATTACCTCGCGCGATTGCAGATGATCGCCGACGCCAAGCCGCTGCTGCTCGGCGAGACCGGCATCGATTCGCAACGCGAGGGCGAGGCGCAAAAATGTGAGATGCTCGCCTGGCAAATCGAGGCGGGCTTTCAAGGCGGGCTGGCCGGCCTGGTCGTCTTCAGCTACACTGACGACTGGTTTCGCAACGGGATGCAGATCGACAACTGGTTCTTCGGCCTGACCACGCGCGAGCGCCAGCCGAGGGAATCGTTCCATGTCGTCCAGAAACAATTTCGGCAGGCGCCGTATTTTCCGCTGCCGTCGTGGCCGAAAGTCTCCGTGGTCGTGGCCAGCTACAATGGCGCGCGCACTCTTGACGCCTGCCTGAAATCGCTCGCCCGGCTCAACTATCTGAACTACGAAGTCATCCTCGTCGATGACGGTTCCACCGACGAGACCGCCCGCCTGGTCGCGAATTACAAGAACGTCCGCTATCTGCGTCAGGAGAACAAAGGCCTGTCCGTCGCGCGCAACGCCGGCAGCGCCGCCGCCACCGGTGAGATCGTGGCCTTCACCGATTCGGACTGCCGTGCGGACGAGGACTGGCTGCATTATTTGATCGGCGATTTGTTGAGCAGCAAGTTCACCGGCATCGGCGGTCATAATTTTCTGCCGCCGGAAGATTCCTGGATCGCCGCGGCGGTGCTGGTCTCGCCGGGCGGCCCGGCGCACGTTATGTTGACCGACCGTCTGGCCGAGCACATTCCCGGGTGCAACATGGCCTTCTATAAATGGGCGCTCGACTCCATCGGCGGGTTCGATCCGATCTACCGGAAGGCAGGCGACGACGTGGACGTCTGCTGGCGCCTGCAGCAGCGCGGCTGCAAGATCGGCTTCAGCCCGTCAGGCTTCGTCTGGCATTACCGCCGCGCGACGGTGCCGGCGTATCTGAAACAGCAGGCCGGCTACGGCGAGGCCGAGGCGCTGCTCGCGGTCAAGCACGCCGAGTACTTCAACTCCGCCGGCGGCGGCATCTGGCGCGGACGCATCTACACAGCGTCGAAAATGGGCGTGATCGTCAAGCCGCCGGTCATCTATCACGGCCTCTTCGGCGGCGCGTGGTTCCAGACACTCTACGCGGGCGAGCCGGCGCTGGCTTTCATGCTCTGCACCTCGCTGGAATTTCACGTCCTCGTCACGCTCCCGCTGCTCGTGCTCGCGGTGCCGTTCCGGGCCGTCTGGCCGCTGGGCGTGGCGACGCTGCTCGCCTCGATCATCATCTGCCTGGCCGCCGCCGCGCAGGCCGACCTGCCGAAAACCAAGCGCCGCTTCTGGTCGCGTCCGCTCGTCGCGCTGCTGTTCTTTCTGCAACCGATCGCCCGCGGCTGGGCGCGCTACCACGGGCGGCTGGCCCTGCGCACCACGCCGGAAAAGGCCCACCTCCGGCTCGACGCCGTTCGGAACCCGGACCGCAACGAACCGCTCGACAAAGTGCGTTACTGGTCGGGCCCGGAGATCGAACGGCTGGCCTTCGTCCATTCCATCCTCGCCGCCCTCGACAAAGAGGGCTGGCAGCACCGCGCCGATGAAGGGTGGAGCGGCCACGACGTGGAAATTTACGGCACGCGCTGGAGCCGGCTGCAATTGATCACCGTGGCGGAGGAGATGGAGCGCGCCCAGAAACTGTTCCACTGCCGCCTCGACGCCGGCTGGTCGCTGCTGGCCAAGCTCTGCTTCTGGTCGCTGCTCGGCTTCGAACTGCTCGTCATCGGCTTCGGCGGCGAGGTGGTGCCGTATCTCTGGCTGCTCCTGCTGACCATGCCTATTTTCGGATCATTCATCGAACAGGAGAAGCGTAATCTCCAGCGGCTCATTATTGCCTTCCTCGACGAACTGGCCCGCCAGCAGCAGATGACCAAGCTGCCGTTTGGCCGGCCCGCCGAACCCGCCGCGCAGGCCGCTCCCGGCGCGGTGCCATCAGCAAAACGATGAAGCGGGCAGAAATTTTTTCGAAAAGGAACATTCAACATTCAACGCCCAACCTCGAACTCACCGGCGTGCCAGTCATTGGGCGTTAAATGTTGAATATTGAATGTTTTCCCTACGGATAAGTCTTGGCGGCTCCTCGCCCTTTCATTAACCATCGCTGACAGATTCGCGCATGATTCCATACCACCAACTTCTCCGGCTCGTTTTGGAACAGGGTAAATTCAAACCCGACCGCACCGGCACCGGTACCTACGCCGTCTTCGGCGCGCAGGCGCGGTTCCCGCTCGCCGACGGCTTTCCCCTGCTCACCACCAAGAAAGTCCATCTCAAGTCCATCATCCACGAGTTGCTCTGGTTCCTGCGCGGGGAGACGAACATCAAGTATCTCACCGACCACGGCGTGACCATCTGGAACGAGTGGGCCGACGCCGAGGGCAAGCTCGGCCGCGTCTATGGCGCGCAATGGTGCGACTGGCGCACCGCCGACGGCCGCTCGATCAACCAGATCGACCAGGTCATCGCGCAGGTCAAAACCAAGCCCGACAGCCGCCGCCATATCGTCAGCGCGTGGAACGTCGGCGAGATCGACGAGATGGCGCTGCCGCCGTGCCACGCGCTCTTTCAATTTTTCGTGCAGGACGGCGAACTGAGCTGCCAGCTTTACCAGCGCAGCGCGGATTTGTTTCTCGGCGTGCCGTTCAACATCGCCAGCTACGCGCTGCTCACGCTGATGGTCGCGCAGGTCACCGGTCTGAAGCCCGGCACGTTCGTCCACACCTTCGGCGATCTGCATCTCTACTCAAACCATGTCGAACAGGCGAAGCTGCAGCTCACCCGCGAGCCGCGCCCGCTGCCGGTGATGAAGCTCAACGCGGCGGTGCGGAACATCCGCGATTTCCAGTTCGAGGACTTTGTACTCACCGGCTACGATCCGCACCCGGCGATCAAAGCGCCGATTGCGGTGTGAACCAGATTGTCCGTATGAATAGTCCGTTTGGAAAAATTCGCCGTTGGATCAAGGCTCATCGCACCTGGCTTTTTCTTGCGTTGCTGATCGCGTCGCTGGCGGTTGCCGGTCTGCTCGTCGGTGCGGATCGCGCCTGCCAAAACGCGGCGGCCGGCCGCATTTTCCGCTCGATGGAAACAATCCCGCCGTCGGAGGTGGGTCTGGTGCTCGGCACGGCCAAGACGACGTGGCGCGGTTCCACCAATCTCCATTTCACCCAGCGGATCAAGGCCGCGGCCGCGCTGTATCACGCGGGCAAGGTCCGCCACCTGCTCGTGAGCGGTGACAACCACGTCGTGGGTTATGACGAGCCGAGCGACATGCGCGACGCGCTGGTCGCCACCGGCGTGCCGAGCAACGCCATCACCTGTGATTATGCGGGCTTTCGCACGCTGGATTCAGTGGCGCGCGCGCAATCGGTCTTCGGCCTGACCCGCTGCACGATTGTTTCCGAGGAGTTTCACTGTCCGCGCGCCGTGTGGATTGCCCGGCGGCAGGGGCTGGACGCGGTGGCGTTCGCCGCGCCGGATTTGGGCGTCCGCTGGTCGGCCCGCGTGAAGGCGCGCGAATGTCTGGCCCGCGCTTGGTGCGCCGTGGATTTGTATGTGCTGCATCGCGGCCCGAAATTTCCCGGACCTTACGAGCCGATCGTGCTCACTTCGGTCGCACCTCAATGAAACACTTCAAAGCCATCGCCGCCATGTCGGAGAACCGCGTTATCGGCGCGGGCAACAAAATCCCGTGGCATCTGCCCGAGGATTTTAAATGGTTCAAAAAAATGACCACCGGCCAGATTGTCGTGATGGGACGCAGGACGTTTGAGAGCCTGGGCAAGCCGCTGCCCAACCGGAAAAATTTGATCCTGACCCGTCATCCCCGGCACCTGATCAACGCCCACCCGGAAATCTTCGGCGACTACAAGGAGTGGCGCGGCGGCCGGCATCTGCAAAGCCCGTATCAGTTTCACCTGACCAAAATCGAGGGCACGCGAGAGAACGACATCTTCATCTTCAACTCGCTCGACCGGTTGAGCCCGGAGGATTTCCCGACGGACATTTTCATCTGCGGCGGCGCGCAGATTTACGAGCAGGCGCTGCCGCGCTGCTCGGACCTGTATCTCACGCTCGTGAAGCGCGTCGTCGAGGGCGACACTTTCTTCCCGCCGTTTGAAGACCACTTTGAGCTGGCTGGCGAGATCGCGGACCACGCCGAGTTCAAAATCCTGCATTACCGCCATCGCGGGCTGAAGAGTTCGTGACAGCCCGGCTTCAACTCGAATTTCCACATTGAAACCGCTCATCTTCGTTCATCGACGCTAATCCGAAGGACTGGGAATTAAAACGCCGGGAAAATATTTTCCGCCCGGTGCGCCACCAGTTTTTTATCAGCGCAGATCAGCGCAGATCAGCGGTTCAAAATCAGCTTCCGGCTTTAACCTTGAACTTTGAACCTTAAACTTTGAACACTGCGCCGCGCGATGTCCCAAATGTTGAAATCCTCGGGCGCAATGGGCGCGGCCACCCTCACCAGCCGGGTGCTCGGCATGGTGCGCGAAATGGCTTATGCCGGCTTCATGGGCGTCGGCTGGGTGGCGGACGCTTTCTTCATGGCGTTCATGGTGCCGAATCTTTTCCGCCGGCTGCTCGGGGAAGGCGCGCTCACGGCGGCGTTCATCCCCATTTTCAAGGAGAAGGAAAAACTGGCGGGCGAAAAGGAAATGTGGCGCGCGTCCAACGCCGTCGTGTCCGGCCTGCTCGCCGGCTCCGCGCTGCTCATCCTGCTCGGCCTGGCCGGGGTGTCGGTGGCCATCGCCTACGGGCGGCAGGAGCTGAACGGCGCGACCAGCTTCACCGGCGAGACGCTGCTCATGCTGCAATTGCTGCGCGTGATGCTCCCGTATCTGCTGCTCGTCTGCCTGGCGGCGATCTGCATGGGCATGTTGAACGCGCGCGGTCATTTCTTCGTGCCGGCCATGGGCTCGACGATGCTGAACCTCGTGATGATCGCGTCGGTCTGGTGGCTGGCCCCGCAGTTTGGCGCAAATCTGGAGCAGCAGGTCTTCGCCCTGGCCATCGGCGTGGTGGTGGCGGGCCTCGCGCAGGCGGCGTTTCAAATGCCGCTGCTCCATCGCGAGGGTTTCCGCTACCAATGGGTCACGCCCTGGAGCGATCCGACCGTGCGGCGCGTGGCCATCCAGATGGTGCCGGCCCTGCTGGGCGTGGCGGCGTTTCAAATCAACGTGCTCGTCACCCAGAGCATGGCCTTCTGGTTCGAGAAAGGCATCGTCTCCTCGTTCAACACCGCCGTGCGCCTGATGGAGCTGCCGCAGGGCGTCTTTGGCATTTCCCTGGCGACGTATCTGCTGCCGACGCTCTCCGGGCTGGCGGCGGAGAAAAAATTTCCAGAGTTTCGCGCCACGCTCGCGCAGGGGCTGGGCTATCTGGTCTTCATCAACCTGCTCGCGTCGGTGCTGCTCCTGGTCGAGGCCGAGCCAATCGTGCGGCTGCTCTTCGAGCGCGGCAAGTTCGACGCCTCCGCCACCCTGCGGGCCAGTGCGGCGCTGGCCTGTCTGGCGCCGGGGCTGGTTGCGTTTTCGATGGTGAACATTCTGGCGCGCGCCTTCTACGCGCTGGGCGACACGAAAACACCGATGCTCATCAGTGTTTTTTGTCTGATGATCAACGTGCTTTTTGCGGCGGCGCTGATCTGGCGGTTCAAGCAGGGCGGCCTCGGTGCGGCCAACACCCTGAGCGCGGTCTGCAACGTGGCGCTGCTCCTCTTCGCGCTCCGCAAAAAACTCGCGCGGCTGGAACTGGCCAGTCTGCGCGCCAGCCTGCGTTCACTGCTCATCGCCGGCGCGCTGGCCGGCGGGACCGCGTGGGGCGCGCTCTGGTTTTGGGAGACGCGGCTCGGCCACGACACGCTGCCGATGAAGATCGGCGAAGTCTTCGCCCCGATGACGCTGGCCACGCTCGTCTATTTTGGGGTCGCGCACTGGCTGAAGATTTCCTACGCCCACGAGTTCACCGCGCTGCTGGGGAAACGGCTGAGCCGTCTGCGGCGGTGATCCGTAGGACAGGCGTCGCGCCTGTCTCTAACTTCGGATATTCGGTGTTTTTCGTGGCTACAAACTATACTCAAGTGAGAGCTTTTAGTTGGCAAGTCAAATGAACGGCACAATTTTTGGATGTCGGCGCGCGGGTTGGAGTTGGCGTCAATCGCTTCGCGCCGGACAACGCTGCGCTCCGCTGCGCTCTGC